>ERZ778495.202-NODE-202-length-65425-cov-7.367753_pt1 | contig 65425 bp, 67 predicted proteins | sample MGYA00433100_ERZ778495 | MGnify/ENA primary metagenome ERZ778495 (study PRJEB29527, sample SAMN07138962) | mouse gut metagenome | material: feces | host: mouse | place: China:Nanjing | collected 2016-01-25 ...
ATCGGGTAGTGGTTTCATACCGTTGAACGGTTTTACTAACAAAGTCTTTGCCGATTAACTTACGGCTTTGTTCGTTATGCTCCCTGAATACCTGCAATAGTGTTTTGCTATCTTCGTCCACACCATAAAACAACTTTCTCACAAGATCGACAGTAATAACCTTGTCGGAAGATTCAAGTTCTCTATAAATTTGGTGTACGTGCGAACGTGTGATTTCTAAGTAGTGGTTTAGTTCCACCGACATACGGTCTTTGCCTTTTGAATTTTCTTTTGCCTGATTCCATAGGTTTACGGGACAACTTCTTTTGATAGAAATATCTGCCATACAGCCATTTACGGTGATTCTCATGCACACGGGTGCTTCACCGTTCTTTAATAATTTGCCTTTCTTGATGAAGAACAATACAGAAAATGATTTACGAGCCATTTTTACATCGTTTTTAGAGTTACAAAACTATGTATTCTCTTCCAAAGTACGACTATGCAAAATGCTATGAATCAGTGAGAAAGATGCAAATTCGTGGGACTTTTTTGAACTAAATTTTAGTCCCACGATTTATCCACCGATAATATGCTTGAAACGGCTATTTTCTGCTACCTGCCAGAAAAAAGAAATCCCTGATAATGTCTGATTATCAGGGATTTGCTTGATTTTTCTTGTTGTTTCAGTGATCCGCCTGGGGCTCGAACCCAGGACCCCAACATTAAAAGTGTTGTGCTCTACCTGCTGAGCTAGCGAATCATCCTGTGCGTTACTCTCGTAATTTGGATGCAAAGATAGGGGGTTTTATTTTATTATACAAATTTCAAGAGGGGTAAATTTTAGTTTTTTCATGGGGAGCAAATGCAAGAAACAAGATATAAGCACTTTACATCACGTATTACATTATGCATAAACCAGTTACATATCTTCACGAGGCAAAGACGAACCACACTCCTAAATCGTATGATCGCACAGTCCTAACCACAACGCCGCACAACCTCCCCTACCCTTCATTATGATAACGCTAAAGCTCAACTTCCGAGGAATAGCATATCTATCAGCTTCTTTCACAAGTGAATTGAACCAAGCAATCTCCATGCGCAAAACTTGGCAATCGGTAGATATCTGATACCTATGATCCCAAGTCCACCGCATCAAAATTACGGTAACTATACCCGTTCCCAAAGGCAATGAACGTAATCCTCATATCCCCTCGAATTGAAAAATTAGTTTCAGGAGTTATCACTACGCCATAATTTTTTGAGGAAAGGGATCTTTAAATACCTGGTTTTAGTGCCAAATTGTCTGTTTTTACTGACTCTATTTATCTTTGTGAAAGAATAGACTCGAAAAAATGTAGGAATTATGTTTAACGAAATCTTTATGACAGTACCCGACCACGGAGTGACAGGCCGATGTTCCTATGCGCTTTCCGACCTGCTGACTTATATTTGCGGAGGTGAAGATTATGTCGATATGAGCGAGCTCTCCCATATCCGTGCCCGTGATTGTGGTTTGTTGAACAATACGGACAGATCTCCGTCACCAGACACGTTCGAACGTCTGATGAATGCATACGTCAGCGAGAACCATATAATGATCGGATAACTTCGGCTGAAAGACAAAGAGAATGAGATTGTTGCCATACCACAACTCATTGATAAACTTGATATTGAAGGTGCGGTAATGTCGACAGATGCGATCGGAACCCAAGTTGACATCGTGCGGCGTATCCTTGACAAAAAGGCTCATTGTTTTCTTTCCGTCAAAGAAAATCAAGGTTCACCCAATGAGCAGATAACAGACGCATTCCGCTACAACAATCCCTTTGACACGGCTACCCGGATGGACGCCGGCTACGGACGTATCGAGACGCATGACTGCCGAATCCTTGAGGTTTTAGCCATCGGGGACAAGGAGCCGCTCACACATGAAAAAAGAGGCCCCTTATCCGAAGAGGTCTCTTATAAGATCTCACTAATCATGGTCAAGAGACTTTGGTATGCAAAATCTTCCCGTAAATTTTAACTGTCAAGGTTCTTTTCTCATAGTTAAAGTTCTAACAACTCAAAGATCCACATTATTCCCTGAGTACACAAGACTTTTTTAAACTATTTTGATTATCATATCATAAAACATACTTTTACTCCTATTTTGATGCGGTTGCCCTGGGTGGGTAAAGGACAGTTAAAAAGTGAGGATTCCAAATAGAATCAGAACAAAAAGTACTATTATGTCGAAGAACATATAAACTGACCAGCAAAACAGTCGTTGGAAAGCATATGGGAGGGTATAACAAGGATCGTCCAATCCTTATCGGACTCCGGAACCGCCCCTAAGTGCCAGAAAGAGACCTTGTCCGTTTTTCCTGGCGGTGTCTATCAAGGAATAAAGGGTGCAAAAAGCCTCTGCCCCATCCTCGCTCCTGAACGTCCCGCTTACTTTTTATTTGGCCTTCAAGGGGCGGATAGCACATTCAGAAGCGTTATTGCCCAAAGGCACATAGGGATTCTCCAAGAAATTAAAGAGATGTTCTTTGTGTTTGGTCAAGCTTCTTTGCAAATTCAGGAACTTCTTGTCTAACTGGGACGACGGACTGGCTGGGTATCTCCGGCTATACCCTCCTCATAGTGGGATGCGCCGGGCACCTATTGAAGTACTGTATGTAATTAAAAAGAGGATGCCAAATAAATGACATCCTCCCTTGCTTATATATTATATAATGTATAAGTCTGTATTAAGCTTGCTCCAACTGCAAAGTCTTAGTCGGCTGGTCGCAAACCTCCGTCGGGCCGAAGTACTGGATCGGACCCGGGTATACGTAGCTAGTAGTCAAAGCCCACTCGTCACGGTTAGCGGCGAATGCCTTGAAAGGAGCGCCGTCAAGCTTAACCAAAGCCTTCTGGATAACCGGCTTCATCTCGCCATGACGTTTTTCCATGTTCATCATCATAGTAACAGGGATACCACCGGCAATCCATTGATCAGCGGGAGCGGTCGTGTTACGTACGGAAGACATATAACCCGTCTTACCAGCGGCGATCAAGCAAGATGCCGTGTAACCCAAAGAGTAGCAGTAGTCCGCATCGTAGTTAGACGGAGCGGCACAACGACCCTCGTAACCGAAGAAGTGATGCTGTGCAGCGAACTTGCCTACGTACTTACCCTCGGCCTTCCACTCGGCCAATTTCTTGCCAACCATCTCAGACAATAACTTCTCGGTCTCGATCAAAGAAACCTGTACGTTTCCGTGCGGGTCACGATCCAAAGACAACTGACGAGCTACACCCTCCGGAAGAGAAGCGTACAGATCGGAGTTCTCCTTCGTCAACTTGCTGATGATATAAGCCCGTTGCTCGCTCTTCTTGATCATCTTGAACTCAGCGTCGTGCTTAGCCAAGAAGTCGTTCAATTCGGCGATCAAGCGTTTCATAGCCGGAACGAACTCGATCAAGCCCTCAGGAATCAATACCGTACCGAAGTTGTTACCCTCGGCGGCACGCTTAGCCACGATATCAGCCACGTAAGTAACGATATCGTCCAAAGACATATTCTTCTCCTCAACCTCCTCGGAGATGATACAAACGTTCGGTTGAGTCTGCAAAGCGCACTCCAAAGCGATATGAGAAGCGGAGCGACCCATCAATTTGATGAAGTGCCAGTATTTCTGGGCGGAGTTACAGTCACGTTGGATGTTACCGATTACCTCGGAGTAAACCTTACAAGCCGTGTCGAAACCGAAAGAGGTCTCGATCTGGGCGTTCTTCAAGTCGCCATCGATCGTCTTCGGGCAACCGATTACCTGTACGCCGGCACCGATAGCCTTGTAATACTCGGCCAATACGCAAGCGTTCGTGTTGGAATCGTCACCGCCGATAATAACCAAAGCCTTGATATCAAGTTCTTTCAAGATCTGAAGACCTTTATCGAATTGCTCTTTCGTCTCTAATTTCGTACGACCGGAACCGATCATATCGAAGCCGCCCGTGTTACGGTACTCGTCGATAATATCAGCCGTCAATTCCATATATTTATGATCGATCAAACCGCCCGGGCCCAAGATGAAACCATACAGACGAGAATCTGCGTTGTGAGCCTTGATACCGTCGAACAAACCAGCGATCACGTTGTGACCACCGGGAGCCTGACCACCGGAAAGGATCACACCAACGTTCATGACAGGCATAGCCTTCTCCTCGTTACTCTTCTCGAATGTAACGATCGGCATTCCGTAAGTGTTCGGGAACAAGTTCTTGATTTCTTCCTGATCGGCTACTGATTGAGTATACTCGCCGTCAACGGCTTTCACTGCACCTTTCAACGCAGCGGGTACCTTCGGTTGGTAAGCTGCTCTTGCGATTTGTAATGCACTCTTTGTCATTTCTTAATTGATTTATTTAGAAATTATTTGATACGTGTTCAAAAGTGACGCGAATATAAGGAAAAAAATCCGTATTAATAAAAAGACAGGGGGATATGTTCATTAAAAATTGCGCCTTCTCAACATAGCCGACCTTCTAAAAGAAACATCTGTTTCTTCCGATAGAAACAAGAGTTTTATGCGGGAGAAACTTTTGTTTATTCATAGGAAAACTTTTGTTTTCCCTAGAAGAAACTAAAGTTTCCTAAGCATAAAAAACAGCAAAACTGCAATAAATTGAGGAACAACACTATACTTAAAAATTCACTCTTCTACAGATAAGATAAGCGAGAATATTTCTTTTTTCGGAGCAAAGCCTTATGTAAATGTCATCGGGCAACGTTTTTTCCCAAAAGACTTCGTATATTTGCCGCGTTAATATCCTATACGTATTAATACATTACTTACATAACACAAATACAAAATGAAAAAGTATCTTACTCTTGCCGCAGCGGCTTTACTCTTGGTTGCTTGCAGTGAAAAACCGGGTTATGAGATTTCCGGTAACGTGGCGAACTCCGATCTAAACGGAAAATACGTTTACCTGTATGAGTATGGCGTACAAGACGCCGCCCCAATGGATAGCGCATTGGTGCAGAACGGCACGTTCACGTTCAAAGGAACACAGGATGCCCCTGCCCTACGCAAACTCGCCTTCGCCGAGGATGTCGTGGAACCCAAACGTGCCGCTTCCGGCGAGAACGCCCCTTTCACAAGCATATTCGTATTGGAAAATGGTAAATTACAGGCTATTCTTGATGAGGCAGCTTCCGCCGTTTCTGGAACACCGGAGAATGACGGATTAAAAGCCCTGCAAGCACAAATGAAGACTTTGCGTGCGGGTCTGGAGAAACTTTCCGCCGACATGAAATCTGAGGACAAGGAAGTCGTAAGCGCCGCCGAGAAAAAATATGACGAGATCGACCAAAAGGTAACCGAGGCCGTCAAGACTTACATATTGAATAATACGACCAAGCAATCCGCCGCCAAGTTATTATACGATTTCCGCTATAGCTTGGACGAGGCTGCCCAAAACGAGATTATCGCCAAGGCAGACTCCGCTTTCAAGGCCGTTCCGAACATCGATAAGCTCATGGCTCACCTAGATGTACTGAAAACCGTAGCCGTAGGCAAGAAGTTCGTGGACTTCGAGATGGCCGACCCGAACGGTAAGACGCACAAGCTATCCGAGTTCGTAGGCAATGGCAAGAACATCGTGTTGATCGATTTTTGGGCAAGCTGGTGTCCTCCTTGCCGCCGGGATATGCCGAATTTGGTAGCCGCTTACAAGAAATACAAGAACAAAGGTTTCGAGATCGTTGGCATCTCCTTGGATAGCAAGGCTGACGCATGGGCGAAAGGCGTAAAGGACCTGAATATCACATGGACGCAACTCTCCGACTTGCAAGGCTGGAAAAACTCCGGTGCTCAACTATACGGGGTAAACAGCATCCCTCACACCGTATTGGTGGATAAGGACGGAACGATCATCGCCAAGAACCTACATGGCGAGGAGATCGACGCTAAACTTCAAGAAATATTGAAATAATAATAACAATAACACGATATGTCCGCCCAAATCACGTTAAACTGGACGAAGGACTCTACTTTCGAGACCTTGCTGGACGGCCATAAGGTTACGATCGACACAACAGCCGAGAACGGGGGTAATAATGAAGGCCCCCGTCCCAAGGCTTTAATGCTGGTCGCTTTGGCCGGATGCAGCGCAATGGACGTAATCTCCCTTTTCCTTAAAATGAGAGTACGTTTCGACAAAATCTCTATCGACGTAACCGCAGAGACTTCGGATACGATCCCGATGGTATATACCGCATTCCACGCTACATATCATATCGACGGAAACATCGGGGACGCCGCCAAAATAGAGAAAGCGATTCGCCTTTCACAAGAAAAATACTGTGGCGTAGGACTTATGATGAAAAAAATAGGCCCGATTACCTACGATATCTTACTGAACGGCGAACCGCTTAAACCACAAAGACATGAAGATTAGAAAACAGTTCTTACTTTTATTTATATCTACCAGTCACTTGTTCGTATATGCGCAAAACATGGGACCTTCAATGTTTACGAAAGAGGCTGAAGAAATATGTAGAAGACCTTCCGGTCAAGGCGGTTATCTATACGCATCCTCATGTGGACCATTTCGCGGGAATAGACGCTATATTGGAGAACGCCCCCAATAAGTCCGAAGCGATCGAGATCATTGGCCCCAAGGGTTTCTTTGAAGATGCCGTCAGCGAGAACCTGATGGCGGGTGTAGCCATGGGGCGAAGAGCGACCTATATGTACGGCCGCAGTCTACCTAAAAATGAGAAATCATGATGTACTTCCCTGGAATGAAAGTTTTTTGCGTAGCCGAGGAAATCAACCGTACCCTGCACAACCTGCTGACCTTACGAGGGGCGAAGGTCCGGAATGGCCAATTATAGAGCAAATATATCGACCGGGCGATCACGGAGTGCGGCGATCAAGTAGAGGTATCCTTCTCTACCCACCATTGGCCGACTTGGGGCAATAAGAGCATTGTCGCTTATTGGGAAAAGCAGCGGGATCTATATCGCTACTTACACGACCAGACACTTCACCTCGCCAACCAAGGATATACACCTCGAGAAATAGCGGAGATGATTAAATTACCAAGCTCTATCGCCAACGAGTTCGCCAACCGGGGATATTATGGAACCGTTAGCCATAATGTAAAAGCCCAATATCAAATGTATTTCGGCTGGTTCGACGGCATCCCCGCCCATCTGAACCCACTCCCGCCGGTAGAAGAAGGTAAAAAATACGTAGAGGCTATCGGAGGAGAGGACGAGGTAATGAAAAAGGCGCGAGAGGCATACAATCAAGGAGGCTACCAAGCGGAAAGCGGTCCGTGGCGCAATTTCTACCTGACCGGAGCTATGGAACTGACCGAAGGCATCGCCGGTAAAGGCAAGGCCAGCTCAAACCGGGCACGTATGTCTCAAAACCTAAGTCCCGAAATGCTATTCGATTTGCTCGCTATCCAAATAAACGGGGAAAAAGCGGCCGATAAAGACTTAATAACAAATATTATCTTAACCGACACAAACGAACAGGCCACCTTGATCTTAAAGAACGGCGCCTTATCGAACCGTATCGGCAGGCTCCATCCGGCCCCTACCGTAACTTTGGAAGGAGACAAACAAGTCATCTACACAAGCCTCATGCAGCCGGAGAATATAGCGGCAAACCTGCAAGCCCATAAGTTATCGGTAACCGGGAAACTTGAAAGCCTAAAAGAGCTATTCTCCACTTTTGAGGCTCCGGACGCTTATTTTAAGTATCATCGAGCCTTAAACCTTTCCCGCCTCTTGCATGGCTGGATTAAAAAATTTATCTTTGTGCGATCTTTAGAGAAAGCGATATTACTATAAAATTAGCATAAAGTTTTATTACACTTTAATATAATAAATTAGCGATTATGATTTATTCACATGAAGTTCAACACATGTGTGTTGTAAAGAAGGGAGCTAACCACCAGTGCGCTCCGATTCCTGAAGAAGGAAAGTGGGTTAGAGCAACTCAGATCACTGATATCTCTGGTTTGACTCACGGTATCGGTTGGTGTGCGCCGAAACAAGGTGGATGTAAGCTGACATTAAACGTTAAAGAGGGAATCATCCAAGAGGCTCTTGTAGAGACAATCGGTTGTTCCGGTATGACTCACTCAGCGGCTATGGCTTCTGAGATCCTTCCGGGTAAAACCCTTTTGGAGGCATTGAACACAGACCTTGTTTGTGACGCTATCAACACCGCTATGCGCGAGTTGTTCTTGCAGATCGTTTACGGTCGTACACAGTCCGCTTTCTCTGAGGGAGGTCTGCCTGTAGGCGCCGGCTTGGAAGACCTTGGTAAAGGTTTGCGCAGCCAAGTGGGTACGATGTTCGGCACATTGGCCAAAGGTCCCCGCTATTTGGAGATGGCCGAGGGATATTGCACACGCATGGCTTTGGACGCTGATGACGAAGTAATCGGTTATGAATTCATCCACTTGGGTAAATTCATGGATATGGTAAAGAAGGGTATGGACGCTAACGAGGCACTGGAAAAGGCGAAAGGCTCTTACGGTCGTTTCAAAGAAGCTGTAAAATATATCGATCCTCGTAATGAATAAGAAAACATTTACACGTGTCCTCATCGGGCTGAGCATTATCACGGCCGTGGCTACGCTTATCACGTATTTCGTGATGAAGCCGGAGAAACCGTGGTTGGCGTTTTATGTGGCTTGTTGCGGCGGTGTATTGGTTTTCAACTTTCTGATATCTTTATTCCTAGTAAATAAGAATTTTAAAAAGTAAAAAAATAATATGGCTTTATTTGAAAGTTATGACCGTCGTATTGATCATATCAACGCGGTATTAAACGAATATGGTATCAATGGTATCGAAGACGCAAAGGCTATCTGCGATGCTAAGGGTATCGACCCTTATACAATGTGTAAGGAAACTCAACCGATTTGTTTCGAGAACGCTTGCTGGGCTTACGTAGTAGGTGCCGCTATCGCTATCAAGAAAGGTTGTACGAACGCTGCCGAGGCTGCCGAGGCTATCGGTATCGGTTTACAGGCATTCTGTATCGCTGGTTCTGTTGCTGACGACCGTAAGGTGGGTATCGGCCACGGTAACTTGGCTGCTCGTTTGCTTCGTGAGGAGACGAAGTGTTTCGCTTTCTTGGCTGGCCACGAGTCTTTCGCCGCTGCTGAGGGTGCTATCAAGATCGCAGAGATGGCAAACAAGGTTCGTAAAGAGCCGTTGCGTGTTATCTTGAACGGCTTAGGTAAGGATGCCGCTAAGATCATCTCTCGTATCAACGGTTTCACGTATGTACAGACTCAGTTCGATTACATGACAGGTGAGGTGAACGTTATCGAGGAGAAAGCTTACTCTAACGGTCTTCGTGCGAAAGTTAAGTGCTACGGCGCTGATGATGTTCGTGAGGGTGTGGCTATCATGCGTAAGGAAGGTGTTGATGTATCTATCACGGGTAACTCTACGAACCCGACTCGTTTCCAACACCCGGTAGCCGGTACTTATAAGAAAGAATGTATGGAGAACGGTCACCCGTATTTCTCTGTTGCTTCTGGTGGTGGTACGGGCCGTACTTTGCACCCGGACAACATGGCCGCTGGTCCTGCTTCTTATGGTATGACCGACACGATGGGCCGTATGCACGGTGACGCTCAGTTCGCTGGTTCTTCATCTGTTCCTGCTCACGTAGAAATGATGGGATTCCTGGGTATGGGTAACAACCCGATGGTAGGTGCTACGGTTGCCGTAGCGGTTGCTATTGAGGAAGCTATGAAGAAGTAATCAACTAAACAATAAAATAATTGTTTATATAGACTCCTGTAATCTTGATGGTTGCAGGAGTTTTTATTTTACTTATCAAAAGGAGGAAAAGGATGACACTAAACATAGACCAAGAGAATTGCATCAAATGCGGGAAATGCGTACGGGTATGCCCTTCGGATATATTCACGCAAGAAAGGGCTGGAGAGACGATCAGGCTGGTACGTGTGGAAAGCTGCATCGTTTGCGGGCATTGCGTGGACGTATGTCCGACGGGCTCCGTGTCGCACAGCGAATTCCCGCCAGAGAAAACGCATACGATCGATTACAGCCAAATGCCTACGCCGGAGCAGGTGATGTTGCTGATCAAGTCACGCCGTTCCAACCGGACATTGACCTCGAAGCCCGTCCCCAAGGAGATGCTGGACAAGATCGTGGAGGCCGCTCATTCTGCGCCGACGGCGACAAACTCCCAAAGCCTTTCGTTCACCGTCGTCACCGATCCGCAAAAGCTACGGCAGGTGAGCGATTATACGATAGGTGTGTTCAACTCCTTGGCGAAGCTATTATTGAATCCCGTCGTGAAATGTGTGGTCAAGCCGTTTATGAAGGATGTCTATAAATACGTACCGGTATTCAATCGGTTGAAAGAGGAACACAAGGCGGGTAAAGATCCGATTCTCCGGAAAGCCACTGCCCTGCTACTGATCCATACACCGAAGTCCAACCGGTTCGGAAGTGAGGACGCTAACCTCGCTTATCAGAACGCCTCCTTGATGGCGCAATCGCTTGGGGTAAGCCAGATCTATATGGGCTTTGTGCTCACCGCCATCCGGCAGGAAGGAAAAGATACGCTCGCCAAGACGCTAGGGATCGACGGCAAGATACAAGCGATCATGGCGCTCGGCATACCGGCTTTCAAGTACCCGAAGTATACGGACCGGAAAGAGATCGTCAAGAACTATATCGAATGAGACTTGATGGAGACAACCTTGTCGACCGGGGTATGCGATCCATTGGATTACGCATCGTAAGTCAATGGATTACGATACGTAAGTCATTGACTTATGGTTCGAATCTCATAGGTTTACCGGGCTAGGATCACTCCCGATCACCAGAACTTATTATGCTCCGGGCTGTATTCAAAACCAGCGTCTTTAAGCTTTGTAAGAAGGGATTTCTTGTTCACTTGCAAATCCTCGCATAAATCGTCGAGGGAAGAATAATTGTCACGAAGTTTCATATTGATGAAGCTGAATAGCATCATCGGATCGTTTGGTAATGACATAATCTTACGAATAAAAATGTTATCTATGTTTTACAACACAAAGATAATGCTTTTTCGCCAGATGGAACCCAGACACGATCCTTATTATTTGAATATCGGTTCGCAACAAAACAATCCACAAACTGGTTTTAAATAACGAGAACTTATAATTCAATTGAATGACATGAAAAAATATGTATTAGTAGTAGCGGTAGCCGCAGCCCTATTCAGCTGTAGCGGCAACCCAAAGGCAGACGCCACACAAACAGACAAGAACAAGCTGGAAACTGCCCAAGTACCGGATATGCACAACGCAGAGACCTCCTTGGATTACTGGGGTGTTTACGAAGGGACATTACCAGCCGCCAGCTCGCCGGGTATTAAAACGGCCTTAACATTGAACAAGGATAAAACCTTTACCCTCCGCTCCGAATATATTGACGAGAAAGACGGTATTTTTAATGATAAGGGAACTTACACGCTGGACGGTAACGTCTTGACGGCGAAACAAGAAGGGGGAGACATCACGTATTATAAGGTAGAGGAAGGCCAACTGAAAATGCTGGACCAGCAAAAGCAACCCATCAGGGGCGACTTAGCCAAGTTCTATATCCTTAAGCAAACAAAGAAATTCTAGGATTTATCCCCATAAGTATATACTTTCAAGGGCAAAAGCATACCCTTTTGTACATGAAAGTATATACTCATTTGCCTAAACCCAAAACTATTCCTACCTTTGCGTTCCTATATAACTATATAATTACTCCAATGAGAATAGCCGTTTAATTTATCTCAAGATGTCGTTCTTTCCATCCGGAAAGCCCTCTATCCGTATAGGGCTAATTTCGTGACGACAGATTCGAGGCTATCGTGAAACCGATCATCATCGGTATTTCTTATCCATTTTAGTATCTCACATTTTAAATCAGTTCACACTATGAGTATCGTAGCGCAAAAAATCACGTATATACATCCGGACAATCAAGTCTTATTCAAGGGGATCGACTTAACGATCAACAAGGGGCAAAAGGTCGCCTTAGTCGGGAACAACGGATCGGGAAAATCTACTTTCCTCCGTATCTTGGCCAGGACCTTGCAAGCGCAAGAAGGGGAGATTATCTATCCGACCCCACCCTATTACGTACCCCAGCATTTCGGGCAATATGATAACCTGACGGTGGCCCAGGCCCTACGTATCGACGGGAAACTAGAAGCCTTGCGGGCGATTACCAAGGGCGACGTCTCCCTCTCTAATTTCAACACGCTGGCGGATGACTGGACGATCGAGGAACGGAGCCTCGCCGCCCTGCACGCTTGGGATTTGGAGCATATCCTCCTCTCCCAACCGATGCGCACATTAAGCGGCGGCGAGAAAACCAAGGTTTTCCTCTCCGGGATCGAGATCCACCAACCCTCGATCCTGCTATTGGATGAGCCGACCAACCATCTGGATAGGCGTAGCCGGGAGAAGTTATACGATTTCATCACGTCTTGCCGTATCACCTTGTTGGTCGTCAGCCACGATCGTACCTTATTGAACCTATTATCTTCCATAGCGGAATTATCCGTCGGGGGGATCACCCTTTACGGGGGTAATTATGATTTCTACAAGGAACAAAAAGAACAGGAACAGGCTTCCATGCAAGAGAAACTGGAAGCGAAGGAGAAAGAGCTTCGCAGGGTCAGGAAAACCGCCCGTGAGGTAGCCGAGCGAAAACAAAAGCATGAATCCCGGGGAAAGAAACAAAGCATCCAGAAAGGAATCCCCAAGATCATGATGGGTGCCTTGAAGGAGAACGCCGAGAAAAGCGCCTCCAAACTAAAAGAGGTTCACGAGGACAAGATGGAGAACCTTGCTAACGAGCTAAAGCAAATGCGCTCCTCCCTACCCAACCTTCAAGGCATGAAACTGGATTTCAGCGCATCCGGCTTACATGAAGGCAAGATATTGGTTACCGCCAAGGAGATCAATTTCGGTTACGCCGAGGCCGGCGATCTATGGCCCTCCCCGATGAGCTTCCAGATCAAGAGTGGGGAACGGTGGCTGATACAAGGCGATAACGGTTCCGGCAAGACGACTTTGCTAAAGTTGATTACCGGCCGGTTGTCGCCTCGTCGCGGTTCCTTGATCCGTGCGGATTTCTCCTCTATCTATATCGACCAAGAATACTCGATCGTCCGGAACGACCGGACGGTGTACGAGCAAGCGCAAGCCTTCAACGAGCGTCATTTCCAAGAGCACGAGATCAAGACATTGCTAAACCGTTTCCTCTTCCCGCACGACACGTGGGAGAAGAGCTGCGGGAAGCTGAGCGGAGGCGAGAAAATGAGGTTGGCATTCTGTTGCTTGATGATCAGTAACCAGGCTCCGGACCTGTTTATCCTAGATGAGCCGACCAATAATCTCGACATCCAAAGCATCGAGATTATCACCTCTATGGTCCGTGCGTACAGGGGCACGATCTTGCTGATCTCGCACGACGCTTATTTTATCCGGGAATTGGGTATCCACCAAATAATAACTACCTTCGCGGGTAGGTTAAAGACGAATTTATGAAGACGTTACTTGACGTGCATACCCATACGGTAGCCAGTGGGCATGCCTTTAGCACCCTGCAAGAAATGGCAGCGGCCGCCTCCGAGAAAGGATTGAAGTTACTAGGTATAACAGAGCATGCCCCCGGCATACCGGGGACGTGCTCCCCGATTTACTTCCGTAACCTGCACGTGGTTCCCCGCCGGATATACGGTGTCGAGTTATTGCTCGGGGCAGAATTGAACATCATCGATTATAAGGGTACGATCGATCTGGGCGAGGAGTACTTCCCTATGCTGGATATCCGGATAGCGGGTATCCACTCGCTTTGCTACAAACCGGGAACGGTCGAGCAGAACACGGAGGCGATGATCGGGGCGATCCGCAACCCGCATGTCCACATCATCAGTCACCCGGGAGACGGTACGGCAGAGGTGGATTTCGAGCCTATCGTATTAGCGTCCAAAGAGCATCACACGTTGCTGGAGATCAACAACAGCTCTCTCAACCCGGTCCGCAAAAAGCTCACCGCCAGAGATAATAACCTCACGATCTTGCGCCTATGCAAGAAATACGAGGTTCCTGTGATTTTAGGTAGCGACGCACATATATCTTTCGATATAGCCCGGTACGATCATATCTACGAGTTATTGCAAGAGACACGATTTCCGGAGGAATTGATATTGAACGACAAGGTAGAGGCGTTCAAGAAGTTCATAGGGAGATAAGCGGTGCCTTACAGCCGGGCAGATACACGTGCGTACCCGCCCAGTTGCACCTTTACTTACAATGTTCCTTTATTAATTTGTCCACGACAGGATCACCCAACTCCTTCGCCTTGTTGAAAGCCTCGCACGCTTCCGCCTTCTTACCCTGACGGACGTAGCAGATGCCTCGCAAACGATAGCAAGAGGCGAAATCCGGAGCGATCCGCAAGGCATTCTCCAAGCTCCTCAACGCCTGATCATAGTTTTCCATACGGATATATACGGACGCTTCCTCCGCCGGATAAGTCGGGTCGCCCGGATTCAAGCGGATAGCGGATTGGATATCGGCCAAGGCGCCGGGGAAATCGTTCATGCGGAACTTCGCTTGCTCGCGGTAATAGAAGAAACGGTCGCCGACCTGTCCTTTCAAGAGATCGTAGTATAAATCATAATCGTCCACGGCCTCCTTGTATTGCATCAGTTTCAAGCGGAGATCCACCCGTTCCAAGATATAGGGAGCGGCCTCATTCGTTGGCGGGTTCCCGCATTTGGCGATGGCGCTATCCAGCAAGGCGATGATATCCCCGAAGTTAGCGCCCCGGATATTCGCCTTCGCCTTCGCCGCCCAATACCAAGAGGTAGAAGATACCATATCACTATCGTTCACCTTCATATAATCAGCGAATGCCTGCTCGAAATCTCCTTTATAAAAATGGATATCCCCTTCCAATTGGCGATAGACCGGCAAGTCCTCCTCCCCGATCGCCTTTTGTATCGCCTCGGTAGCGGCATCGACGGTCCACTGCTCCTTATTCAAGGTCGTATCCGCAGCGGCCACACCGTAGATCAACTTGGCTCGGTTGAACCAGATATCCCCTTTCCGCTCGCTGAAGCGGGAAGCCGTGTTTATATCTTCCAACGCCTTATCCAGATAAGCCGCCTGCTCGGCCTCCGTAGGAGCCAGATCCGCACGGTGGTAAGCGTAATGATTGGCACGGTTCAAATACCCGTCGGGAGAATCCGGGAAAGTGGCGATGAAATCATTCAAGGTAGCCAGATACGTCTTCGGGTCTTGCGAGCTTGCCATCAGGTATAAAGAGACCTGCGCTTGGCTTGCATCCGACGGCCACGCCTTCCGGATACCAATCCGGCTATAGGTGGAATTAAAGGCGTCCGCCGACTGAATCGTCAAGCTATTCGCATATCCCGCCGAGACCGCATAGGAATCTTCCTTCTTCCCCGATGCGTCTTCCTGCGCCAAGCCGAACACCTCGCCGTCCGTCGTCAATACAGGAGCGTTTACCTGCCCGCTCTCCAGCGCCATCGACAATTTATAATAGCTGAACGGCTCCTTCAACTTACTGACCTCCGAGACCGGTCCTTCCCCGAACTTCGTGATCTTACCGGTCGAGTAAGGTATCAGATAAGCGGTAGCTCCTTGCCAGATCGGCTCACGGGCGATCGGCAAGAATACAGCTTTCTTCGGAACCTCTACCTTGAACTTGATCACGTCATATAATTCATCAGCCCCCAAGATGCGGCTTACCGGATATTCTTTTCCGTCAGCGTCGGTCACGGTCGCCCTCACCGCATCCTTAAACAAGGAATAACCGGACAACGCCTCACCGGTCTCGGTAATGAAAAATCCCGTACCGGACGCTTTCTTCTAGTTATCTTTTCCATAAGTAGTGACGGTAACCACCGCCTTTCGTTGCTTATCCATCCATTTGGGCGCTTTCTTTTGCGCCGCCACCCAAAATACTTGGCAACAAATCGTAATCAACAGAACAATTCTTCTCATTTCGTTTTCATGTTATCAGAATATACGTCGCAAATGTAAATATTTATACCGGATAGGCGAACAAATTAGGGAATTAATCTATTATGATTATATTTGCGGAAACACTAAAAAAACCGCAAGATTATGAGACTAAAAACATGTATGCTTATGTGTAGTTTATTCATGGCGAGCTTAGCCTCTGCTAGTAACTTCGCCTCGGATTCTTTCAAGACCAAGAGCGGAAAAGAACTGACCATCACGTTCATCAAGCACGGCAGCCTGATGCTTACGTACGACAATCATTCGATACAGGTAGATCCTGTCTCCGAATACGCCGATTATACGACTTTCCCGAAAGCCGATATCATCTTGATCACCCACGAGCATGGCGACCATCTGGACCCGAAAGCGATACAAGCCGTCGAGAAAAGCGGTACGGAAATCATCGCCAACGAGAACAGCCAAAAGAAGTTGGGAAAAGGAAAGATCCTCAAAAACGGCGATACGGATACCTCCATCAGCTATATGAAGATAGAGGCCATCCCCGCCTATAACACCACACCCGGACGGGATAAATATCACCCCCGCCACCGGGATAATGGCTATATCCTCACGTTCGACGAACTAAGAGTCTATATAGCCGGCGATACGGAAGACATCCCGGAGATGAAAGACCTGAAAGACATCGATATCGCTTTCCTTCCCGTCAACCAGCCTTATACCATGACCGTCCCACAAGCGGCTAAAGCGGCCAAGATGTTCTCGCCTAAAATCCTATACCCTTACCATTACGGGGATACGAAGATAGGCGAATTGAAAGATGCCTTGAAAGGTTGCGGCATCAACGTCAGGATACGAGAGCTACAATGACGACAAGGCACGGCTCGCCTTTAAGATATTCCGCCGGTACACCCAACAAGCCAAGAGGAAATAAACAACGCATTGCAACCACAACGTCACGTACTCCACACCGACTTGCTCAATCGACGCTCCCATCGAGTTGAGCTGTATAGGCCAGCGTAGTGGGAGCCGCCGGAATGATATAATGGGTCATTTGCCAATACTAAGGCATCAATTCCAAGAGACAAGAGACTCCGGAAAAACACCAACATCTCCAGACGACGCTTGTCGTCTGGTACATGATCAACAGGGACTCATTCCCTCGTGCCACCCGGGTCTCGAAATCAGAGGGAAGATACAAAATACCTACAGCATCCCCCTCCTTCATCCACTTCTGCGCCTCAGCTTAATCCAAACCGTCGGCGAGCGGTCTTCGTAACCAATCCTAAAAGAGGCAGAAGCCACATATTATTATAAAATCATCCTTGAAAAGTGGATAAACCGCCAAGATAACGGATTGCAACGAATCATTCAAACAATGCGTAACGCTTAATGCCAGCAATACCAAGAATGCTGTTTTATTTACCGGCTGTTTTTTAGAAACCCGCTCTATAACTGTCCCTTTGTCTATTTTATCTCGTGCTCATTAACATTTCAAAAACCGTACAGAAAGTTAGCTAATTTCTAGAAAAACAAAACTTAAGAGACTATTTTAATCATAGTTAATACAACCATTCTTTCGGTTCTTTTCATTTCTTTATGTTAATCGGCTTAATCTTAATACCTATGATACTTGTTTTCTCAGTGATACTTCAGAGCTGTATCCTGAAGTGAGCATATATCTTATAACTCACTCCCAAAACAAACGTCAAAGTCCCTTACCTGCTATCATTCCGACTCGAAGTTAAAGATTGAAATCATCCACGGAAACAGCTCTGAAGTTTTTTATATTTACTCCTCTTCTTCTCCCTCGTTCGCAGAATGTAAGATAAAGGTAGTAGCGCCAATCGTCACGATCGTACCTTCCCCGATACGTACTTGTTCTTTTTTACCAACCAATACATTTTTCACGAAAGTCCCAGTCAAGCTGGGAAAGTCACGCACCATATAAATGAATCTGTCATTAGCATCTTTCCTCACATGGATCACACAATGCTTACGTCCCATACTCGGATCACTCGTGATAATAGGGACATCCACTCCTTCCGTATCCTTATTACGGCGACCGATCACATTATCTCCCATCACTAATGGAAGATCTTGCTTAAAGGCAAAAACATTCTCGATGACAGTAATATAACCACAAGAGAAATCCGGCTCCTTCACCTCTTTTTCCTCACCGGTAGCCGTCTTCACCACCTTTCGGCCCAATTTGATCTTAAATTGCGCTCCACACTGCGGACAAACGAAGGCTAATACCTTCCCTTCCAGATATTTGGTCTCATCAAAAGACAACTGATTATCACATTTTGGACAGAATACTCTTTTCATACACTTAAATACAGGATCTAGTATTACAAACGGAGCGCAAATTTACGAAAAAACCTTCAGCTACACTCCTAAAATCTCATGGTTATGATTTTTTGAAAAAAAAAGGCTATCCGTCACGGACAGCCAATCTCAATTGTTAACCTTAAATCTAATACCATGAAAAACACAGTGCAAATATAGAGGTTTTATGTTATGTAGCATAATATTTTATTTGCAAATCTCATCTACTTAAACAGATTTAACAAAATCATGTTCTAGAACATAGTTATTAACAATAAAATCATTCGCTCAGACCTAATAACTTCCCCAAAAATCGTCAGGAGAACGGAGATCATTAGCAGGCATCAATTCTTTTTCAAACGAAGTATCCAACTGTTCCAGCAAACACTTCGCCAAACGCTCCTTTTCCTTAATCAAGGATTCCACGACACGATCCACTTTCGTCTGAACCGCATGTTGGTATTCCATCAAACATTCCATTATTATTTCATTCGCACATCTGCCCCCCACATCAATTTTTCCCGAAGCGTCTGATAAAAAGTATGGTTATAGCGCTTGATGACTTTCGTCGTATAATCGGCCTTGCTCATCTTTAATTCAATACCTGCCGGGAATATTTCCGAACGCCCATCCAATGAGATCAGAAAATATTTATTCCGGCTCTCTACCCGAAGCGTTATTACATCTGAATCCGGAATTACCAACGGACGCACGTTCAAGGAATGCGGAGCTACTGGGCTTAAGACGATGCTATTACTTTGCGGGACGATAATCGGTCCGTTTACGCTCATCGAATAGGCCGTGGAACCGGTAGGTGTAGCCACTACCAAACCATCCGCCTGATAAGAAGTCAGATATTCCTCATTCAAGAATGTGTGAATCGTAATCATCGAGGAACTATCACGCTTCAGCACGGCGATCTCATTCAAGGCATAATTATATCCGCGAAACGCACGATCTTCCGTATATAAACGCAAAAGGGTTCGTTCCTCTACCTTATAGTAATTCTTAAAAATCTCATCCAAGGTATCCTCAACCTCATTACTGCTGACATCCGCAAGGAAACCCAGCCGGCCGGTATTAATACCTAAAATAGGAATATCCTGTTTATTTACCCGAGCCGCCGTACGAAGGAACGTACCATCCCCTCCCACGCTAAGCGCTATATCCAGATCAAACTCATCACCCTCTAATAACCCACTCACCATAGGCTCGAAACCAAAAGCATCGGTAAGGAATGTATAAAAAGGACTGTCCACATAAATATCAGCCTCTTGTTCACGCAGTTTCTCGAACAGGCGTTTAATCAAATTCTGTCTCTCGATCTGATATTCACTTCCAAATATTCCAACTTTCATTCTACGCTCCTTACTTTACATATTCATATAATGTAATAACTCATTCATCCGCTGCTGCAACATATCATCCACCATCCCCTTCTCCATAAAATGATAAAGAACCGTATAATTGAAACGTTCAAGACTACGGATCACGGGAGAGGCATCTTCCAAATCTATCTTAAGGGTTATAAGCAGACGACCCGTATCATTATCTTGATGAGATAGCAAATTAAGGACATGAGCATTATTCGCCTCTACCAAACGGGCGATATCCGTTAAAGAATAATCCTGTGGCATCATTTCCAATACGATCACGCTTCCGGCGGCCTCTGCGTTGCATAACTCGGATAAAACATCCACCAAACAATCCCGGGTAATCACCCCCAAATAAGTTCCGTCCACAGAAACCACAGGCAACAGACTCAACCCATACCGCGTTATCATTGCCAACGCCTCATGTAAATGTCCGTTTTCCGAAATCACCGGAGCGAATAAAAACGGTTCACCGATCATAGCCGAAAGATCCGGCATCGCCAATAAGTCCTTCTCCGACACTAAACACTCGTATGCGCTATCACTCAATAACGGAAGATGCTTGAGCTTAAAATCCTCCATTAACGCCAACGCATATTCCGCTGTGTCAAAATTTTTTAACACCGGAATTTCCTTTGTTATGAAATCTTTCACCAACATTATTCTGTTAATTCCCTAAATCCTGCTAAATTTGCCGATACTTTTGTGCAAATGTAATGAAAGAAAAAAGATATACGATATACAATGACAAATTTAAGTGTAAACATTAACAAGGTCGCTACTATTCGTAACGCAAGAGGTGGCAATATGCCAAACGTGCTGAAAGTAGCGCAAGACTGTGAATTATTCGGGGCACAAGGAATTACGGTTCATCCCCGTCCGGATGAACGACACATCCGCTATAGCGATGTTTATGGACTAAAACCTCTTATCCGGACAGAATTTAACATAGAAGGCTATCCTTGTGATAAATTCATCGACTTGGTATTGAAGGTAAAACCGACCCAAGTCACATTGGTTCCGGATGCTCCGGATGCCATCACGTCGAACGCCGGTTGGAACGTAAAGGATCATTTCAATTTTCTAAGCGAACTGGCGGACGCCTTTACCTCACAAGGAATCCGTACATCCATCTTCGTCGGAACAGACTTGGCGAATATAGAACTAGCGGCAAAAACAGGTACGGACCGTATCGAATTATATACGGAACCTTATGCGACCTATTATCCGAAAGATCGTGACAAAGCGATCGCTCCTTTTGTAGAGGCCGCTCAATTAGCAAAAAACTTAGGATTAGGCGTAAATGCAGGACACGATTTGAGTCTGGAGAACCTTGCTTTCTTCAACAAAAATATCCCTTGGCTGGAGGAGGTTTCTATCGGCCATGCCTTGATCTGTGACGCACTCTATCATGGTTTGCATGAAACGATCGCTTTATACAAAGCATGCTTAAATAATTGAGAATGGAAAAGAATTGAATATTGAAAATTATAACCTATAATTCGAAACGATGAGTATTTTACTTTCACTACAGGCCGTAGGCTCTCAAGCGGCAGATCAAATGCCGGACTTAACGGCAGTTACCGTTCCCACAGAAACGGAAATCAATGTGATAGACCTTGCCTTTAAGGGAGGTTGGATTATGGTGGTATTGTTACTGCTATCTCTGATGGCTATTTATATTTTTGTTCAACGTCTGATCATCATTCGTCGTGCGGGAAAAGAAGACGAAACGTTCATGAATCGTATCAAAGACTATATTCATGAAGGAAAAGTAGACTCGGCTCTCAATTTATGCAGGAGCACCAACACGCCCTCTGCCCGTATGATCGAGAAAGGTATTACCCGTTTGGGCCGTCCGATGAACGATGTACTTGTAGCGATTGAGAATGTAGGAAATCTAGAGATCGCTAAACTGGAAAAAGGTTTCCCCCTGATCGCAACGACTGCCGCAGGCGCTCCCATGCTCGGTTTCCTTGGAACAGTAACCGGTATGGTACGTGCTTTCTTCGATATGGCAAACGCAGGCACCAATGTTGATGTCTCCCTATTATCCGGTGGTATCTATGAGGCCTTGGTAACAACCGTTGGTGGTCTGGTAGTTGGTATTATTACATTGTTCGCATACAACTATCTGGTATCCCAAGTAGATAATGTCGTGAACAAGATGGAGGCCCGTACGATGGAATTCATGGATTTATTAAATGAACCGGCTGATTAAATATTATGGCTCTAAAAAGAAGAACAAAGGTAAACGAAGCGTTCAGCATGGCCTCTATGACCGATGTCATATTCCTCTTGCTGATCTTCTTCATGGTTACCTCTACCGTTGTAATCCCAAACGCCATCAAGGTCACCTTGCCGCAAGCGCAAAAGCAGACAGCGGCGAAACCTCTTACGAGAGTAACGATAGACGCAAACTTGAATTACTACGTGGCATTTGGAAAGCAAAAAGAGGTGCAGGTTTCATTTGATGAGATCACTCCATTCTTGCAAGACAGTTATGCGAAAGAACCGGAGATGTTCGTCGCTTTATATGCAGACGAGACTGTGCCTTACAAAGAAATCGTAAAGATACTGAATATAGCGAACGAGAATAAATTCAAGATGGTGCTTGCCACCCGTCCGCAGAAATAATAGATATGAGACTGAATAAGGATGACATATACAGTTTGATCGGTACCGTTGCTTTTCACGGTGTCATTCTGCTGATACTTTGGTTTACCGTATTGAAAACCGAGGTACCGGATGATGACGGGGGTGTACTCGTTAATTTCGGGAATATAGATGCCGCCGCCGGAATGTTCGAGCCCAAGTATACCGGGCAAGAACTTCCTCAGGAAACAACTGCCCCACCTCCTCCCGTGCCGAAGCCGCAAGTGGAAACGCCCAAGCAGGAACTCATCACTCAGGATATCGAGGAAAGCGTAGCCCTTGAAGACGCTAAAAAGAAGAAAGAGGAAGAGAAACGCAAGAAACAAGAGGCCGAGAAGAAACGGAAAGAAGAGGAGGAGAAACAACGTATCCAACGGGAAGAAGCCGAGAAGAAACGTTTGGCTGAGGAGCGCCGCAAGAAGGAACAAGCCATCAGCAACAAAGTGGCCGGAGCTTTTGGCATGGGAAACGCCGAGGGTAACAGCCAAGGTGACGCAGAAAGCGGAACCGGTAACCAAGGAAGTCCGTTCGGCAACTCTGATCACGGAGCGAACGAGGGCGTAGGCGGTTACGGATCATTCAATCTGAATGGTCGTTCCATTGGTGCCGGAGGTCTCCCTCGTCCCGCTTACACGATCCAAGAGGAAGGTCGTATTGTTATCAATATAACCGTAAATCCGAAAGGTAACGTTATATTTGCCGAGGTAGGCCGGGGAACTAATATCGACAACGCCTCCATGCGTAAAAGCGCTTTGGATGCGGCTCGAAAGGCGAAGTTCAACAGTATCAGCGGCGCTAATAACCAAAGTGGTACTATCACTTACGTGTACAAATTTAAATAATTGAATCTTATGAAGAAAGCGATCGTATTCTTAGCGAATGGCTTCGAGGAAATGGAAGCCACGGGAACCGTAGACATTTTGCGTCGCGGAGGTATAGACACGAAAACAGTCTCCATCACAGACGACCGTAAAGTGGTGGGTGCCCATCATATGGAATATATGGCAGATGCCTTACTTTCCGAGACCGACTTCTCTGGTATAGATGCCCTGATCTTACCAGGAGGCATGCCCGGAGCATCCAACCTAAACGAGTCTGAGGCGGTAAAAGAGGCCTTATTGCAACAATATCGCCAAGGAGGTGTCGTAGCCGCTATCTGCGCCGCCCCGATGGTATTGGGTGGTCTTGGCTTATTAAAAGGCCGTAAAGCGACTTGCTACCCCGGGTTCGAACCGAAATTAATTGGTGCCACCGTAACAGGTGAGGCTGTCGAGGTCGATGGAAATGTGGTAACAGGTAGAGGACCGGGCTTGATATTCAATTTTGGCCTAGCTTTAGTATCTATACTAAAAGGTGATGCGGTCGCGGAAGAAGTTGCGGCCGGATTACTATTATAAGATTTAGATTATCAGTCGAAACCCAATAGAATAGGAGGCGTAATCCATTGAGTTATGCTTCTTATTCTATTGGGTTTTATTACCTATCCTATTGACTTACGAGGTATACCCCAAAGAGATCCCGGCTCTATTCTATTTTAATCGTTTCAACTGCTTGTTGCTTTGTACCATCCATAGGTACCGCATGATAACGAACCGCGGAGAAATCAATGGATCGTAAATCGATACTCCGAATAACGCTATTGTACATCGTACGGTAGTAAATCACATGGTTTCGCATATCCGTAGCCGAAGTCCATTGAGTAGCACTCGGTATATCGCAAGGCACTTGCCCTAATGGGAATTCGATTCCTACGGGAATATCAAAATTATTCAATATATGGAAACACTGGAAGACCGTTTCTAACGCGTTTTCTTGTTGTGGAGCCGAAGCTTGGTAAAAAGCCGCACGAACGAAACGCGACGGTGGTGTTACATCGCCCGGCATCCCGAGGAAACCACTTCCCGCACCAAATGAAGACAACTCGATATTTCCCAATTGTTGATCAGGAGCCGTACCCGGTAAAAGATTAACATAATTATTCAAGTTCGTCAGATGCCATTCAAAGCCGGGAGAATTAGTCAAAACTCCTAACGTATTCTCATAGAAGTGTAGCTCACCCTTAATAATCTCAAGAACCAGTTGACGTCCCGACGGCTCGGCAAACCGCCAATGCACAGTAGACGCACGGGGATCGATATTGATAACATGCACTTTCTTAACCGCTTCCTTCACCTCCTCTATATTTGAACATTCCCCCAACAACCAAGACACTAATTGCAGATCAGAGATACTTTTATCCCGGACTGTGGCATTATACTTCTCATACTCTCCATACTTTGGAAAATAAAACAATCCAGCCGATAACCCAACCTCATTGAGTCCTTCGGCGATAAATTCCTTTTGCTCTACAGCCAAGCCCACATATCCATAACGTGCCTTGAAAGTCATACCATCAACTCCATCCGGGGTATACGATTGTTCGGTATATCCTCTTGGAACCACGACATACTGGCTGTTCAAATTACTTCCACCCCACTCTATCGTACGTGCTACAATAGTCGTACTGTCCTTGCTTTTTAAAGTAATACCGGTACAAGCCTCCGTAGCGGAAGGATTAATAAGTAAGCCGGCAATTGCAAATAAAATAAAGAAATGTCTCATAAATATCATTTTTGATATAAACAAACGACAGAAAAAGGATGTTTTCAAAAAAAGAAATTTTAGATAGACAAACTTTTTCATAATAGAGAGTGTTTAAACTATAAATAATAATATATACAATGAATAGATTTAATGGACAAACAGCACTTATTACCGGTGGAGCAAGCGGTATCGGGCATGCTACAGTAGAAAGACTAGCTGCAGAAGGCGCAAATGTAGCCATAGCGGATTATAATTTAGAAGAAGCGGAGAAACTGGCAAAACAGCTTCAAATAAAAGGTTATAATGTCAGAGCCATTTACTACAACGCAACAGATATGAACAGTGGCACTGAAGCAGTAACAAAAACCGTTGATTGGTCAGGAAGTATAGATTGCCTAATAAATAATGTAGGAGGAAGCGACCTAAAGCGTGATCTTGATATCAAGAATCTCGACATGGATTATTTTGATGATGTTTTTCACCTAAACTTGAAAAGCATGTTAGCGACCATACGTGCGGCCTTACCTTCAATGACCGCAAAAGGAAAAGGAAGCATCGTAAACGTAGCCTCCATCGGAGGATTGACAGGAGATTTCCGAGGAACCCTCTATGGCATAAGCAAAGCTGGTGTCATCAATTTAACCCGTTACGTAGCCACGCAGTACGGAAAGAATGGAATACGATGTAATGGCGTAGCTCCGGGGCTTGTACTTACCCCCGCCGCTATCCGTAACCTTCCAGATGCTGTTCAAGACATCTTCCTGAAATATAATACGGTTCCCTATCTCGGACAGGCTGCGGATATAGCCGCTACCATCGCTTTTCTAGCCTCAGACGACGCTCGTTACATTTCTGGACAGACCATCATCGCTGATGGAGGCATGACTTGCCATAATCCAACGATAGAGGATATTTCGCATTGATGAAAATTTCTTATTTACTTTATTAGCAAGAAAGCTATTCCTTCTCTTTATACATTTAGCATATAATGCCACAAAAATAGCAGGGATATTTTAATCCCATGTTATTTCAAGACTTTTTTGTATGTTTGCGGTCATTTTATCAAAAAGTATAATATGAATAATAATCTAAAAGGTTTCGCTTATGGAATAGCGACTTCTGTTACATTCGGTTTAATTCCTTTGTTTACATTGCCCCTTATGGAGAAAGGTATGCGGTTTGATTCGATCTTGTTCTATCGTTTCTTATTCGCGGCCATCGCCTTATCGGGTATGCTTCTAGCGAAAAAGGAATCCTTCAAGACAGAAATGCGAAACCTACCGGTATTGATCGTATTGGGCGCTTTCTATACAGGTTCGGCCATGTTCCTATTTTGGGGATATAATTTTATGGCGGCAGGAATCGCGACAACCCTACATTTCACATATCCCATATTTGTAACCCTTTTCATGCTCTTTGCATTTAAAGAAAGAGTATCATGGATTACGCTTTTGGCGATCGGGCTCGCTATTTGTGGAGTAGCCCGCCTATCAATCGATGGAGGCGAGATGCAATTAAACGGGTTAGGCGTGATCATCGTATTACTCTCTGCGATCGCTTATGCCCTCTATATCGTAACCGTCAATAAATCTAGGGTACATGATATGCCGGGACGAAAACTTACGTTCTATGTATTTATCGTCAGTACCTCTTTATTTTTCATAAAAGCGCAGACTGGAACAGGGATCCAACCCATTCCAGACCTGTCCTCTTTTATCAATCTTGTCTTATTAGCCATCTTGCCAACCGTAGTGTCTAACATTACATTGGTACAAGCCGTACACCATATCGGTTCCACTCTCACTTCCGTACTGGGAGCCACAGAACCCGTGACAGCCGTCTGCGTAGGTGTTTTAGTCTTTGGAGAGCCTTTCACCTCTCACCTCGCTTTGGGAATCTTATTGATTATCGTAGCGGTTACATTGATTATTCTGTCCAAATACATACAGAAAAGTCTCCATGAGACCAAGCGATTGTTCAAAGCACGGCACATCTTAAGAACCAAATAACAATACAACTGAAAGCAATACGGCATAGATAAATACATTCCGTGCCGTATGCCCTAAAGTTCTATTAAGCTCACGGCCTTGATACTGTTTCATCTCCAGCCATGTGGCGGCAAACAGCACGCTAAAAGCCGCAAATAAACAAACAAGCCAAGGTGAGGCATCCATCAATAAAGGAAGAGTAATCAAAACGGCCAATATACCGTTCAGCAAATAAGTTACCAACCCGAACGTACGTCCGAATAACACAATCGTAGTCCGTTTACGAGCCGCCTTATCTTGCTCATAATCCCGATAATTATTCACGATCAAAATATTAGCGGACAACAGCCCCAATGACAGCGAAAGCAAGAAAGATAATAAAGAAAATGACAATGCTTGTACATAATACGTAAAGCAAACCGGAATAATCCCGTAAAATAACACGACACACACATCCCCCAGCCCGTTATAAGCTAAAGGATACGGCCCCGCCGAATAAGCCAAGACACAAATAGCGATAGCAACTCCAACAGCAATGAGCTCCCATCCGGCAAAGAACAACAAGAAACAGCCACATAGACAAGAGAGCCCCAACGTGATAAAAGTCCCCCATAGCATTGCCTTAGGAGTTATCCAACCGGAAGCCACCGCGCGCTCCGGACCTAACCGGTCCTCCTTATCCGCCCCCTTCTTAAAATCAAAATAGTCATTGGCAAAATTACTGGCTATCTGGGCAAGTAAAGCCACCAAAACACAAAGGATCGTCGGAGCCAATTTAAATACACCATCCCTGTAAGCCAGCGCACATCCAACTAGTACCGGACTAAATGATGCCGGCAACGTCTTCGGACGGGCCGCCTCTAACCAAGCATGAATTCTCGATTTGTTATTTTCCATTCTATTGTTTTATTCTTAAAATATCCACAAAAATAAAAAACAAATAACATATACTATTGTTATTATCTAAAGAAATACTTGTATATTTGCGCCATGAAGAATTTTTTATTCATATTAGGTCTGTTGATTAGCTTCATGCTGTTTGCCTCCGAAGAAGGGACAGAGAGTATGGATGAAGTTATGTCCGCAACTAAAGAGGCCGTTATGAAAGAAAAAAAAACGGCTGATGCCCAACGTCATTTCGAAGTATTAAGCAATGAACTGAAAAGTAGCAATTGCTTAACTCCCCGCAGGATTTCGCAAACGGCAAACAACCCTATCGAAATACGAATATGGAAAAATATGGAGAAATCTCTTCAAGACATGCGTTTGAGAGGAGTAAATCAACTTCATAGAGTATCTCAACATATATCCACTTATCAGATCGTAAATCTATCCACACTTCTGTGCCGTATGGGAGAGCATATCTTTACCCTTCGGAAACTCATTATTTAGTTTTTAATTGTTTCATATTTGCATCTTTCGACAAGTCTTTAGTATGTCTTGTCTGTAGGAATATTGTGTTTATTAAATCAATATTCCCGGGGAATTATACCCTATTTACATTATTATAAACAATTAAAAATTACAATTATGGCAACTAATAAATCAGGTAAAATACGTATATATCTTTATGTTCTTCTAACAATCGCAGGTTGTGTATTCGCATGCAGCTCCATCATCCCTAACGACTATATTAAATTAGTAGTAGTTATGGGCACTTTATGTGTTGGTCTATATGGCATAATGAAAGGACTGAGTAGTACCGGGACGTCATCGGAAGAAGAAGTCTTGGAAAAAGAATAATAAATACAACAATTATCGAACCCTAAAAAATCAAGAAGATCATGAAAATAAATAAAGACTTGGTAGATGCGGTCATGATGGTTTCATTTATCGTATTGGTATTAGTAGGAACCACGACATTTGACAATGAGGTTGCTAAAGATGTAACCATGGGATCCCTTGGTGTGATTACGGTAGCGATGTTAGTTCTTCGCGTCATAGGATCACGCCAAAAGGAAGAAGAAGAAGCCTTTTAGTAATTAAGTCCATGGTTTCCTGTTGTTGTCCCGGGGTGACCCGGGATTATCTGAGATACGTTTTTCTACCTACATTATAATAACTTGCTGTTTGCTTGGGTATAGCGTTTTTACGCTTGACAACAGGAAACCGGACTTATATATCTTACACTTTTCGACTGAACTTTTTCTCTTTAACAAGACAAACCGCAGCGGCGGCGAAAAACAAGAAAATACCACCCGTCAACAAAGCGAATACGGCATGCCCATGATAAACATTACGTACAATCCATCCATGAATGATTCCATTCGTAATTTGAGGAATTGTTATAAAGAAATTAAATATACCCATGTAAGTACCCATCTTATCAGCGGGAAGACTATCGGAAAGAATAGCATAAGGCATCGCCAATATACTTGCCCACGCTATACCGATGCCAATCATAGAAAAGACCATCATTCCTGTATTATTCAACAAATAGAGAGAAACCAACCCTGCCCCTCCTAGGCATAAACAGAGGGCATGAGTCATTTTCCGACCGAAATGACGGGCTATCGGAATCAACAATAAAGCGAATAACATCGCCACAAAATTATAGATACTAAATAACTCACCTACCTTATCGCCAGCCATCGCATATTCGGCAGAAGCAGGATCGGTCGTCCCGTATACATGTTCAGCGATAGCAGGCGTAGAATAGACCCACATGGAATACAAGGCAAACCAAGCGAAAAACTGACATAAACCTAACTGTAACATTATTTTAGGCATATGAAAGATATCATACATGATCTCCATAAAGCCATTACTATCCCGCCTTTTTTCGATGACCTCGCCACCGGAAAGCCGAAACTCAGCCATCTCTTCCGGGGAATATTCCTTTGTCTTAAAGATCGTCCATAATACGCTCGCTAATAAAATCGCCGCACCTGCATAAAAGGCAAATTTAACATTATCGGCAACTTCACCGGCAACCGCCGTATTAGATAAGCCAAATACCTTATTCATAATACTCGGCAACAAGGAGCCAACGACAACACCGATACCGATCAAGAAAGTCTGGATCGAGAACCCGGTCGTATGCTGCTCATCGGGTAGCATATCCCCTACCAAGGCACGGAAAGGCTCCATCGTTACATTGATGGAAGCATCCATGATCATCAACATACCCGCACCAATCAATACGGGAGATAAAATAGCGGTCTCTGTGCCGGGTGACAAGAACAATCCCGCATTCGGCATCAATATCAAGGCGATGGTCGTTAAGATAGCTCCTACCAGAAAAAACGGACGCCGACGTCCTAAATGACACCAAGTTTGGTCGGAATAATGGCCAATGATAGGTTGTATGATCATACCTGTCAGCGGAGCCGCTAACCAAAATAAGGATAGTTGCTCTACATCCGCTCCATAGGTTTGAAGTATTCTACTTGAATTTGCGTTCTGAAGGGCGAAACCGAATTGAATGCCCAAGAAACCGAAAGTTAGATTCCAAATTTGCCAAAAGCTCAAAAATGGTTTTGTTTTCATGAGAATTATGTTTTTTAAGGTATTTATTTTTTTGGAGACAAACATACGGAATTATTCCGAAACAGGACGTCATCCCGATTCAAATTCACGCGAAGAAGTAAAGCAAACGTTTTCGGAAGCAGCTTTTTTTAACGGGTAGTCTGTCTCACCACCAGATTTGTCTTGATAATCTTACTCACGATACGGTCCCCGTCACGCACGCCGTTCAAACGTTCTATCAGTAAACGCATAGCGATAGCTCCCAACTCATAACCATGTTGATCCACAGAGGTCAGCAGGGGATCACTAACTTCCGCCAAGCTATTATTCGTAAATCCACAAATCGAAACCTCATCGGGAATCCTCAATCCCTTGGCCTTGACAACATTCAGCACCCCTATAGCGGTCTCATCATTTACGGCGAAGAACGCATCCGGACGATTGGGCGATGACAATAATTCCGGGGTCAACCGAAGTGCCTCAGTATAATTATCACAAATCTTAATTAACTCTTTATCTACCGGTAGTCCATTTTTACGCAAAGCATCCTCATATCCCATCCTACGATTATTAGAGATCGCTAAATGAGAAGGAGATCCGAAAAAGGCGATTCGCCGACAACCGGTACGAATCAGGTACTCAACAGCGGAGCAAACCCCGGCATAATCATCAACGACCACCCGGTCTGTCAAGATCCCCGTGCATATACGATCGAAAAACACCATGGGTATACCGCTATCGATTAGTTCTTGGAAATGGTTGTAGATCGTCGTTGTTTTCGCGACAGAAGCCAAGACACCGCAAACACGTGCTTCCAATAAAGCTCGCGCACCTTTTACTTCTTTCTCATAATTCTCATTACTTTGACAAATAATAACACGATACCCTCCCTTTTCCGCCTCATCCTCTATACCGGATAAAACGGAAGAAAAGAAATAATGTACGATCTGCGGTAAAATAACACCGATTGTTTTCATATTATTTGTCCGTAAACTCAAGGCTAAGGCATTGGGTTTATATTTATGCTCACGAGCGTAAGCATTCACTATATTCTTCGTTTTTTGACTGATATCCGGATGATCAGCCAAGGAACGAGAGACTGTTGACGGGGAAATATGCAAGGCCTTCGCTATATCCTTTATCGTGATTGGACGCTTTTTCATGGTTATCCTTTTTATAAAATCAAAGATATGTATTTAGGTCATACAATACAAACGTTTGCGAAAACGTTTGGAGAACGATTATTAATAAACGCGAGATTTACACGGATAAATTATGTCCTAAAAGATATGTTTTAGAGCATATTCTTGTTAAATCACGTTAAACAAATGAGATTTCCAAACTATTTATTATGCTACATAACATAAAATCTCTATATTTGCACTGTGTTTTTCATGGTATTAGATTTAAGGTTAACAATGAAGATTGGCTGTCCGTGATGGATAGCCTTTTTTTGTTTCCTCTTTCCTACGATTAGTAGTTATATGTAAAGTTCGCCCTTAAATTTTACGGAATCAATATCTATTCTTTCGTTTCTATGTTCTATTTTTATTATCTTGAATAATAAGTATTTATTAATTCCTATATTTGAGACGAATTACCGATTAGATATGGAAAAGGAAATGCTCACATTCGATATCACGAACGATTTTATCGTCGGAGATCGTATCACAAAAGAGACGCTGAACAAATACAGCAAGATGCCTCATAAGATAAAGGCAGGATTATTTCTCCTTTGTGTAGAAGGTTCCGTACAGGCTTCTATCAATCTAGCGAAGTATACGATTAACAAATATGATTTCGTGACCTTAGTGCCCAGCAATTTTATCCAGTTCCATGAAATATCGGACGACGCACGTTTCTATTTCGCCGGATTCTCTTCGGAGTTTATGACAAACATCAATTTTATTAAATCAACCATGAGCTTTCTCCCTGTTATAACGGAACACCCGGTGATGCCCTTGGAAGAATCGGTAGCTCAATTATATATTGACGGATACCGTTTATTGATACGTGCGCAATCCTTATCCCCGTCTTATTCTATGGTAAATAAAAACCTAGTCATCGCTTATCTTACGATATTCATGCAAGGGACGGCTGAGTTATATAAAAATCATAGCCATTGGACAAACGGAATCCGTACGCATACCAATGAGATTTACCGTAAGTTTATCCAACTTGTCGTAGAGCATTATACCACCGAGCACAGCGTCTCTTTTTACGCCGCTCAATTAAATTTGTCGTTACCTCATTTCTGCACGACTATTAAGAAAGCGATCGGACTTACTCCCTTGGAAATCATCTCCTCCATTATCACGATGGATGCCAAGGCACAATTAAGATCGACAGACTTAACCGTAAAAGAGATCGCTTTCTCTTTAGGCTTTAACAACTTGTCTTTCTTCAATAAATATTTCAGACAGCATACGGGAATGACACCTCAAGAATACAGAAGGATGAAAATACCCTCAAGCACCTAAAAAAAAGGAAGTATGCTTTTTCACACAACATACTTCCCTCATTTATATAAAACCTGTATTCGGATTACCAAATAACTACCCGATCCGCCGGAGCCATAAACATCGGATCACCCTCTTTAATGTCAAAAGCGGCATAGAACGGGGCAATATTACGCAAGGCGGCGTTCACACGCCATTTTCCCAATGAGTGCGGGTCGATCTTGGTAAGACGGCGGATTTCCTCGGGACGGATATTTTGTCCCCACAACGTCGCATATCCCAAGAAGAAACGTTGCTCATTCGTAAAGCCATCGATCGGGGCCGGAGTCTCTTTACCCTTCAAGCTATTCAAATAAGCTTGGTGAGCGACCAGCAAACCTCCGTGGTCGGCGATATTCTCACCCAACGTAAAGCGTCCGTTGGCATGAAGCGTATCTATTACGATAATCTGGTCATATTGATCCACCAATTTATCAGCACGCTCCGTGAAACGGACAGCATCCTCGGCAGTCCACCAATCGATCAAATTACCATCCTTATCGTAGTTACGTCCCTGATCATCGAATCCATGCGTCATCTCATGGCCGATTACCACACCGATAGCGCCATAGTTCACCGCATCATCGGCATCCGGATTAAAGAATGGAGGCTGAAGGATCGCGGCCGGGAAACAGATCTCATTGGTTGTCGGATTGTAATAAGCGTTCACGGTCTGCGGATTCATATGCCAACGAGACTTATCGACCGGCTTATCCACGTCCGCCAATTGATAGTCCATATCGAAGATGTTAGAACGGCGGACATTCGCCCAATAAGAATCGTCCTTGATCTCCAAGCCACTATAATCACGCCATTTGTCCGGATAACCTATTTTCACCGTAAAAGCGGCCAATTTCTCCTGCGCTTTCGCCTTAGTCGTATCGCTCATCCATTCCAAGCCGTTGATCCGCTCACTCAAAGCAGTCTGCAAATTCCCCACCAGCGTCAACATCTTTTCCTTGGAAGAAGCCGGGAAGTATTTCTCTACATACATTTCGCCGACAGCCTCGCCCAACGCACCGTTTACCGTATTCAACGAACGCTTCCAACGAGGTTGTTGCTCCTGCTTTCCGGACATTACCTTTCCATAGAACTCAAAATCAGCGTCTACAAAATCATCACTTAGGTACGGAGCCGCCGCGCTCAATAAATTAAACGCCAAATAATATTTCTGCTCATCGACCGTCGTATTCCGCAAAGCCTCACTCATATCCTTATAGAAGTTGATTTGCTTCGCATCCAACTCTTTCAGCCCGGCTAATCCCATGGACTCAAAATACACATCCCAATCCAACGGGGATTCTATTTTCTTGAAATCCTCGTAAGCCAATTTATTATAGTTCTTCTGGGAGTCACGCAAATCCTCACGACCATAAGAGATCTCAGCGATAGCTTTCTCTACTTTCATCACGGCATCCACCGCCGCATCCGCTTGCTCCGGACTTGAGCCGGCCAATGTAAATAATTTATTTATATAAGCCCTGTAAGCGTCACGCATCTTAGCGGAACCTTCATCTTCCAATAAATAATAATCCCGATCGCCCATTCCGATACCAGCCTGATACAGCTGGACGATATTCATGGCACTATTCTTCTCGTCAGCGCCCACGAACAAAGCGAAGAACGGAGCCATACCTTCCTTATGAAGCGTAGCTACCATCTTAGAGACATCCGATTTCGTCGCCAGCGCATTGATAGCGGCCAGTTCCTCCTTGATAGGAGCCACTCCATCGGCATTCAACTTCGTGCTATCCAATCCCATCGCATACAAAGCGCCGATCTTCCCGGCGACACTACCCGCCTCATGGGGCATAGCGCTAAGTTCCTCGATCAATACCCGGAGCTGCTCTTGGTTATTCTCCAGTAATTGGTCGAAAGTTCCGAAACGAGCGTATTCCGGTTTCAATGGATTATTCTTTATCCATCCACCACAAGCGTATTCATAAAAATCCGAGCCTGCGGCAACCGTGGTATCCATATTCGCAGGATTAATAGCAGCGATCTTCACTACCTCTTTCTGAGGAGTGTTACAACTCGCTAAAGCGACTATCCCAGCCGCTAAAAACGGAAACATTTTTCTCTTTCTCATTTTGTTTAGTCTTTTGCCTTAAAACCTTACAAAGATACGATAAATACGCAAAAGAAAAACATGTACGTGTTTTTTATAAAGTATGTACGACTTTTTCCGAAAACACGCACGTATTTTTCGAACGATAAAGGGAAAGTTAAGCGTCAGCCTGCCTCCCATGTCGATCGTCGTATTAGAATATTGTATAAAAAGACAGACAATAACATGGCAATGTTTCTATAATTATTAACTTTGCCCGAAGAATTAAAAAACACATAAAAGAAACGCATTATGAAACCTACATTATTTGTATTGGCAGCCGGAATGGGTAGTCGTTATGGAGGATTAAAACAATTGGACGGCCTAGGTCCCAATGGCGAGACCATCATGGATTATTCTATTTTCGACGCTATCCGTGGCGGGTTCGGTAAACTTGTATTCGTTATCCGCAAATCTTTCGAGAAAGACTTCCGCGAGAAAATCATATCCAAATATGAGAACCATATCCCGGTCGAAGTCGTATTCCAAGATTTGAACGATCTTCCGGAGGGCTTCACCTGCCCGGAGGGACGTGAGAAACCGTGGGGAACCAACCATGCCGTATTGATGGGCAAGAAGGTTATCAACGAGCCTTTCGCCGTAATCAACGCCGATGATTTCTACGGACGTGATAGCTTCGCCGTATTAGGCAAGCAATTGTCTGAGATGGATGGAAAGAAGAATGATTATTGCATGGTAGGCTACCGTGTAGGTAATACGTTGAGCGAGAGCGGTTCCGTGGCACGTGGTGTTTGCGCCACGAACGAGGAAAGTTATCTGACAGGCGTCGTGGAGCGTACCGCTATCGAACGTATCGACGGAGATATCCAGTTTGTAGACGAGAACGGAAAGAAGGTCGTATTGGAAGAAAACACGCCGGTCTCCATGAATATGTGGGGCTTCACTCCCGATTACTTCGAGTATTCCGAGGAATATTTCAAGGAGTTCCTAAAAGCCAATATGGGTAATTTAAAGAGCGAGTATTTCATCCCGTTGATGGTAAATAAATTGATCACGGAAGGAACAGCCCGTGTGAAAGTATTGGATACAACCTCTAAATGGTTTGGCGTAACTTATGCGGCGGATCGTCAAGGCGTAGTGGATAAGATCCAAGCCTTAGTAGACGCAGGCGAGTATCCAAGCAAATTATTCTGATCATAAGGCCCTTGTAGCTGATACCTCAGCCGGAAGTAACAGCCGTGACCTAAGACTTTTATCGTATCACCCTTATGAAGCGATCTTTTCACCTCTGTGAAATGATCTTTTCACGGGGGTGATACGATCTTTTCACCTTCGTGAAAAGATCAATACCTCTTTACCTTAGCGATATTTTAGACGTATCTTTCAACTAAAAGCCCCGGACAAGCATTCTAATCAGCATACTCCTCATCCGTCACAGCCCGTAGTTGTTCGGCATGATTCTCGATCGCATGCTCCGTAACGGTCATACACACGATAGAGCTACCCGGTGTCGCCCCATTCCAATGCCGTACATTAGGAGGTGTCACGATCACATCGCCTTTCCGGATCACACGTTTCTCTCCTCCTTCCTCTTGATAATATCCTTCTCCATCAAGCACCAACAAGGTTTGTTCGGCATCCGGATGGTAATGCCAGAAATTACGGCTGTTAGGTTCGAATATAAAATGCGCGATCATCGTATTACCAGACTCCTTCAACAAGGAAACATAGACATCCCCCGTGTTATACTCCGACGAAGCCTTTGCGTCGGCAGGGAAAATCAAGGTTTCGGCCACTTTTACGCCTTGCTCCTTTTTCCTCTCCAAGCAAGAGCTAAAAGAGAATAACACAACAGACATCACGATCACGAAACCAAAGAACCGGCTATAGGATTTATCATTCATACCATTACTTAAATTTGCCTCCATCATTTTATTTTTTTATTTCAAACGCAAAGTTACTTATAGATACCATAGCTTCTGTATATATATTACAGATATTTGTAACGCTATTACGGTTTCCTACCAAAGAAATCATGTTTAGACCTATTCCTTTGATCATAGATATCGATATTTATTCTTATTTTTGTCCATCTAAAACTAATAGAAATAAATATGAGACGGATTCTTACGATGTTGTTTGTTTCGGTATTTATGCTTTCGCTATGCCCGTTGCATGCGCAAGAGACTGAGACATTGGTGCTGATTGATACGGATATGGGTAAGATTAAGGTGAAACTATTCAACGACACGCCGTTGCACAGGGATAATTTTATCAAGAACGTAAAAGAACACCGTTACGATGGATTATTGTTCCACCGGGTTATCAAGCAATTCATGATACAAGGAGGCGATATCAACTCGAAAGACGCTCCCTTGGACACGCATTTGGGCGACGGAGATCCAGGTTACACCATCCCCGCCGAGTTCGTGTATCCGAAATATTTCCATAAGCGGGGAATGCTCTGTGCCGCACGTACCCCGGACGAGGAAAATCCCGAGAAGGCCTCATCAGCGACTCAGTTCTATATCGTGACCGGAAAGTTCTTTACGGAGATGGAGCTAGATAAGATGACCAAGGAAAAAGGCATCGAGTTTACGCCGGAGCAAAAAGAAGCCTACATGCTGGAAGGCGGAACGCCTCATCTGGACGGGAACTATACGGTGTTCGGGGAGGTTATACAAGGCATGAAAGTCGTGGATAAGATACAGTTCGTCGAGACGAACGCCGAAGACAGGCCCACGAAGAACATAAAGATCAAGTCAATGAAACTCATAGAAAAATAAGTATAAAATGGAAAATCAAACAACTGAGACAAGGGTGCTTATGCACACCAGCAAAGGAGATATAAAGCTGAAATTATATAACGACACGCCTTTACATCGTGATAACTTTATCAAGTTGGTAAAAGAAGGGCAATATAACGGCTTGCTGTTCCACCGTGTGATCAAGGATTTCATGATACAAGGAGGTGACGTGACTTCCAAGGATGCCCCAATGAACAAGCAACTGGGAGCGGGCGATTTGGGCTATACCGTTCCCGCCGAATTCCGTTACCCGAAATATTTCCATAAGAAAGGAGCCCTTTGCGCCGCACGTACCGGAGACGAGGTGAACCCGGAAAAGGCCTCTTCCGCCTCACAATTCTATATCGTAACGGGCAAAAAGTATTCGGAACAAGAGTTGAACCAGATGGAAAAACAATTGGAAGGCCGTCTGAAACAAGAGATATTCGCCCGCCTGCAAAACGAGAACAAGCCTAAGATCATGGAATTCTATCGCAGTGGAAACAAGGAAGAACTGGCGATCCTCCGTGATACCTTGATCGGCAAGACCGAGCTGGAGGCCGAGAAGCGGAAAGACGAGGTAAAGTTAAGCCCGGAACTCCGTGAGGCTTACAAGAATGTAGGTGGCGTACCGTTCCTCGACAATCAGTACACGGTTTACGGCGAAGTGGTAGAAGGCATGGATATCGTAGAGGCCATACAGTCCTCCAAGACCAACAAGCAAGATCGTCCGACCGAGAATATCGTCATCAATTCCGTAGAGATCTTATAATGCGGCTATCGGCTTCATAAACCGACGAAGGGGCTTATCGCGAATAGCAGTAATAAAAGAGCTATCTTGAGAAAGATCATACATATCGATATGGATGCCTTTTATGCCTCGGTGGAACAACGAGACCATCCGGAGTTGCGAGGAAAGCCCCTAGCGGTCGGGCATGCGGAGCAGCGAGGCGTAGTAGCCGCCGCCAGCTACGAGGCACGGAAATATGGGGTACGTTCCGCCATGGCGTCTCAAAAAGCCAAACGTTTATGCCCGGACCTGATATTCGTACACGGAAGGATGGACGTATATAAATCCGTCTCACGCCAGATCCACGAGATCTTCCACGATTATACGGATATCATAGAACCCCTTTCCTTGGATGAAGCCTTCTTGGATGTCACCGATAACAAACAAGGCATCTCTCTCGCTGTAGATATCGCCAAGGAGATCAAGAAACGGATCTGGGAAAACTTGAACCTGATAGCGTCAGCGGGAGTCTCCTACAACAAATTTCTAGCGAAAATAGCCTCGGATTATCGGAAGCCCAATGGCTTATGTACCATTCACCCAAGCCAAGCTCTCGATTTCATAGCACGTCTTCCCATTGAGTCCTTTTGGGGAGTAGGCCCCGTAACAGCCCGAAAAATGCATACACTCGGTATCCACAACGGGCTGCAATTACGGGAATGCTCGGGGGAGATGCTTACCCGCCAGTTCGGAAAGGCGGGAATGCTTTATTATGAGTTTGCCAGAGGTATAGACAACCGTCCCGTAGAAGCGGTACGAATCCGGAAGTCGGTAGGTTGCGAGCATACGCTAGAAAAAGATATCTCCCGCAAATCCTCTGTTATCATCGAGCTTTATCACGTAGCGACCGAACTTATCGGCAGGCTGGAACGTTCCGGATTCAAGGGAAATACACTGACCTTAAAGGTCAAGTTCCACGATTTCAACCAGATCACGAGAAGCCTCACCCGTCCGGAAGAGTTAACAACCTTAGATAAGGTCCTTCCCCTGGCCAAGGAATTACTGAAAGAAGTGGAATACACCGAGCATCCCATCCGACTGATCGGCCTATCCGTATCAAACCCCGTAAAAGAGGAGCCTCATACGAAAGACCGTTGGGAACAATTGAGCTTTGAGTTCAGCGACTGGAAATAACACTTGCCCTAGAAGGATAGCTTCATCATAAATCGTATACCTTTTGTCTGGATACCCGGATGATCCTTATAAGTCAAACGCCATACATAATCCAAACGCAAGAACTTAAAGATATTCTCGATACCGACACCCGCCTCCATATAAGGAGTAGACGGGTCCATCAGGTAAGAGCCCTGCGGGAATAAGAACAAGCCCTCATTCTGCTCACTGATATACGGATTATTCTTATCCGTCAAGTGTCCGAACATACCTCGGAAAGAAAAGACCTCTCTCCATTTTAACTTCTTGATAAGCGGAATACGGTTCAATAAGGCTCCGTTCATGAAATAAGTAATATCCCACGAAGCGTACTCATCGTTGATGAACTCCATCGCGTTCATATTCGTATAAGATTCCGGTTGCACCAAATACGACAAGTTTGCGTTCGGCAAGATCAACAAAGGATAAGGGGCCTTTGTCCAAACTTTACCTGCTTTAGCGAGAATATCCACATAACCGAAAGCAGAGAACCAGAAGCGTTTCTGGATACCGAGCTCCGTCTTCTGATAATCATACGAACTACCTAATACGTCTTGGAAAGCCATCGTATGGTTCAAGGTGAATACCGGTGCGTCAAGCGTAATCGGATAACGGTAATTACGAGTCTGGTAGAATTTCTCATTCGGGGCAAAACGGAACTTAAACTCCACTTCCGACATCCGGTAGGAATCGGTAGCCGTGATCTGGCCATCCGGACCGATACGGTCGAACGCGGCGTAACCGGTTGAGTATTCCTTAAAATTCCGAAGTACCGCTCCATAAGCCCAGCCGTTATAATGTTCACGGTAATAGGTCAGTTCCATATTCCTTAAATAGGTGGCACGTGTATCCTTCTGCCGCTTCAAGGCCAAGAACATATTATCCTTGTTGGTATACATATACTGCTGGCCTAACTGGTTGATATCATATAGGTACTCGAAGCGAATAGAATGCACGGGAAATTCTTTCCGATAATCCTTCTTATCGATAAAGGAATATTCTACGATACCATCATATTTCAACTTGCGGTCTTTCGATCCATAAGCCAGATAACCATCCAAGAAAAGACGCTTACTGAATGCCGTTGTCGTGGTTCCACCGACACGGAAGCGGGCCCCCTCAATCGCGTTACCACTGATATAGGTGTTCATCGGACCAAACTCGAACTTGCTCTTCTCCTTCACCTTATTCGTCTGGATATAGCCGGATGTCAAGATAGACACCACCTTCTCTGTCACATAGAAAATAGGGACGGAACGCAGTTTCGCCATCAGCAACTCCACGTTATTTTGCTTGCGGGTTCCCACCTCGGAAGGACGATTATCGGCCCAATATTCGGCCGAACGGCGATATGCCTCTACCGGAACGATGACAGGAGCGCTCTCCTCAAATACCTGAGGATCGTCCGGCTCCTTAAACGCTTGATTCGAATAGATATTCAAACGGCGGGCATACATTCCTTTCGATTTCTCCGTCAATTTGAAATCCACATGAATATCGTCCTTGGTTATCATCCGGGTCCCGTCCGGGGCGCGGTCGAAGGTTTGCTCGATAGACATCCCTCCCACGAAATTCAAATTGATCTTCTTCGGGACATTCAACTTAACCTTTTGCACGAAATAAGTAGAATCCAACGTGATAAAAAGATGTCCCGTAAAGCCGAATGTCTCCGGAGTAAACGGAGCGAAACCCAAATCCACGCACTTCTGTCCGGCGACCTCCACCGTGTCCAGTAAATAATATTTATAGAAGTTAGGTCCCATCGTAGACATAGGGCTAACGAAACGGTTCAAGAACAAAGGAATATCATTCTGGAAGATATTCACTTCCCGGAATACCTCATTCAAGAACTGTTGCATACCGTCTCGTGAGAAGACCTCATCCACACCAGCCGCTTTCGTAGCCTGAACGACCCTCTTTTCCGTCTTCGGGTCTTTACGGTAATAAACGGTCTGGATTTTCTCACGTTCGGACACCGGCAAGATCGTCTTTCCCACCTCCAACGTATCGATAAACTCAGTCAAGAAGTCAAACTTTCCCGCCTTTCCATCCTTTTTCGGTTTCGGTTGGTAATCGTTCATAGCGAAGACCATCTTCTCGTATTGATCATACCGAAAATAATCATGGTTACGAGGATCGTTGCTCTCCCGACGTGCGATAGCGTTTTTGATAAAGGTAACCGCAGGATTATCCTTCTTCCGATATCTTTCCTTTCCCGGCTTGATGATCACCTCCGACAAATTAATACTTGTCGGAGCCAGCTGAATCTTCAAATGTTCCGCTTTACCCGGAACGAATTTCAATTCTTTCTCCGTATAACCCAGATAAGAGACCTGTAAAGTACGTACCTTAGATGAGGAGGAGAGCGTAAAAGCCCCGTCCAGATCGGTCGTAGCACCTATCGTAGTTCCCTTCAAAATCACAGCCACATAAGGCAAAGGTTCTCCCGTAATGGAATCAGTCACGATTCCTTTTATCATGTAGTTCTGGCTCTTCGCTACCCAAGCGAACGCCAATAAAAGCCATATAAAAACAATTCTCTTCCCCATCAGACCTGGCACCTCATTAAACTCCGCAAAAGTACAACAGGATCATTTATATAAATGTTCCAAAACACATACAATATATTCCAATTAGCAACAAAACAGGCAAAAATACGCACGTATATACGCGACGCCTCTCAGCAGTATAGGCATAGGCGTGTATCTATACCAGCGTAAGCCAACGCCTATACTGGCGTGTGCCCTCGCCTATACCGGCGTGGCACGAACCTACGAACGACTAATCTGAAGCCCCTTATTCGACAAGCTCATCTCCACGAACCGGGCGTTCGAATTGGGCGGAGAAAGAGTCAATATCTTTCGGATTTGCAGGGCCGCACCCAGGTCTTTCGCTACGATATATAAGTAACCACCACCGCCTGCTCCCGGAAGTTTATATCCCAAGGCATAAGCCTGTATCTTGGAGATAATAGCTTCCACCGCCGCCGGATTCGTTCCGGAATCGAGTGCTTTATTTTGCTCCCAAGTCTTTCCGACCAATTTACCATAAGTCACAAAGTCTCCGCGTTGGATCGCCTCGTACATATCAAGCGCATGGGCTTTCATCTCAGACAAAAGACCTAAATGCGCCTCGCTATTCAAAAACATACCTCGTACGATTTCCGACAAAATATCTTTCGCCGTACGAGTAATTCCCGTATAATAAAGAAGATGACAAGGCCGGTATTCCGGATCAGTAAACAAGTATTCCGGCAGCCAACGTACCAAAGGACTCTGATTAAAACCCTCGTTCGTTTGCAAGAGTTTCAAACCGTGCAATACGCCACCGTATTGATCTTGCCATCCCCCGCCGGTAGTCAGTAATTGTTCTAAGATCAAGGTGCGGTTTCCGATCTCATCCTTATCCCAAGCCAAGCCACAAAAATCAGAGATAGCGCCCAGCACGGTAGCCGCGAGGATCGAGCTAGTGCCTAAACCGGAACCCGCCGGTATCGCCGCCAACAAGGTAATCTCCAGCCCGCTACCAAAAGCTTCCAACTGGGCTTCTAAAGAAGCATAAGCCTCCACCGAGAATTCCGGGATAAATCCCGCCAAGGCCAAAGCCGCTTTCGGGATGGAAAACGGTGATCCTACCTTATTATAATCACGAAGCTCGTCCCATGAAGAGATAACCTCCATCGCTCCCAGATCGATCGAGCGAAGGATAATCTTACGGGTATCGGAAGGCTTGATATAGACTTGTAGCGGTGGTTGCCCGTTTAACTCGATCGCCACGTTCACCACGTTTCCACCCGCATATAAGCAATAGGGCGGCGTATCTGTCCATCCACCTGCCAAATCGATACGTACCGGACTACGTCCCCATACGATCTGGTCCCGATAGACATTCAAACACGGCTGCTGCTTACTTCCGAGGACGGAACCGACCAGCCCCTCCCGCAACAAAGCGAAAGCCTTTTGCTCCTCCTCCTTATACGTTTCCCCCAAGATCTTCATCACCTGAGAGCGGAACATATGATTATGTATCCTTTTCATCAACGGATTATCCTCGGAAAGAGCTTTCGGTAAGACAATCTTGTCTTTGGCGAAGCTTTCCGCCGCATCCGAAAGATCCAATTGATAGAATACACTTTTCTCATGATTAGCGGCCAATAATGACCAGTCTTTTTTACGGAAAACTTCTCGCTGAGCTACCAAACGGCATAAATTCGCCTGATCGGACAAATCATTCGCCGATAATTTTCGGGCGGAAAGCCAAATATGCTTTCCCTCTTCCCTATCCGGCTCCGTAATCATCCAGCGCAGCATTTTTCCCAGCTCATCCACTGTTTGGCAAACAGGGAACAAAGGTGCGTTTTGTATATCCTCGTCCCCACTCAAGGTGATCCCTCGCTCCATCGCCCAAGCCAAGATAGGTTTTCCCATAAACAAGGTAGACGTATCAGACAAGGCCCCTTTAAACAAGTCATTAAAACCATAAGGTCTTGCCGCCCAATTGGTTTCCCCTATCGGGACAACATCTACACAGATACCTTCCGGAAGAGATAAGTTCCAATTATTTTCCGGAACACCCGTTATAATTTGCTGGCTACGCAACGTCCAATTCTCACCGATATAACTATTCTCTATCCATAATTCCGAATTCTCTGCGGTCAATTTCTGGTGTAACACCGCATTCTGCACGAACATGGCGGGATGCGGTTTCACCTTACGCTGCATGATCGCACGTTGATCCCTAACCAAGTTCTGTACTGCCAATGTAGAGGAGATCAACTCACGGCTGGTTCCATAATGATAGAATTCCCCACCCGGAAGTGGCAAAATCGCTACAGAAAGCTGATTCAACTCCGAGTCCGTGATACGTGGATTCTTCCCCAAGGCCAACCCGAACTCTGCATATAAATCATATGCCTTCATCGCCTCGCCGTCTTCGGTATAGGAATGTTTCCTTAATAACCGCACCGCCTTGTCGCTTAACAGCCAGATACCGATATCCATCAAGAATAAATGACTACCCGCCAATTCCCCCAAAGTTTCCAACGAAGGCTTCTGTAGCATGAAGTCCAGAATGTCCGGAGATTTACGACTTGATACAAAAACCCCGTGATTCTTAGCCAACGAAGGCTCGACCCATAAACCGTAACAAACCACGTCTACCTCAGGAATCTCCTGCAAAGGCTGGTTTGCACGGATATATACGTCACCGCTAGCGATCAAGGTATGAAGCGACTCCGGTGCCTTTTGCATGATCCGTTCATAAAGAGGTAACTGCAAGGACAATAAATTCTGGGATAGCCTCTGCCCTCTTGCCCAGCGAAACACAGGGATCGGAGTCAAGATTTTCCCGGATGGCGCATATCCGGGCAAACGACGGCTTTGTCCTCCGGCATGCAACAAGATACGCTTTTCCTGTCCCAACCACTCCTCCATGGATACACCAGGGGCCTCATTTCGCCGGGAGGCTTCCAACAACCACGTCGTTCCTCCTCCGGACCCCAAGCGGGCACCTACCGGATCTGAGGCGCAAAACCATTCCTCTGCACTTACATGCTCTATCGCATGAAAACTATCTACCAAATTTGGAGGTAAAGACAATAACTTTTTCATACCCATGATCATTACTAAGATCCCATCTTATTTTTCGAAAGCAAAAGTAACTTAAATTTTCTATACAGGCATCCATTAACCCTTTTTATTACAATTTGTATGAAGTTCAAAAACACCGAACTTCTTTAACACACCCATAAAAAAGTTTGTTTTTACTAAAACGCACTATCAATCAACTCGTTTCCAGTATCTTGGTTGTTGTTTAATTAAATATTAGGATATATGGTATACGGTTATGTAAGAGTCAGTACAGACAAACAAACTACTGAAAACCAGCGATTCGAGATTGAGAAATTCACAAAATCGAGGAACATGAGAATCGACAGATGGGTAGATGAGACGATCAGCGGGACAAAAGTAATCGCCGATCGCCAACTTGGTAAACTATTAAAGCAAATACGTAAAGGAGACATCCTGATCACGACGGAACTGTCACGTCTCGGACGTAATCTTATGCAAGTTATGAGCTTCCTTCATCAATGTATGGAAAGAGACATCATTGTATTTACGGTAAAGGAGGGTTACGAACTCGGAAATAACATAAACAGTAAAATCTTGGCATTCGCATTTAGCCTAAGCGCCGAAATTGAACGTAACCTGATTTCGCAACGAACGAAAGAGGCGTTGGCTCGGAAAAAAGTACAAGGTGCCAAATTGGGTCGCCCGAAAGGAGATCGACCGGAAGCCTGTAAGTTGAAAGGTAAGGAAGAGATGATCTTGCAGTATATTAAAGAACATAAGACTAAAGTATATATTAGCAAGAAACTAGGTGTAAACCGGCAGACCTTGAGGGAATTCCTCAAGACCCATCCGGAAATTCCACGGAAATGGAAAAGAATACAGAAGGATTAACAACTCAAACAATAATTAACGTGTGTTAAATTAGCTTAGTCTAGCAGACTTATCGCCCATTTATTTGTTTATTCCCATTAACTTGCGAAGTCATAAGATAGAAATATACTTGAAACGTCCTAAAAAACATTTCAACCGATATTCATCTATCATTCATAAAACGCCGCAAGGTTAACATATATTCAAGACATCAAACATTTGTTTAATCTTTTAATATAAATCTTATGGAAAAAACATTGGTTATTTTAAAGCCTTGTACCGTTCAGCGAGGACTGATCGGTGAAATCGTAACCCGTTTCGAGAAAAAGGGGCTCCGTCTGGCCGGCATGAAGATGGTTTGGCTGACAGACGAGATCTTGAGTGAGCACTACGCCCACCTGAAAGAAAAGCCTTTCTTCCAACGAATCAAGGACGCGATGAGTGTATGCCCGGTGATCGTGTGTTGCTGGGAAGGGGTAGATGCCATACATGTAGTAAGAACCTTGGCCGGCGCTACTAATGGCAGAAACGCCGCTCCCGGTACGATACGGGGAGATTATAGTATGAGCGTACAAGAGAATATCGTACACGCATCAGACTCACCGGAGACAGCCGAGATCGAATTGAAACGCTTCTTCAAGGATGACGAGATATTCGATTATGAGCTGAAAAACCTATTGAGTCTTTACGCCAATGACGAGTTTTAAATAAAAAAGAATAGCCGGAAACGAGAGAAATCATTCTCACCTTTCCGGCTTTCATATTTATAAACCAACATCCTATTCTCCCGAACTGAATGAACAACCTAATTACTAATCTAAAAATCTAATACCATGAAAAACACACTACTATATCTATAACAGAGCATCCCGGCAAAATGTTTTAGAGATTTCATCCTGAAATTAGAAAGTTGATAAAAAACGTTTGTACGTCTCCAGCTGTCTTTCAAAACAGAAAGTTGCCTGAGATACTCTTAAACAGTTCGCTTTTAGTTGTTGATACTCCTCATCCGGTAAGTTGCTCATGGTTTGTATATTTTTAGAAAGTCGCTCATAATCTCCGGGAACCGAGACAAGGCCCAGCTGATTTTCTTTTACAATCTCCTCGCCCTCACCGCCTCCGCAAAACAAGATAGGAACACCTAACGGCAACAAATCAAATAATTTAGAAGGGACGGCCCCTCTTATACGAACCGTCAACGGGATAATGGAGGCATGGTAACGTATAAGCTCCTCACGCATCCGTTCTTTGGGTAGAGAGCCATGATAAAAGACCCCTTTATCATGCGTCCTCACATAATCCTCTATCTCCAAGGCTTGATTGCCCCCTCCAAATAAATGAAGCTCCGCTTCCATCCCTTTAAAATCGACACGCTCTATCAACTCCAGTATATTCTGTGCCACGCCCAGCAAACCGGCATAGACGATCTTGAAAGGCTTCCGAGAAGAAGAGGGGTGATTCGGTAAAACAAAACGATGTTGTAAATTCCGATACAAGAACGAGGCCTTGCCCGGTTCATACTGTTTTATATAATCCACGATCTCCTTACTCTGCCCTTGGCAGGCCGTGGCCTTACGATAAAGGAACCGCTCGATACGCCCCATCACCCTATGATAAATACCCCCCTCTTTCATGGCTCCCAGCTCCACGGCCGACAATGGCCAAAGGTCTGAGACGTTCAGTACCACCTTTTTCCGGTAGCAACAACGAAAAAGCAACATGGCCGAGGCCGCCGCCAAAACAGGAGGGGTCTGGATAATCACCTTATCATAAGATTTTATGCGCTTACGCTTGAGAGCGAAACACCAAAGGGTCGTAGCGAAAGCGCACATACTCACAAGACGGACCAACGGTTTCTTCGAGATCGAGGCATACGTCCAGTACCTGAACACCGTTATCCCGTTCACATCCTCTTTCTTGGAAAAAGTCCCCCTATATCCATCAAAGATACGTCCCTTGGGATAATTGGGTAAACAAGTCAACACATCCACTTTTATCCCTAAGCCAGACAGTCCCTCCGCCATGTTCGTAATGCGTGAGGGTGCCGCACCGATCTCTGGAAGATAAGAGGGAGAAACGATCAAGACTCTCATTCCTTTCGGTTCAAAAATTCCACGATCCTTCCGCAAGCCAATCCATCACCATAGGGATTAACCGCTTGGCTCATCGTATCGTAATAAACCGCATCATCAAGTAACGCCGATACCTCGTTCACGATCTTATCATAATCCGTACCGACCAGTTTCACCGTTCCTGCCGCAAGAGCCTCCGGACGCTCGGTCGTATCACGCATCACCAACACGGGTTTGCCCAAGCCGGGGGCCTCCTCTTGGATACCGCCGCTATCGGTCAGCACTATCGTTGATTTCTCCATCAGATAAACAAATGACAGATATTCCAATGGCTCAATGAAGAACATATTACCCAGATCCGATAGATCCTCGCCGAATACCTCATGAATCGGCTTGCGCACATTGGGATTCAAATGCATCGGATAGACAAAATCCACGCCGGGATACTTCTTCGTCAAGTCCTTGATAGCGGTACACATATGGATGAATCCATCACCAAAGTTCTCCCGGCGATGCCCCGTGATCAACACCAGTCTCTTGCCTCCAGCCAAACGGTTCACGTCATACCCCGAACGTAAAAGCACGCCTTCCAGCTTCTTGTCCAGCTCAGCGTCCGTCTTTATCTTAGTCACCACTTGACGCAAGGCGTCTATCACCGTATTGCCGGTAACCAAGATTGAGTCCGGGTTCACGCTCTCCCTCATCAAGTTCTGTTTGCTCAACCGCGTGGGTGCGAAATTATACGTGGCGATACGCCCCGTGACCTGCCGGTTCATCTCCTCCGGCCATGGGCTATAAATATTGTGGGTACGAAGGCCGGCCTCTATATGACCTACAGGTATCTGTTGGTAGAAAGCGGCCAAGGCGGCTGCCGTGCTCGTGGTGGTATCCCCATGCACCAGCACGACATCGGGTGTCGCCTCACGCAACACGTCACGCATACCGGTAAGGACACGGGCAGTCACGTCATATAAGTCCTGACCCTGCCTCATGATATTCAAATCATAATCCGGCGTGATCTCGAACAATTTTAACACTTGATCCAACATTTCCCGATGCTGTCCGGTAACGCACACGATGGTCTCGAACGACTCCGGATGCTTTTGGAACTCCTTCACCAGCGGAGCCATCTTGATCGCCTCGGGACGGGTCCCGAAGACTAACATTATTTTCCTCATTACAGCGTATTCTTCTATTTAACGAACGATTATTTCTTGAATGTCCCGCAAAAGTCCAGCACCTCCACGTCATCCCGATAATTCAACTCCGCAAACTCCCTATGATTCACCAAGAAAACCACGATATCGGCTTTCGCATAGGCCTCCTTATAAGGAGTCAACTTAAACAACTTATGCTCCGAAACGTTCGGCTCCACCACCATGATGTCAGCATTGTTGCACGATTGCAACACCTTCGTCGTTATTCCCTTGGCCGGAGACTCGCGCAAGTCATCGATATTAGGCTTGAAAGCCAAGCCCATCATTGCCACCGCCGGCTTACGCCCATGCTTCAACTCAAACCGCAGCATGGCGTTCTTCACTTTCTCCGCACACCAAAATGCCTTGTAATTATTCGTCTCACGAGCCGTCGAGATCATACGACTCTCCATAGGAAACTCCGCCGTGATGAAGTAAGGGTCCACCGCTATGCAATGACCACCAACACCGCAACCCGGCTGTAAGATATTCACACGGGGATGCCTGTTCGCCAAATCGATCAGCTCCCACACATTGATTCCCGCTTTATCGCAGATAAACGACAGTTCATTGGCGAAAGCGATCTGTACGTCCCGGCTTGAGTTCTCGGTCAATTTACACATCTCAGCCGTCTTGCTATTCGTTGGGTGAAGCGTACCCTTCACGAACTGGCCGTAGAACTCCATCGCCTTACAGGTAGAAGCCTCGTCCATGCCGCCGATGACCCGGTCGTTATGCACCAACTCATAGATCACGTTACCCGGAAGCACCCGCTCCGGACAATAAGCGATATAGATCTTGCCCTCCAGCTCCGGCCGTTCGGAGAAAATCAAACTAGCCATCCGCTCGGTCGTTCCCACCGGCGATGTAGACTCGATCACGTACAAATCCCCCTCTTTCAACAAAGGAAGCACCATACGGGTAGCCGACTCCACGAACGATACGTCCGGCTCATGATCCCCCTTGAAAGGAGTGGGTACCACCATGAAATAAGCGTCGCTCACCTGAGGCTCGGTGTACGCCTTGAAATGTCCGGAGGCCAATACCTCCCGCAACATCTCCTCCATACCCGGCTCGATGATATGCAATTTCCCTTGGTTGGTAACCTCCACCACCTGAGCGTTGATATCCACGCCGGCGATCTCCACCCCGTGCTTTGCGGCAATAATAGCCGTGGGCAGGCCAATATAGCCCAACCCCATGAAACATGCTTTCATAAGAAATATGTGTTATTTTTTTAAGTAAGATATTAGGCAGATCAAGAATGGTCCAACAACGATCAACCTATTGTATAAGAAAGTTTCTTCGCAAAATGAATACGAATTGTCTTAGATAAATGAAAACGGTTATATGTAAATGACACTTGCTCATCTGCAACCTCGACAGAGGATGCGCCGGCCACTCGTATTGTCGCGATATTCGTCACGATCTCAGTCCGTGAGCAAGACATGATTTCTACATCCGGAGCCAAATGGATCAAGCTTACGGCTTTCACGGCAGTTGAGACAGAGTCCTCTATCCTAAAACGATCCTTATCAATCGCAAATTTTCGCTGATGCTTACCCAAGGAACAAAAGCCATCATGCCAAGCCTCCACCTCATTCGGAGAATCTTTGAGAAGCTTAGCTTCAATCAATATTCAAGAAATAAATAGATGCTGGAAAAAATCAAAAAGAACAGGATATCATACAAAAGCTATAAAGCAACAATACCAGTTTCAGTTATAAATTGACATCCATTTTCTATTTCTACTATTTCATATAGGTTTTGCAAAGTTGATAGATTTCCGATTAAAACCATTTAAATACCATGCTCACGAATATAAGCACGCATAGCCCGTTTATCCTCTATCATCTGTTTAAAAAGCCACTTACCCTTATCCACAGAGGAATCTATCGCTGATGTATTAGTATTCATAAAGCTTATACCACGATTTAATAATATAACTATAAATAAATTGAACGTGAGTTGAATTAAATCGATTAACTCCTATTAAATTTCGATCTCGAACAGGACAATATGCCACTTGTTCGATCCCCTTTTCATCCAATCTCCTCACCAAGTTTACATGAACCTTACTCCCTACAAAATCATTGCTAATCTGGTAAATTTTCATCCTAACATATTATAATCTGCCATCAATAGTTTCCCTTTGAAGAATGCCCTTAACATCATAAATTACACCTCCATTTTTGACAAGATTTTTCACATTAAGATTCAAAAAATCGTTATGAGCCACTCCTAAGATGACAGCATCAAATACCTCATCCCCTGTAAGGCATCTAACAATCTTAATACCATACTCACGTTCTACAGCCTCAGTACTTGCCCATGGATCATAGACTGTAATATCGTCCGTGTACTCTTTAAATGTATGATAAATATCCACTATCTTAGTATTACGAATATCTGGGCAATTCTCTTTAAAAGTGATTCCTAAAATAAGAACCTTAGCATTTTTCACTATTACTCCCTTTTTATTCATACATTTAATAGTCTGCTCTGCGACATAAGCTCCCATGCCATCATTTAAGCGACGAGCTGACGACATCACTCGTGGCAAGACACCATAAACCTGTGCTTTTTGAATCAGGTAATAAGGATCCACCGAAATACAGTGCCCCCCCACCAGACCGGGTTTCAATTTGATAAAATTCCATTTGGAAGCCGCCGCCTCAATCACGTCATTCGTATCGATACCCATCGCGTTAAAAATCTTAGCCAACTCATTCATAAAAGCGATGTTTACGTCACGTTGTGAGTTTTCAATTATCTTCGATGCTTCTGCGACCTTAATAGATGGAGCCTTATGTGTACCATTCACTAACACCGAATTATAAACTTCATCTACGATATCTGCTATTTTCGGTGTAGAACCCGAAGTAACCTTCTTTATCTTCTCCACCGTATGTTCCTTGTCTCCCGGATTGATGCGTTCAGGTGAATATCCCGCAAAAAAATCCACATTAAATTTCAATCCAGACACTTTTTCCACAACCGGCAAGCACTCCTCCTCTGTAACACCTGGATATACGGTCGATTCATAAACAACGATATCGCCTTTGGAAATAACCTTACCTACCGTCTCGCTCGCACCCCATAATGGACGAAGGTCTGGTCGGTTGTTCTCATCCACAGGAGTGGGGACTGCCACTACATAAAAGTTACACCCCCTAATATCCTCCAACGAAGTAGTACATTTAAAACCATGATTCTGGATGGCATCCTGCAACATATCATCGGCAACTTCCAAAGTTGTGTCATGCCCACCCATCAGAGTGTCTACACGAGCCTGATTCATGTCAAATCCGACAGTCTGATATTTGGTAGAGAAAAGTCTAGCCAAGGGAAGTCCCACGTAACCGAGGCCAATTACGGCAATTTTTAGAGTTCTCATATTTTATTTAGTAAATTTATTTTATAAATCGTCTGAGTAAAAATTCGAATAATCTTCGACTCACTTTTTTAAGACAAATCAACAATGCTACAGCCAATCCATATTTGTTAAATTTTAACAAATAAAAGGAAGTAGATAACATACTTAGATAACCCTTAAAGTCCTCATCCAAGGCTCTGTCTGGAGATGACTTCAAATAGTTGGCATAATTATACAGGATTGACACATTGAACGCAAAAGTGATGTCTGATTCATAACGAGTCCCCTTGAATTCCTGACAACTGCGTTGCATGGCGTAAAGAGAAGTCAGTCTTTTGGAAGAATAAGGGACGTTAATGACCGAAGCAGGGTTTCCGATATAAGAAAAAAGTACTAAAGGAATAATGTGTACAGTTTGAGCATGGAACAATGCTTTACGGATAAACTCACCGTCTTCTCCATAATAAATATCTCCCGAAAAACAAATGTGATTATCAATCAGAAATTGACGATTAAAAACGGCAGAGCATATATGAACCCTCAAATCCTTGCGCAAAAAATCTCGCAAATAATCTTCTGAAAACATTGGAATGTAGCGACAAGCAGTTCCTCCAACATGAATATGCTCAAATCCAAACAATACAACATCTGCCGGCAACAGACGTTGAACCGATAATAGTGTTTCGGGGTGAACTTTGTCGTCTGCATCTAAAAAATAGATGTAGTCTCCTTTTGCTTTCGATAAGCCCAAATTTCTAGCAGAAGAAACTCCGCCATTGCTCTGTTCTATATAAATGATTCGCTCCTCATGAGTGCTGAGATCAAGCACTTTACTCGCAGTGTCATCTATTGAACCATCATTGACTACAATAATCTCGTAATTGATATCACCAATTTGGGATAGTATTGAATTTATTGCCCTATCTATATGTTTTTCCGCATTATAACACGGAATGATGATGCTAATAAAAGACATACTGAACTATGTTAAAGTTGTTATATGCACTTCTTTTGATACAATAGAAGGAATTGCTTAGCTATATCATTCCAATCGAATTGAAGCAATGACAGGTTTGTGATTCGGTCTGCAAACTCATCGTATTTCGCTATCAAATCCCGTAGTCTCTCGGCTATATCTTGTGCAGATGAAGGATTGGTATGGAATCCAACTTCCCCTTCAGAAAATACATTATCAAATCCCTCATTTTCAGAATAAAGAATAGGCAATCCTTGACTCAATGCTTCAGCATAAACCAACCCAAATGTTTCATGAAAAGAACACAAGGCAAAGAAGTCTGATTGCCTGTATAATTCCAGTAACCTTTCTTTAGGTTGCTCAGGTAACACTGATATCCAATCTTCATACGCAGCTTCTTTTTCTATTTTTTGCAGGTATTTTTTTTCTTCTCCGCACTTTCCTTTACCGACAATGGTATAGCCGATGGGAAAACCTTCACTGCGTAACAAACGGATGGCTTTGATGAGGTTTAATTGATTTTTATTGTGAGAAATGGTTCCTACCGTGATGATTCGTATATTCGATTTTGAAAGAGAATGGACAGGATTCCTATTCAACAGATAGAAAGAGATTATGCCGTTGTAAATAATCCCAGATTTGGATGCTAACATCCTACGCACACTCTTCGGAATTAACTTAAAAAACCTTTCTTGATACGCATTTGATAAGAAAACCACATAACGACTATATTCCATTATGCAATGGAAATACCACCTATGAAAAATCATATATCTGTAATAGCTATTAACATCGGTATTCCTGACTGCCAGCACATAAGGTATCGAAAACCTCTTTGATAATTCATAGGCAATAGCTCCTTCTACGCAGCAAGTTGTAGCATGTATTAAATCGATTTTTGACCAGTCAACATCTTGCTTAAGAATGTAATTCAGTTTTTTACGAATTTTGCGTTTATAGAATAACACATCCCATTTACTTGCCACAGAAGAACAAATAACTCGACTTCCGTCTGGCAAATAGTTTGGATAGGTTCGATTACGTAATCTGTAGTTTAATGGAATGTAAATTGTTGTTTCACATTCACCAGTGCGAATCAATGCCTGATGCAATGATTGATGCACGCCCCCGAAATCGGCAGCGATGTACAAGATATTCAGTTTCATGTATGATAGGTATTTTGTTTGTTCCGTGGAAACATATAGACAGTCAGACACAGCAAGAACAGACCGTGTGTCAGCAAGGCCACGGTGAAAAAGGAGCTCAACATAGTCGTGACAATCAACAAAGTAGCAAAGAATATAACTTGGTTATTATGTCCCCGGAAAGCACTGTCGCACAACTTGAAGAACACCGCATAGATGCATGGGTAGACAAGGCATCCCCAGTAACCCAGATTCACGAAAGCATCCGTAAACATGCCGTTATTGGCATTCATTTCCTTACTCCCGAAATAGTCTCCACCCACATTGAAAGTGATTTCCGCAGCCTGTTTCCCATAATAAATGGGGCCGTTCTCTAAGATGTAATCGTAAAAAAGACCATCCAGCAAAGCGGGCATGAACAGAACACGCCGAATCAGCAATGAAGAGATGAAAATTGACTCGTAAAAACACCACTCCAACAGGACAATTACAATCAATCCGACGAACAGATAGTGTATTTTTCCGAGTATGTTTTTGTTACGGAAGAAGTAGAAAAGGTATAGAGCAAAGAACATTTTGAACAAGACGGACTTCAAGCCGTTGATGGAGAAGTTTAGAAAAATAATAAAGACCACGCCCAAGGCAAGTAACCATTTTCGCTTTTCAAGCAGAATTACTAGAATGAAAGGCAAAACGTTAGCCATCGGTGCCCACAAGTAAACCAACAGGATGGGAATGTTGAGTTCACGGACTTCCATCCGCAAGTCGTACACGTTGAGTAGGCTGAAGTTCATTCGGAAACCCGTGTAATAGCCCGATATGAAAACGACCGTCATTGCCATGACAATCGTAAGTAGCGTAACCAGGCTACTTCCACTCCTTAATAGAGGGACATGAAAAGTCTTCTTGCTCGCCAGCAAACCGTAGGTCAAGAACCAATATACGAACTGGGACAACACAAGACCTACAGGCTGCGTCTTGCAGGCCAGCAAAGACGTAAAAGGTACTACGCTGATGAAGAAAAACAACACAGCAGCTATGGATACTACGCTATTTGGGTCTCTCAGGAAAGACAGAACACGCAAGGCGAAAAACACAAAGATACCCCCAGCCGCCAAGGTAGACCAGAGTTCTGGTTCGTAGAAAAAGTTCTGGTAATCGAAAAAAGGCGAGATGCACTGGACATATATAATATCCAAGCCAATGCGGTAGACGCACGCCGAAAGTAAGAATAACAAATCTTGTTTCAAGATAGAGCGTTTGCAGGTGAGTTTCATATTGCAGACGAGAGCGTTAATTGAATTTATCGAATACGTAAAAAGAAAGTTTTGTAGACTGTCCTTTTCAGATGTCCCCATATGACTTGGAGATAATTTTTTTGGGCAATCTCCCCCCCTAATGAATTGACGAACTCTATGAACTCTTTGGCCATTTTGTAGTAAACCAGTTTGGAATAGTGGTTGATATTGTCGAAATAGTCGGCCTGGGATTTGATGTATCGGTTCACATCTAGAAGATACACATAATCTTTCCCCCGAAAAACATCTCTCAATGCACTATTGATTTCCATGTGCGTTTGTTCCTTGCCCGCCCATGAGGCAAAGGAGGAATGCTTCGGATAGTGAAAAGGAAGTTCCGACAGCAGCAGTATCACAAACCTCGTCCGAGGATTCTTCTTCAAGACAGTATCGATGACACGTGCGTAATTGTCTGCTATATCTTTTGCCGAATAAGGAACAGACTTGAATTGTCCAGAAAAGAGTTCGAGGCTTTCCTGGTCAAAACAATTACGAGCGGTCATGACTGTCTTTTGCAAATATTCGTCCCAATATTGACTGTTCGTCAGCGGCTTGTTGTAAAGGCCGAACGGTAGATGGAAATCGTTTTTATCGGTGTATACCGCCAGCGTGGCATCCATCAAAGGGGAAAGACAAACCACATCATACCGCTCTGAAAACAGCGTGCTCTTATAAGCCTCAGATGACAGGAACGGATATTTGTCACACAAAGCCCGCCATTCTTGTTCAGAATACGTCAGGATGTTGAGCAAGTTTAACGAGTGGTTGTAAAAGTCTACCTGATTTCCTTTTTGATCTATAAAATTGAATTCCGTGGTGATTTCACGACCGGATTTTTCTATGAAAGAAGCCATTACCTGCAAATCGCAAGGTCCCTTGAGTAGTATTTTTTCATACGATTTTGCCTCCTTCTCTTGTTTCTCTTCCAAGGTATCAACCCTCCGGATGTAACTAGGTTGCCCACCATCTTTCGACACAGAGCCAGATACAGGAGGCACAACGGCCAATGTGGGGTATCCGAGATAAGCATAAACGTACTGCTCTATTCCCATTCCCATTGTACGGCAGGAAAACAAGAAATGCTCCAGTACACCTTTTCGCATGGCATAGAAACCCACGAGACCATACATCCCATAATTGTCGGCTACCATAACAGCACCTGCGTCCACATCCTTATCAGATAGTAAATCGGAAAGTTCTTGCTCCGTAATACGTTTCTTTGTGAAATTCAACTGATTGCTTCTTGCTATCAATTCAGCAATACGCCCAGTATCTTTCCTTAAGTCAGCCAAGAAACATATTCTTATGTCGCTGTTTTTCAGAAACTCCTCATTGGAAGAGAATATCTTTGCATCTTCCCTCTTCTGTTCTAATACCCTGTATTGCTTCAAACGAGTTAACCCAGGATCATCTTTCCCCAAAGTATCTACACACTGTGCCAAATATGGTATCACTTCGGGTGAAGCCACCATTAATTCCGGACACAGGAATTCTACTTCCGCCAAATTAGAGGGATTGTCATCGATGAAAAGTACATTTGTTTCACGTAACGACATGTCCGAAACAAGCCGCTTGATACGCTCTCCCTTAGGAGTCCAATCGATCGAATTAAAGACAAAGAAGTCCAGTACTCCTTGCCTTTTCAACTCTTCTTCCGCAGACAGGGCATCATTTTTTGAACAAACAGCATTAAGAATACCTCGATGAACAAGCTTTTTTATCAGTTGGATGTGTTCTTCAATGGGAGTCACCGAGACACATTCGACATTATCCGATAAGGTGCCTTTCCAAAAAGTCTCATCCAAGTCCCAAATGATTAGCTTGATTATAGAGACTTTCTTTTCTTGAAATTTCATAGTTGCTTTTTTATAATTATTAATGAGCAAATCAAATAAAGTACGCTTGCCAGTCCATCCGAAATGCAATAGGCCCATACCCCCCCTATGAACCCATACACAGGAATCATCAAAAAAGCGATTCCTAAAGAAACCATCGCAGAAAACGAATAGAGGTACAGGTAAATTGAATCTGCACGGACAGAAATCAAGAATTGATTGAATACGACACCTAAAGCACTGACAAACAAGTAGGCCGCATACACAGGGAGAGCTTGGGATATTTCGGCATACTCTTCTATGAAGAGGGTACTAACTATCCATTTAGGACAGAGCAGCATGGGAACCGCAAAAGGACACACACAAAAAAACATCGTCAACGAATATTTTTTTAGGAAGCTGACCCTAGCAGATTTGGTATACCGGGATATACAAATCTCTGCCATTCTGGGATTCCCGACCCTCCCTACTTGCATCATAAAAAATTTGGCAATGGTGATCAACTGTAGACAGGCGGCATACAACCCAACGGAAACCGTATCCACATAATGATTCATTATCAATCGGACCAACGGTCCAAAAGCCACTCCCACCATGCAGCACAAAGCGATGGTGAATCCCCCTTTATAAAGAGCAAAAAGACTTCTAGCCTTAATTCCCACAAAGAGATTGATTTCTGACCATCCTATGATTTCACGGTATTGCATGAACAAGATGGTTAACCAAGAGGCAAAAAGTACAAATGCAGCACTAGCTAATGACATAGTTCGAACACACCATAGAACTCCCCATATGCCTGCTAAAAACAGTACTTTCTGAATCAAGTAATAAATGGAGTGCCAGCTCATCAAACGAAAAGCCTCATACACCGGCTGGAAATCAATGGAAATCAAGCAGGGTGTCACAATTAACAACAAATAACTCCAACTGACTTGTGCATCCAGCCAATTGCAACATGCGACAGCTACCAGCACAAACAGGATCAAATTAATACATTCCAGCCACACTGTGTGAGCAATCAAAGATTCCCTATTTTCCGGATTTTGTACTAACTCCCTCAACATGGTCTTCTCCCGACCATAACGGACAAACTTTGAACCAACCTCGCCTATGGCCAAATAGTAGGAATACACGCCAAAGGTAGAAGCACCCATCACATTGGCCAGCTTCACATTCGTCATCATGACCAGTAAGCCCCCCAAGGCATTGAATATGACTAATCCTAAAATATTCCTCAGCGCATTTTCGTTCTGCTGAATACGATTGAGCAAGTTGTGATGAGGGAATATCCTGGAAAAAATGGACAAAAATTTGTCTATCATCCTTTTTAATGTCCAATCTATGCTGTACACCAATATATTAAACCGTTTGTCAATTAGCATTTTGAGTTATATCAGATGTTAACACAATGAGAGTAAGCTATCGCTTTATCCTTGTTAAAGACCCAAAGAGACCTACTGTAAACACCAATAAAAAGCATGCCCTAAAATGAGTACTTACAGATAGATCATAAATAATAACCTGTTGGTTGAATTAAATTAGCGAGTATTTTATCTGCCCAATCGGACGATGATTGATGAAATTGACATATTGCATGAATGTCATCGCAACTATTTTCCCAGTTGTGCGGGTAAAAAGTCCGCAGGTTTGCTTTGCATAGTTGCGTATCATCATGAGATTTTCGTTGAGTTGGGAGAATACGGTTTCGATACATTTGCGACCTCAAAAAGATTCTTCTGAACCTCGGCGCTGAGATAACCTTTGTCGCCAAGCATCATACAATCGAGATATTTCCACTACACATCTTTAAGGAAATGGAGGCCGTGTACGCTCGCCGGTGTCATATCATTAGCAATGGCCGATCCCACTCCCAATTCCGCAAGGTTCAAGAATTGCAGCAATTTGGTAGCTGTTGTATTCAACCCCATAACCTCCGCCCCAAAATAATCTAAGAAAATCTTCCTTGAAAAGAACTGAAGGATCAGGTTGATGAAATAAAACAGCAATGCGACAGAACTGTTTTTTATACTTTTGGATGTCCGTGAATCTGATTTTACCATATTTCAGAGCAAGTTCATTCGTTCTATGACTAACGTTCCTTTTAGAAACCCCTTATTCCCCATAGTATTCAATTCAAGGCATCCCCCCTTGAGGCGCGCTCTACCGTGCCCTAAACCAAGTACCGTTAAAAGTTAATGCCGGTTTCAACAAGAGCCAGTGGCCAATGAGATTTTATCGAAGGTCAAATTCTGCGTATAGATAGGAACAATAGCAAAAATCTATTTTAATTTTATTGGTAGGCGATCAAGCTTTCAAGTTTGGCTAACAATTTACGTGTGGGTTCCAACAAAGGCAATACATCCTCACGCTCAAAGTCAAAAAAATCATTATAATCTCCGGTAATACGATGTTGTAACAAACGGGAATATAATCGACCTTCATCTTTTGTCAATAGGCCCTTAGAGACATAATTCAATCCTAATTGACCGACTACCCCGTTATGGGTTTGCGCCTTGAATCCACCACTGAGCAACAATGCGGAAGCCATATAAAAACAAGCGTAATACATACGTTGGACAGCCAAATTCCAATGTTCCGTGGCAATCATATCCTCTACCTCTCGCAAGGTAGCATGCGCCTTCTCTTTACGATAAGCGACAACCGCTGTTATATCTTCCGCACTCAAACTCATAGCAATCGTATCCCCTCGTCTTTTACGTTGTGTACAAAGGGGGAGAAATGGTATCTCATCCAATCTTTCAAGGTGTAAAGCACCGGGCTGACGCACTCGTTTAACGACCAACCTAGTTCCACTAACGGATAAGATACATTGTCATAATCCTCCGCCTCGATTTTTGGCTTGTCCAACAAGATCAATATATCCCAATCCGAATCTGGACGTGCCTCGTCCCTAGCCTGCGAGCCATACAAAAAAGCATGTCCTCCAGCCGGTACAACCTTACGCAAGGTCTCTTTTATTCGATTTAACACGTCCGTTCTCATAAACTCTATGACATTTATTTTTTCACTTTTGGCAAAGATAGTAAATGTACACCAAACTTACGCATAAAAACTCGTATAATTTCACGTGCTTAGCTTATCAAAACACCTACCCCTCCCCCAGCACATACTTCACGATCGCCCGCCGGATATTGCGCAAGCTCTTGCCTTGCTTGAAGGAGAGCAGGGGGATGATGGCGTTGATGAATTCCTTGCTCTTGATAAGCTTGGCCGGTTCTACGCAGTCGCAAAAGACCTCGTTGAAAAGGTCGGTCAGCACCGTTTGGCAGAGGGTGGCCACATCCGGGCATTGGGCGATCCGCTTTACGAAGTCGTGACGCACCTCCTCGTCTTGGATATAGGAGGCTAATAAATCACACGGCTCAGGATCCGGCCTCACGTCTTTTTCCGAAACGACCTCCGGCTTTTCTCCCGGGTCCAAGCAAATATATTGAATGGCAAACATGGCGTTGGGCAACACCTGTATGTTCTCGCCATGGATGTGCAGCACACACGGGCTCGCTTTCTCTTCACTCATATCTTCTTCTTTTTCCTGTCACCGAATTACTTTTATGCGCAAATAACTTACCGATAGGTGCAAATAACTTACCGGACCGTTTTTTCTCACTCTTTTACCTTTCCTTTACCAGCCTGAACTTTAAATCAAACGAGTTAATGAAAGAATGTATCATGTCCTTTTTCAACGCCCCCATCTCCAATCAAGTGCCGAGCGGCGTGACCAGTGTCAAACAGTTGCATACCTATATCACCTCCAACGAGTGGCTGAAAAAACGGACGCTCAGCGTACAGGACGCTTTGAGCGACGAGAAACGGTTCCGCAAACTGAAGCAAAACTTACTGCCATACGTCACACCGGCCGGGGTCTTCTCCTATCGCAAGGAAGACCGCCTGTTATTCCTCTCCGGAGAGTTTGTCATCGATATCGACCATCTCCCTTCACCGGAGGAGACCCTCCACTGGCGAGACACCTTGTTCGCCGATAATAAACTGAGACCGGACCTGGCTTTCGTCAGCCCAAGCACCACGGGCGTGAAACTGCTCGTCCCCTACCGGATCTCACCCAAGGCTCCCCTAGAGGAATCTTTTGATAAGGCACGGCTATCGGCATGGGAATACCTGAAATGGAAATACGGATTGAACGCGGATGCCTCAAACGCCGATCTCTCACGGGCGTGCTTCCTCTGCCATGACCCCTCCGCCAAGCTGCGGAACGGTTGAGTTGACAGTAGACAGTTGACAGTTATAATTTATAATTCATAATTCATAATTTATCATGAACCCATTAGCAGATCTAGAGCGGCTTGTCGCCGCCATCGAACACCAAGGGGCGAACATCGCTCCCACTTACCAAGAGTATATGCCGATCGCCTTCGCCACCGCCAACGATTGCGGGGAGGCGGGAAGGACGTTCTTCCATCGCATCTGCCGCCTGTCCGAGAAATACGTCTACGAAGAAGCGGACAAGCTATACGACCACGCCCTCAAAGCGGGCAACGGACGCAACGGATTAGGCTCCGTCTTTCATTGGGCCGAGATTGCCGGCGTAAAAACAGACAAGCAACTGGCCGACACCTTCCGCCAATATCCGAGGGAGAACAAACTTGCGTCTTCCAAGGAGGCGGCAAAAGAACCGGTTCCCTCATTTCCCTCAAATCCTTCAAACCTTCAAGGGGCTCTCACACCCACACACGCGCATACGTACGCACGAGAGAACTTGCCACCCGCTTTCCCGAATTATCCGTGGCCCCCGTTCATCAAGCAGATGATCGACTGCGGGAACTCCATCGCCCAGCGCGACATACTCCTGCTGGGAGTATTCACCGTACTCGGGGCCACCTTGAACAAGCGGGTACGGGTGTCATACGGACAAAAATACATGTATCCATGCCTACAAACCTTCATCGTGGCGCCTCCCGCCTCCGGAAAAGGAGCCTTGACATGGGTCAGGCGCCTAGCCGAGCCCATTCACGAGGAGATGATGGGCCACTACAAAGAGCGGATGAAGAACTACAAGGAGGAGAAGAACCGCTGGGACTCCCTCGGCAAGAAACGCTCCGAGACCCCCGAGCCGGAACAACCGCCCCTCAAGATGTTCCTTATAACCGGCGATAACTCGGGTACCGGTATCTTGGAGAACCTCATAGAGGCCGACGGCGTGGGGCTGATCTGCGAGACCGAGGCGGATACCGTGAGTACCGCCATCGGAGCGGATCACGGCCATTGGAGCGATACCTTGCGCAAATGCCACGACCATGAGCGACTGGCTTTCAACCGGCGTACCAATCATGAGTACCGGGAATGCGACGAATCCTATCTCAGCGTATTGCTGAGCGGAACCCCGGCCCAAGTGAAACCGCTGATCCCCTCGGCGGAGAACGGCCTGTTCTCTCGCCAGTTATTCTATTTCATGCCACCCATCGACGAGTGGATGGACCAATTCGATTCGGACAACGAGGATTACGGCGTACGCTTCGCCACATGGGGAACACAATGGAAACAAGTGCTGGACATGATCAACAGCTCGGTCCAAACGATCCAGCTAAAGCTATCCGATAAGCAAAAAGAGCTGTTCAACCAACGGTTCGCCCAGTTATTCTCCCACGCCGGTTACGCCTATGGAGGTTCCATGCGGAGCGCCGTGGCCCGTATCGCCATCAATACCTGCCGGATCTTGAGCATAGTAGCCCTGCTGAGAGCATTGGGGGAACTCCTCTCGCCCCAACAAAAATTTTTCAATTCTCAATTTTCCGTTTTCAATTCCCCCGGTCTCTCCCCCGCCCCGGAGATCCCCGCCGAGAACGTCAAGGACGGTATCATCCCAAAACTGGACCTACGGGTTACCGACGAGGACTTCCAAGCCGTACTCACGCTCATCGAGCCTCTATACCGCCATTCGAGCTACGTGCTGGGCTTCCTTCCGCCCATCGAGGCCCAACTCCTACAGACCACCCCCGAGCAGGCGCTTTTCAACGCTCTCCCCATGACATTCAGCCGACGGCAAGCCGTGGAGGAGGCGGCGAAGAACGGTATACCCGAGAAAACCATCGACTCTTCGCTCAAACGGATGCTGGAGAAGGGGACGCTGGTCAAGATCGCACGCGGAGAGTACGCTTTCTCCTCACGCGTGTGTGTGCGTGAGAAAGGCCCGAAGGAATGAAAGAATGAAGGAAACGCCTGTACTGCCATCGCCCGTAAGCACTACCGCCGTTGCCCCGCGCCAGTATCGGCGCGGCCCGATGGCAGTACAGGCATCGCCAAACGGCTATATCGACACGGGGCGGCATCTCCTGTCAAGGACGGCCCAGATAGCGGAAGATCAGCTCCACTTGCAGCGAGGTAAAGACGCGTTGCCTCGGCCGGTAGCCTGTATTAGCAAGCTCACGGAGTAGCCTGTCGTTATATCGCATCCACTCCGCTAGCCGGTTCAGGGCCGAGACGGGGCTGATATCGGGAGCGTAGGCCACGGCCAGTTCCCGTTTGGAATAGGGCCGCACGGGCCACTCGTCGATTCGTCTGTCTTCTGTTTGCATATCGTTCGCTATTTTATTTTATCTTATTGGTATAAAGATACTTAAAATACACGAGACGAGCAACTATACATACGCTTATTATTCCGTATATTTCCTCTTTTATCACCCTTATTCATTCACCGTCGGCGGTATTCATTTCGAAAGAAACCGAATGTCGTACATTCGTTATCGAAAACAGATCGATCTCACTTTCAATTTTCAATTATCAATTTTTAATTATCAAATTTATGGCTTTAAATTACAGCGTGTCCCTTCGGACCAACCCTATCAAGAAAGACGAGCCGGCGAAAGCGTACGCCACGGCACAGATCAATGGCGAACTGTCACTCAAGCAACTGAGCCGCCGGGTATCCATGCAAACCACCGTCAGCCGCGCGGATGTGGTGGCGGTATTGATCTCCACCGTCGAGAACCTGCTCGATGCCCTCCAAGAAGGGAAACAGGTGGATTTCGGCGAGTTGGGCAAGTTCCGGCTCCAAATTCTCTCGGAAGCGGCGGAGTCGCTTGATAAATTCACATCCACCAACATCACCGGGGTCAATATCCAGTATATACCGGGCGAGGACCTGAAGAATGTCTTCGCCGGGCTGGAGTTCCAGCCCGTGGCTACCCGCAAGGCGCAGCAAGCGGTGCTACGTGCGGAGAAGGCGGGGGAGACTACCGTGGATATCTCGAAGAAGCCGGCTGCCGGGGGCGGGGATTCGGAGTCGCCTGATGAGATCTGACGTGTTACTTTTGGCTTGACCCAAATCGGTATGTCACTTTTGGCTTGACCCAAAAGTAACCAAAAGGTCAAGGCTGACGCTGACGGGCTA
>ERZ778495.213-NODE-213-length-63673-cov-14.445739_pt1 | contig 63673 bp, 58 predicted proteins | sample MGYA00433100_ERZ778495 | MGnify/ENA primary metagenome ERZ778495 (study PRJEB29527, sample SAMN07138962) | mouse gut metagenome | material: feces | host: mouse | place: China:Nanjing | collected 2016-01-25 ...
AAAAAAGGAAGCAAAATTATAGCAAAGAAAACTTAAGGGGAGGTTAAAGGGGGGAGGGGCTAAGAAAAAAGTGGCAAGATTTAGAGAATTGATAAAAATTATTTAAAAAATATTAGTAAATTATTATTATGAAACTTGACAATATAAGACTAAAGTTATATAATTTTGGCAATTTTAAACCAAGGAGTTTTTATGAATATCTTAGAAAAATTAACCAATACCTTACAAGAAACATTGGAACAAGGGGCTTCTCTTGCATTGCATAACAAAAATCAAGAAATTGAGCCGATTCATCTTTTTTGGGCAATGCTCACACATACCAACTCTTTATTAAACCAAGCTCTTAACCGCTTAAATTGCGATAAAAATGCATTAGAATTGGAAGCGAAAAGTCTTGCAGGTAATTTACCCAAAAGTAGCCAAGTCAGCAAGGAAAATTTAAGAATCTCAAAAAACCTACAAGAACTACTTAATACCGCTGATGGCTTGGCTATAAGTAATGGAGATTCCTATATTGCACTAGATACTTTTATTCTAAGCGCATTACAACACGATTCTATTAAACAGCTTTTTAGCAAATATTTGGATATTAATGAGCTAAAAAGGACTTTTGAAACAATGCGTGCAGGGGCGAAAATTGACTCACAAAGCGGTGATGAGAATTTAGAATCGCTAGAAAAATTTGGCATTGACTTAACCCAAAAAGCCATTGAGGGCAAACTAGACCCTGTTATCGGTAGAGATGAAGAAATAACCCATATGATGCAGATTCTTATCCGCAAGACGAAAAACAATCCGATTTTACTTGGAGAACCTGGGGTTGGAAAAACTGCGGTTGTAGAGGGGCTTGCGCAAAGAATCGTAAAAAAAGAAGTTCCGATATCTTTGCAGAATAAACGCGTCATTGCTCTTGATATGAGTGCTTTGATTGCGGGTGCAAAGTACCGCGGAGAGTTTGAAGATAGACTTAAAAAAGTTATTGATGAAGTCAAAAAAAGCGGAAATATTATTTTGTTTATTGATGAAATCCATACCATTGTAGGTGCAGGCGCGAGTGAGGGAAGTATGGACGCTGCAAACATTCTTAAACCCGCCCTTGCTAGAGGAGAATTACACACCATTGGCGCAACAACCCTTAAGGAATATCGCAAATACTTTGAAAAAGACGCTGCTTTGCAAAGGAGATTCCAACCCATAACTTTAAATGAGCCCAATGTGAATGAAGCCTTGCAAATTTTACGCGGAATCAAAGAGAGATTAGAAGCACACCACAATGTAACCATCACTGATAGTGCATTAGTAGCGGCTGCTAAACTCTCTAATCGTTACATCACAGATAGATTCTTGCCCGATAAAGCCATTGATTTGATTGACGAAGCAGCAGCAGAGCTTAAAATGCAAATAGAATCCGAACCTAGCGAATTATCCAAAGTTAAGCGCGAAATAGAATCCTTACAAGTGGAGAAAGAAGCACTTTTAATGGAAAAAAATGACAAAAACAATATGCGCTTAGAGGAAATCAAAAAAGAAATTGAGAATAAAAATGAGAAAAAGAAAAGCTTGGAAGTGCAGTTTGAAAGCGAAAAACAGGTTTTTAACGATATTGCAAACATCAAAATCAAGATTGACTCTTTGCGAACAGAGAGTGAGCTAGCCAAACGCAGTAGCGACTTCAACAAAGCAGCGGAAATTGATTATGGCAAGATTCCCGAGCTAGAAAAAGAATTGGAATCCCAAAATGCAAAATGGGTAAAAATGCAAGAGGCAGGGACATTGCTTAAAAATGCTGTGCTACCAGAATCTATAGCCGCTGTGATTAGCCGATGGACACAGATTCCGATTAAAAAAATGTTACAAGATGAAAAGGACAAGATTTTAGACATTGAGAACGAATTAAAAAAAGATGTTGTAGGGCAAGATAAAGCACTGCGCGCAATCGCTAGAGCCATTAAACGCAATAAAGCGGGATTAAGTGAGCTCAATCGTCCCATTGGCAGTTTTTTGTTTCTTGGACCCACAGGTGTTGGCAAAACAGAATCAGCCAAAACCCTTGCGCGATTCCTCTTTGATAGCGAAAAGAATCTCATACGAATGGATATGAGCGAATATATGGAAAAACACGCAGCAAGTCGCCTTATTGGTGCGCCTCCGGGATATGTCGGCTATGAGGAAGGTGGGCAACTCACTGAAGCTGTTCGCCGCAAACCTTATAGTGTCGTGCTTTTTGATGAGATTGAAAAGGCACACCCTGATGTGTTTAATATGTTATTGCAAGTTCTTGATGATGGACGTTTGACAGACAATAAAGGCGTTACGATTGACTTTAGAAACACAATTATTATTTTGACAAGCAATATCGCAAGCAGTGCGATTATGGAGCTAAAAGATGAGCAAGAGCGCGAAAATGCAGTAAAAGATGCATTGAAAAACTATTTCAAACCAGAATTTTTGAATCGCTTAGATGATATTGTGATTTTCAATCCACTTGGATTAGAGCAAATTACATACATTGTGGAGATTTTGTTTAAAGGAATCCAGAAAAAACTTGTTGAGCGCGATATTCACATTACATTAGAGCCAAGCGCAAAAGAGTTTATTGCAAAAGTTGGTTTTGACCCAACCTTTGGTGCGCGTCCGCTCAAACGAGCACTTTATGAAGAGATAGAAGATAGGCTAGCGGATTTAATTTTAGAGGGCAAAATCAAAGAGGGAAGTAAAGTTGCTTTTTATGCACAAAATGATGCAATCCAAACACGCATAGAATAATAGCTATTTTAGGGCATTTTTGCCCTATTTTTAAGATTCTTCATTTTAATTTAATATTTTTTTGCTATCATCACAGCCTTACTTTATTTTTTAATTCGGAGTATAGCGCAGTCTGGCTAGCGCACACCCTTGGGGTGGGTGAGGTCGTGGGTTCAAATCCCGCTACTCCGACCATTCTTTAATTGATTTTATTTATCTCTATTTTATTTATGGAATTGACATTCTAGTATTCTTGATTTGCGAAATCCACATAGAATCTGTTTGCGTTCTCACAAGTGTAATCCAAAAATACCTTTTTATTACAACTCTCTAGTAGTTTTGATTTTTCTTTTACATTTTCAAATCTTAGGTTTGGAGAAACTTTCCTCTAAGAAAACCAAAAAACCCTCTAAGATTTCTAACTCCTTGCGCCATATTGGTGCGTTGCAATGACTTCAAACAACCTTATAAGGTTTCAAATTTGCTCCAAAAAACCTACAACATAATTTTTATCCTCATAATTTTAGATTTCAATGTTGTTTATACGATTCATTAAAAGCAAATATCCTTTCCATATTTATCGTAAATTAGTATAAATTTATGTGATTTCTATAAACTTGTATCCAAAGGAAACATTTATAATCAAGAATCTTGCCACTCCTAAGAGGGTGAAATATACTACGCATTGCAAATGTAAGCATATGGAGGAAAGGCTCTAACTTAAGAATCTCTTTACTATTGTATCTTTAAGATTTCGTCCAACGCACCTTGCACATCTCCACTATAAGTGATTTCATTTGCGCTTGTTTGTTCTTCCCGAAGCACTTTTGGGATTCTATCTTGCTTTTGTATCTCCTCTCTTAATGTCTCCAATTCCGTACTATGATAAGCATAAATCATTTGTGCAGACAACACACCCTTTAATCTTTCAATCTGTTTTAGAAGCTTGATTTCCTCCTCAATGCTTTGAGATTCCAAAGTTACGATGATTTTGCCACTTTCGTCTTTGTAATGGCACTCTGCGCCCTTGATTGCATTGATTTTTCCCCAAAGCGACTCTATGTCCTTCTGTGCGCATAGCACAACGAGACTAGACACATTAAAATCCTCTTGCAATGCCTGCATTTTTACTCCTTAAGATTCCAAATTAAGATATTTTTCCCATCTTCACTGCTAATAAGATGATAATCTGTAAAAATAATATTATTCAATAAACTCGTATGTCCGCTTAAATGCATTATTTCTTGTTTATCTGAAATGCGAAAAACATTAATTTCGCTTTGTTCATTTTGCATATAAGCCCCCAATGTGGAATCCGCACTCATTCCCACACTATACACCAAAAAATTTGCACCAATCCCATAAGATTCCACTTTATTTGTCTGCAAATTCAGCTGATACACACCCACTTTTCTATCTTGCCCTGCGGTGATAAAAGTCATTATATCTCCTACTTTAGCAAGTTTGACTTGATATACATTATCCTTATTTTCACCCTCAAGTTCTGCTATTACCTCCCCACTATCCATTACTCCAAAATACAAAATCCCTGATTCGCACGCTACCACATAGCGATTACTCGGAATCTCTAATGCAAAATCCGAAAAAGAAGCTTCAGAGAGCTGCTTGCGGTAAAGAATCTGTTTTTGCTTTATATCATACAACACAATCTCATTGCTCGCGAGTCCTAAAAAAATTCGCTTTTCATCTACAAAAGCTGCTTTTTTAATATTTAAAGATTCCATATTGGGTAACATCTCCAAATGCCCCTTAGAAAATACAAAAAGATTCTTTGTGCCAAAATTCCCCTCACTATGGATTAAAACTTGCTCTCCAAGCCTATCCACGCTATAAACTTTAGGTGCATAAGATTCTGCATAGAAACTCGTAATATCAGGAAGCTTCGCAAGCAATTTTGGCGATGTTTCATATAACTTTAGCTCCAAAACCTCTCCAAAATCCGTTCCAATCAACAAAGAATCTTTGATGAGATGCGTAACAACAATATTATTTTCTAAAACAATCTTTTTTTGAGGTTGAGAAGTTCCTTCTTTTGTGATATTGGATTCCTCTGAATAAATCACCAAAGGCGATACACATAGAATACATAGGATTACCATAATTTTTTTAAGATAAATTCGCATTCACTTTCCTTTAATTTTCACAAGATTCTAATATTATCGCTCGTGCAGGACAAGCCCCGATACATTCCCCACAACCGATACAATGCTTTTGAATCGCAGGATAAAACAACCCACTAAAAGTAATCGCTTGATTCTTTCCTAGCACACTATAACAAATATCTTTGCAGGTGCAGCATAGGGTTTTATGGTAAGCCAAACAAGTTAGTTCATCAATCTTGAGGACAAAATTCCAATGTGGATTCTGTTCTTTTGCGAGTTGCTCCTCTAGCACACCCTTTGGACAAGCCTTTGCACATTCTCCACAAAGCTTACAACCACTTGTTTCAAAATCTATATAAACTGCATTATGTGATATTTTTAAGATTCCACTTCTGCTTTCTTTGTTATAAATTTCCTCGCATACCTTCACACAAGGCACTTGCAAAGATTCCACAATACATTGCCCACAAAATTTAGAAAAAAGAAAGCGATTGGAATTATAGGGCGGCAAGGGCGCAAAGCCCTCTGATTTTGGCTTTAGCAAAACCGTGAAAAGATCCCTACGATTCCGCATTAATTCACACCCTCATTCACAATATCAATCAGATTGGATTTCGTGCTACCATTTTCTTGACGAAAATCAGGTTCAAACTTATTGACAACCAATGGCGCAGCATTGACTTGTGTAGTATGGCAAATCACGCAATTAAAACGCGTTTCGTCCATTTGCTCTTTTAAATCTTTCTTTTTACGAAAATCATAAAAATGCGATTTAGGCATAGGTGTCGCTTTAACTGCTTCTGCAACTTCAGGCAAATGACAACTTGTGCAAGAATTGTTTTCTTTTGTAATAGGCAACATATCTTCCACAGAATGCGAAATCATAGGAGGCGCATTTTCAAATGCTCTATCAATCAATACAGATTCTCCCGCTGCCTTACCATTATAGTCAAATGCGCTCACTTTCACATTTTCATTAAGTAAAGTGCTTTTACGCAAGCCTATTTCATTCTCACTATAACCGCCTTGACAACCTAAAAATATGAATCCAGCCAATGCCACACTCACAACCATTATTGTTTTGTTAAAATTCATTTTTTCTCCTTTTTAAAATCTAAGAGATTAAACACTAAGGCATTATCTCCACAAACTTCAATACAACGTCCGCAACGCGTGCATTCACCACTTTTTATCACACCACTTTCCTTTCCAATGATTCCTAACACCTGCTTTTCTGGACAGATTTTTTTACACTCCATACAATGTGTGCAAGCCTGCAAATCATATTTGACTTTTAAAATCGCAAAGGAACTAATAAGTGAATAAAATGCACCCAAAGGACAAATATGCCCACAAAATGCGTGTTTTGTTACAAATAAATCCAATAAAAACACTACCAAAACAGCAAAAAATCCAACTCCAAGCCCAAAAATAATCCCGCGATGAAGCATAGAAATCGGGCTAATCACTTCAAATGCTGCGACTCCAAAAATTAAAGAGAGCAATAGACTAAGAGCCAAAAACACATAACGCAAAGAATTTTTCAAATAAACAAGATTTCCCAATGTATCCAAACCAAAAGCCCGTCTTAAAAAAGAGGCAAAGTCTGTTATAAGATTCATTGGGCAGACAAAAGAGCAATAAGCTCTTCCTAAAAACAAACCATAAAGCAATAAAATCAACAAAGCACCAAGCAGTGCGTTTGCCCCAACGATTGAACCTGCAAAAAATAACTGCAAAATCGCATAAGGGTCGCTTAATGGAATCACTCCAAAAACAAGTGAGGAGCTAAGATTACCTTGCAGAATCTTAAAGCTTGTATAATTTCCTAATACATACAAGGCTAATAGTCCTATTTGCACGATTCTACGCAAGAATAAATAACGATATTTTTGCATTACAAATCTCCGTTATTCAAATAATCTTGCACTTTAGAGCTAGAATCGCGTTTAGGGATTCTTTCTTTTGCTTCTTGCAAACGCATTTCATCTTCTGCTTCCCAACCTTTAATATAGTTTGTCCCTACTTTACCAAGTGCTATTTCACGTGGCAGGACAATAATTGCAGCCTTTTCTGTGATACAAGCCTTTTCGCATTTGCCACAACCCGTGCAAACCTCACTTTCCACCACAGGCAAAAGATAAGAATGCTTTCCTGTGCGTTCGTTACGTTTAAGTTCTAGTTTAATGGCTTCACCCAAAAGCGGACAGGCGCGATAACAAGCGTCGCACTGAATGCCCCAATATGCGACACAATGCTCCTTATCCACAATCGCAACACCCATTTTAGCAAGATTGATTGCAAGTCCTTTTTCATTAGAAACCAATTTGGAATCCAATGCGTCTGTTGGACAAATCGGCACACAAGGAATATCCTCACACATTTCGCACGGAATCTTGCGTGGTTCAAAATAAGGTGTGCCTATGGGCTTCCCGCTTCCTGCGTCTGCAAGCTTTAAGGTGTCAAAAGGACAAGCCTTTACACATAAACCACATTTAATGCAAGTCTTTAAAAATTCCTTTTCATTCAAAGCACCCGGCGGTCTCAAGATAAGAGGATTTGCCCTGCTTTCTTGCAAAAACGCTCCCCAAACCAAACCACCAAGCCCTATAAGCGCAACCGCTTGTGCGCCACTTAGTAGAAATTTACGCCGATTGGTATTTTGCTGCATTTTATGCCTTATACACTTTTACCGCACATTTTTTGAAATCTGTTTGCTTAGAAATCGGACAAGTTGCATCTAAACAGACTTTGTTAATATAGACTTTTTCGTCAAACCAAGGAACATAAACAAGTCCCATCGGTGGGCGATTGCGTCCGCGCATATCCACATGCGCTTTTACTCTACCGCGTCTTGATTCTATCCAAACCGCGTCATTTTGTTGCACACCAAGCTTTTTACCATCTTCTGGATTCATATAACACAATGCTTCAGGCACAGCACGATAAAGTTCTGGCACACGCATCGTCATCGTTCCACTATGCCAATGCTCTAGCACACGTCCTGTGCTTAACCAGAATGGATATTCTTTGCTTGGCATTTCTGGTGGGTCCATATAAGGACGGAAGAAAATTTTTGCTTTGTTTTTAAGTGAAAACTTCTCTTGTGTTTTTGGAGTTACTAAATCTCCACGTGGAAGCTCTTTACCTGCGCCACCATAAAAGGCAAATTCGCCATTGTTTGCCTTTCTTGCATAATAATCATATTTTGCATTAAACCGCCATTGTGTTTCCTTGCCATCTACGACAGGCCATCGCAATCCTCGCACTCTATGATAAGTATCAAAATCTGCTAAATCGTGTGCGTGCCCTACACCAAACTTACGATATTCCTCCCAAAGATACTTTTGCACGAAGAATCCATAACCCTTAAACACTTCTCCATTACTTCCAACCACTTCGCGCTTATCTCCAAAGACTTCAGAATTTATCGTACCTTTTAACATTGTATCTGTTATTTTGTAGGTAAATGCCTCTTTATTTGCATACAATACATCATAAAGTGTGGAATCCTCATTATATCCCATTGCTTTTGCTGCCTCTAGCACATTGGGAAGTGTCAATTTATCATTAATCTTTTTCTCACCCCAAACTTCTTTGAGTTTAAATCGTTTAGAAAATTCCATCATCTGCCAAGTATCACTCATTGCCTCGCCTTGTGGAAGAACTTGCTGTTTCCAATGCTGGGTTCTACGCTCTGCATTTCCATAAGCACCCCATTTTTCATAAATCATTGCCACAGGTAGAATCAAATCCGCAACTTTTGCGCTAATGCCTGGATATGCGTCAGAGACAACAATAAAGTTATCCATTTCTCTAGCAGCCTTAATCCAATGGTTTGCATTGGCAGTATTTTGCCAAGGATTATTCACATGCACCCACGCCCATTTGATTTTTCCATCTTCAAGATTCCGCATAATTTGCATAAAATGTGCGCCCGGTTGTGGATTGATTGTTCCGTTTGGAAGTTTCCAAATCTTTTCTGTCATTGCTCTGTGTTTTGGGTTTGCTACTACCATATCTGCAGGTAATCGGTGTGAGAATGTTCCTACTTCCCTAGCTGTTCCACACGCACTAGGTTGTCCTGTAAGAGAAAATGCACCGCTTCCCGGTTTTGCTTGTTTGCCAAGCAGCATATGCACCATATAGCTTTGCTCATTAACCCAAGTTCCTCGCGTATGTTGATTCATTCCCATTGTCCAAAAACTCACAATTTTGCGATTTTTATCAATATAATATTGCGCAAGTTGTTTAAGTTTGTCTTTAAAAGATTCTAAACTTTCGCTTGAATCACCTTTTGCGAGTTTTGCAACAAAGTCAAGCGTGTAAGGTTCTAGGGCTTTTTTGAAATCCTCAAAAGAAATTTCCCAATGATTTCCTGCAGCCGCATTGTGTTTGTTTTCCATTGTATCGCCCGCTTTCATACCAAGATACGCAAGCGTTACACCCTCTGCTTCACTGATGACTTTAGATTTTTCTTTTGCTGCAATGTCTAGCTCTGCTGCACCATATTTTGCGTGTTTAATATCCGTGCGCAACCCATAACCAATATCTGCAAAACCTGTTGTAAAGATACAATTTTTCTTAACAAAATTCCAATCAATTGCGTTTGGATAATTATAAACAATCTCATGTGCAATGTAATTCCAAATTGCCAAATCCGTGTGTGGAGAAAACACAATTTCAATATCTGCTAAATCCGAAGTTCTATTAGAATAAGGTGTGAGATTCACTACTTTTACCTTGTCGGGATTTGTCAGCTTTCTATCTGTAACCCTTGCCCAAAGAATCGGGTGCATTTCTGCCATATTTGCGCCCCAAGTAACAATCGTATCGGTTAGCTCAATATCATCATAACAGCCTGCTGGCTCGTCAATCCCAAAAGTTTCCATAAACCCAACAACCGCACTTGCCATACAATGTCTAGCATTTGGGTCAATATTATTGCTTCTAAAGCCACCCTTAATCAGCTTGACTGCCGCATAACCCTCTTGCACGGTGTATTGCCCAGAGCCAAACACACCGATTCCTGTAGGTCCTAACTCATTATAAGCCTTTTTAAATTGTGCTTCCATTACATCAAAAGCTTTTTGCCAACTCACAGGTTGGAATCGCCCTTTCTTGTCAAATTCACCTTTAGAATTTACGCGCAAAAGCGGTTGAGTTAGCCTATCTGCACCATACATAATTTTAGCATTAAAATATCCTTTAATACAATTTAACCCACGATTTACAGGGGCTGCGGGGTCTCCCTTAATCGCAACAATTTGTTCGTCTTTGGTCGCCACCATAATCCCACAGCCTGTTCCACAAAATCTACAAACAGATTTGTCCCATTTCCAGCCACCTTCCGCTTCTTTTGCTGCTGCTAGAGCATTGCTTGGCAATGCAATTCCAACCGCACTTGCTGCACTTGCTGCTGCTGCCGTTTTTAAAAATTCGCGTCTATTGTATGCCACAAAAGCCTCCTTAAACTTAAGATTTAGCATTTTTAATGCAAAAAAATTATAGCGATTTTGTCTCATTTAAGAATTGATTTAGGTCAATATATACTTTTTTATATTTCGTATTTTGTGGGCTTTAAAAGCTTTGTGATATGTCAATTTTAAAAAACAAAGTGTTTTGCTTATGCAATAACACAGCAGAATTGTCTGATGTTTGCAAAAAGATTGCTATAAAAGCTAAAGTCTCTTGCAATCACAAAAATTTAAAGATGTAGGAAGTATTAATTACAGATTGCTTCGTCGCTTCATTTCTCGCAATGATGAGGCTGCCTTGCTAAAAAAATGAGTAAAACTTCGTGGTTTGGTTTGCTCTAGAATCCTAGAGACAAAAGCTTGTTCAAAGATTCGTTTGCTAGGATATTCCAATGCGCTCAATCTTGCGTTTGGTTTGGTGTTATAATAAACACAACCCGTATCAATTGCAGCAAAATTTTCTGTTATCAATACTTCTTTTTGCACATCGTGTCCAAACACATTAAACACTCCATATTTCTTTTTTGCTTCCTTTTGTGGATTGTGCATTTTAAGTCTGCTCCAAGTAAGAGCTTGGGATTCTTTTTTGCGCGTTTTATAATAGGGTAACCCGAATCCGTGCGTAACAAATAATTTCCTCCCTTCCTCATCGCATAAGTCAATTTCCAAGAATCGCGGCAATTCTGTAAGCCATTCTAAATGCTCGTGGATTTTGCGCAAGCCACCATATCTCCGATAGCTTTCCATTGTTTCATAGCCCCCATTACTAATCCACACGCTTCCTCTACCACTACTTGGAATCTTATGGTAATACTCTAGCATTAGCTCTTCGTGATTTCCAAGCACACAAGCAAACTGATTAGAGATTGCTAAGTCAATTACTTCACAACTTTTATTTCCTCTATCAATCAAATCACCCGTTAAAATGATTTGTGATTCCCACTTTTGCGGTAATTTTTCAATCAACAAACACAAAGTATCAAAGCAACCATGCACATCGCCAATAATATAGACAGGCTTAGAGTTATCCAACTGACTTATTCCCAACTTTTAACTTCCCTAACATCTTTAAAAATTAGAATCCGATTGCAGAAAGCATGAAATAACAAACTGCACTAAAAATAGCAGATGCAGGTACGGTGATAACCCACGCAGCAATAATTTTGTTTATCGCAGAACGTTTGACAAGTTCCTCTTGATAGGCTTCTTTTAGCCTTTTTTGCTCTTTCTTCTTCAATTCTGGAATATCAATATTTTTTTGCGTCCCTTTCGTTTTTTTGTGGTCAATGCTTTTAAGAATTGCTCTTTTTCTACGAATAGAAGCATTACGAAATTTATCCAAAAATTCTTTAACCTTTTCGTTATCTTCTCCCTTGCGAGACTCTAAAATCTTTAACTCCATCTCTTTGTATTGTCGTTTTAGATGTTCGCGCAAAAAACCTATTCCAAAGACTGCACCAATTGCGATATGAGTAGAGCTTACAGGCATTCCCAATTCACTTGCAACCAACACAGTCAAAGCCGCACTCATTGCAATACAATAAGCACGCATCTGGTCTAATTCTGTAATTTCACTACCCACCGTGCGAATGAGTCTTGGTCCAAAAAGCGCAAGCCCAATAGAGATTCCAAGCCCACCAATCAACATAATCCAAAAGGGCACACTGATTTGGCTAGCGTCAAATGCAACTTTCAAAGCACTATTAATTGCCGCTAATGGTCCAACAGCATTTGCCACGTCATTTGCGCCGTGTGCAAAGCTCAAGAGTGCCACCGCAAAAATCAAAGGAAGAGTAAAAAGCTTGTTAATTTCTTCTTTTTTATTTTCTAGTCCCTCTAAAGCTTTCTTGATGATAGGTTTCACAACAAAATAGACTACAATAGCAATAAAAATGCTAATACCAAATGCGATTTGCGGCTCCAATTGAATGACATGCTTTAAACCTTTGTTGATTAGATATAAACTAAATGCCCAAGTCATAAAAGCTATCAAGTAAGGCACGATATTTTCCGCTGATGTTTTCTTGTTTTTTTTGTAGGTAATGGTATGTTTAATAAAAAACAATAGAATTGCGGCAATCACTCCACCCATTATAGGAGAAATTACCCAACTGCTTGCAATTTTACCGAGTGCAGTCCAATTCGCCACACCAAATCCACCTGCTGCGATTCCAGCTCCTAGAATTCCTCCAACAATAGCGTGTGTTGTAGAAACAGGCGCACCAATCACAGTGGCAATATTTAACCAAATTGCACCAGAAATTAATGCTGCGAGCATCAAAGTAACAAACTGACTAGAATCACCAATGGCATCTGCAGAAATAATCCCTTTACTTACCGTGCCGACGACTTCTCCACCCGCAATCAATGCTCCTAAAATCTCACATATTGCCGCAATAATAATTGCGCCTGTCATTGTCAAAGCTTTAGAACCAACAGCTGGTCCCATATTGTTTGCTACATCGTTTGCACCAATATTTAGTGCCATATATCCACCTACAATTGCTGCAAATCCTAGTAAAATCGGATTCGTAACGCTCTCCGCAAAAGCAACCATTACGATAATAGCAAGGACAAATACAAAGATTATGCTTACTTTTTGCAAACCCTCTTTGTTTATCTTGAACCCTTTATCAGGCTGTAAAAAACTCTCCATACACTCTCCTTAAAGAATATTGCAAAATTAACATATATCAATACCTTTTATAATTATAGCATAGTTTGACCTAACAAATTATTAATTTTAAACAAATTTTCAGAATCTTGCTTTTATTTTGTCTTGGTTTTTTGGGATTCTATTCTAGCATATTCTTCAACATTTCACTTATACGCTTACCATCTGCAACCTCTCCTAATGCCTTGCTTGCAACACCCATAATTTTTCCCATATCTTTTTTGGATTTTATTCCTAATTCATTCAAAATTTTCTCCAATGCTTTGCGCAAATCCTCATCATTGAATTGTTTTGGTAAATATTCCATAATCATTTGCATTTCAAAATTTTCTTTTTGATAGAGATCTTCTCGCCCTGCCTTTTGATAAGCTTCTGCTGCTTCTGCTCTTTGTTTATAAGCCTTTTTAAGAATCAAAATGACATCTTTATCCTCCAAAACTTTTCTTTCATCTACCTCAATTTGTTTGAGCGCACTACTCAGCATTCTAAGCGCATCACGTTTTTCTTTATGATTCTCTTTCATTGCGCTTTTAATATCATTTAAGATTCTTTCTTTGATTGCACTTGACATTCTTAAACCCTTTATTTTGGAATGAGCTTTGCTTAACTCTTTTAAAACTTTAGGATTATACCTAAAATTCACATAAGGAAATGCTATGAAATATAGAATCGTCTTTTTCCGTACTTTGTCGTTTATGTCCTATGTTATGATTGGATTATTGTTTGTAGGTTGTGCCACGACAGACCCACAAATCTCGTTTCGCCCCCCAGCCTATGTAGAAGAGCTACCACCAAAAGAAGAGGAAGATAATTTTGGCAATCCGGGAAGTATTTTTGGGCAAGGAGATAATTTGCTATTTTCTGACCGCCGCGCAATGCAACTTAATGATTTAGTAACCGTAATTATCAATCAAACAGCACAAGCAAGCTCTACTGCCAATAAGAATCTTAATGAAACTTCCAACTCCAATTTGACAGCACCTGGAATCACTTTTGGAGGACCAAGCAGTACCATTGCCAAGCTAACAGGCAAGCTAAACAATCTTACACAATTCGGCATTACAAGTGGCGACAATACTTCAGCTTATCAAGGAACAGGTTCTCAAAACAGACAAGAAACTTTTTCCACAACGATTGCAGCGCGTATTATCAAAGTAATGCAAAATGGCAACTATTTCATTGAAGGTAGCCGCGAAGTGTTGATTAATGGCGAAAAACAAATCATTCACTTAAGTGGCGTTGTGCGCCCGACAGATATTGCGCGCAATAACACCATAGAATCCCAATACATTGCCGACGCAAAAATTATGTATGATACACAAGGCGAGCTAAAGAAAAGCACAGAAAAAGGTTGGGGAACAAAACTTATTGAATCCATGTGGCCTTTTTAAGACAAATTTTGTCTTGATTTGCTAAAATACGCAAATTTATTTACAAAGGATTTGCGTGCAAACACAACATTTCATCGGAACACGTGGGGGACAAGACTTAGCATTTACCTTTAAAGATGCAGTTTTAAATCCTAATGCTGCATTTGGGGGGCTTTATACAGCCAAAAAATTACCAAAATTTGACGAAGATGTAATTAAAGAATTCAGTCAGCTAACTTATGAGGAATTAACACAAGAGATTTTTCATCGTTTAGGGCTTAATGTGCATAAAGAACTCTTAGAGGAAGCACTTAGCCTTTATGAAGATTTTGACAATTCTACCACTCCAGCACCCCTTTATTCTGTGCATCCTTATCTCAATATCCAAAAGCTTTATTGCGGACCTACGCGTGCCTTTAAAGATATGGCATTGCAACCATTTGGAGTTTTGTTTGGCGGTTTTTTAAGAGAATCCAAAAAAGAAACTGATTACCTTATTTTGGTAGCAACTAGTGGCGATACAGGACCTGCAACTTTGCAAAGCTTTGCCAATAAGCCGCAGATTAAAGTTGTCTGCATTTACCCAGAGGGTGGGACAAGTGAAGTGCAGCGACTACAAATGACGACTATTAATGCAGAAAACATAAAGGTTTTTGGCATTAAAGGAGATTTTGATGAGGCACAAACCTTGCTTAAAGATCTGCTTAAAGACCCAAGATTTAATGCGATTTTAAAATCCAAAAACATTGCTTTAAGTGCCGCAAATAGCGTCAATTTTGGTAGAATTGCATTTCAAATTATTTATCATGTTTATGCAAGCTTGCAAATCTTTAAAATCAATCATCAAAAAATTCATATTATCGTCCCAAGCGGTAACTTTGGTAATGCTTTGGGGGCATTTTATGCAAAACTAATGGGATTCCCAATTGAACGCATTTGGATTGCGTCTAATGCCAACAATGTTTTAACGGAGTTTATTAAAACAGGCGTTTATGACATTTCAGAAAAATCCTTGCAAAAAACCTATTCACCCGCAATGGACATTCTAAAAAGCTCCAACATTGAACGCATATTATTTACTTTATTTGACGCACAACGCACAAGAGAGCTTATGGAATCACTAGAACAAAATGGTAAATATAGCCTAACTAAAGAAGAGCTTGCGTGGGTACAAACTTACTTTAGTGCCACAAGTTGTGATGATAATTACTGCCTCAATATAATGAAAACTTACGCCCAAAAAGGCTATATCCTAGACCCGCATACGGCTTGCGGATTCAAAGCATTTGAGGAAATCAAAGTTAAATTTCCAAACACTCCTTGTGTGCTTTGCTCCACTGCAGAATGGACAAAATTTGCTCCCACATTAGCTAAAGCACTAGATTTGGGAGATTTAAGCGACAAAGACGCGTTAGAGCAAATTTCTAAAGCCTATAAAATCAATATTCCAAAACAAATCTTTACACTCTTTAATCAACAAGAAGTTCATAAGGAGGTTTTCAGTAAAGAAGTTTTAGGTGAAAAAATTCTAGAATGGCTATAAGGAATCTTTAATGCTATATTTCTCTGATTTACTTTTAAAATTACAACAATTTTGGCGCGAACAAAATTGCCTCATTATCCAACCTTATGATATTCCCGCAGGTGCAGGCACTTTTCACCCAGCTACTATGCTTAGAAGTTTGGATTCTAAACCTTGGAGTGTAGCTTATGTTGCACCTTCTCGTCGTCCTACAGATGGACGCTATGGAGAGAATCCTAATCGCCTAGGCAGTTATTATCAATTTCAAGTGCTCATCAAGCCAAGCCCAAACAACATTCAAGAATTATATTTAAAAAGCTTAGAATATTTAGGCTTGAATCTCAAAAACCACGATGTGCGATTCGTAGAAGATAATTGGGAATCTCCAACGCTTGGGGCTTGGGGCTTAGGTTGGGAAGTTTGGCTAGATGGTATGGAAGTAACACAATTTACTTATTTTCAACAAGTTGGAGGGATTCCTTGCGACCCTGTGGCTGTTGAAATCACCTATGGAACAGAGAGATTGGCAATGTATCTACAAGGCATAGAAAATGTCTTTGAAATTGCTTGGAATGAAAATTATACCTATGCAGATGTGCATTTAGAGGGTGAATATGAATTTTCAAAATACAATTTTGAAGTCGCAGATACCGCAATGCTCTTTGAATTTTTTGCCAAAATGCAACAAGAGGGAAGCCGTGCGTTAGAAGCGGGATTACCTCTGCCTGCTTATGATTGCGCTATGCTTGCAAGCCATTTATTCAATGTATTAGACGCACGCAAAGCAATTTCTGCAACAGAGAGGCAAAATTATATTTTAAAAATCCGCGAACTCTCTAAATCTTGCGCAACTCTCTATAAAGAGCAAGAATCCTTGCGTCAAGAGCGTCTCAAACTTGCAAAGCAAAAATCCAATGAAACAGCATAATCTTGCTACCATTTTAAATTTTTTGGACACCTTAAGTCCTTTTGCCCTGCAAGAATCTTGGGATAATTCTGGATTGATTCTAGGCACACCACAACACAATTTTGAAAAAATTTATTTAAGCTTAGAAGTAACAGAATCTATATTAGAACAAATGGAGCGAGATTCTTTACTTATCACGCACCACCCATTGATTTTTAATCCACTTAAAACATTAGTTTTTGAGGATTACCCTGCTAAACTTTTACGATTAGCCATTTTAAAAAACATTCAGCTCGTTGCAATGCACACGAATTTCGATAAAACGCATTTTGGCAAATATATTGTCCAAGAGATTCTAAAAATCCAAGAATTTGAACAACAAGATTTTGTTGTTTATTTTCAATGGAGAGGCACTTTGGAATCTCTTTGTGCGCATATCAAAAACAAACTTTCTCTCAAACAACTAAAAATTACAGAATCACAGAATTTGCATTGCCAAAATATTGCTCTTGTTACAGGCAGTGGTGGGGGATTCGTGCGCCATCTTGCTAAGATAGATTGTCTCATTACGGGAGACATAAAATACCACGAGGCAATGGAAGCCATTATGCGCAATTTTCATCTTATAGATTGCGGACATTATGAATTAGAGCATTATTTTGGAAAAATTTTATTGCCTCTTTTGACAAATCAAGGCTATAAAGCTATAATTTTAGATTCGCAAAATCCCTTTAATTTTGTCTAAATTTTTAACCTTTGGAGCTATGATATGAACAAGCATTTAAGTCAATTAATTGAAATTGCAAATCTTGATAAAGAAATTGATTCTTTTGAGCCTCGCATTAAAGAAGCAAAAAAAGAACTCAATTGCATTGAGGAAGAAGAAGAATCCCTTAAGCACGAAGTGGAAGAACTTGAAAGTGCTTCACGTGATATTTCACTTTCTATTGCCAAAAATGAAAATCATTTGGAAGATATATCGCTCAAACTAGAAGAAATCGCAAACAAAACTAAACTAATTAAAACAGAAAAAGAAAGTAAAGCCTTAAGCCTAGAAGAAGAATTAGCTAAAGAACAAATCACTTTTGCCAATGAAGAAATTGCTCGCTTAAATACATTGATAGAATCCAAAAAAGATTCTATTGATACTTTAAAAGAAAAAATCAATACTTTACAAATCCATCAGAAAGAAATTGCCCAAAAAGTAGAGGCAGAGGTTGAACAAGTTAAAGAAGAGCAGAAAAAAGTCTTTACTCAAAAAGAATTGCTTGTCAGTAAAATGGACCAAAAAATTATTTCATTCTATGAAAAAATACGCAAATGGGCAAAAAATACGAGTGTCGTGCCTATTACGCGCCAAGCGTGTGGCGGTTGTTTCATTCGCATTAATGACAAAATCTATTCTGATGTGATTCGTTCAGACGATATTATCACCTGCCCACATTGCGGTAGAATCCTTTATTTTCAAGAAGAAAACGCATAATAAAGAATGAAATGTTTTATCGGCATTTATTATTTTATGCTGTGTATTGCGCATTTTTGTGCTATACCTTTTTTATATTTTTTAAGCTTTAAACCAAAATATCGCTTTTCTCTTAAAAAACGTTTTTTTATTCCAGATTCTTTGTTTCCAGACGCAATGGGATTCAAAATCCATTGGCTGCACGCCTGTTCGTTTGGAGAAGTCAAATCTCTACAAGTCATCATAAAATCTCTTAGCAAACAACTTTCAAATAGCGAAAAAATTTTGCTCACTACGACGACACAAACAGGCTTTTATTTGGCATGCAAACTTTATCCGCAATGCCTTGTGCGTTATTTGCCTTTTGAGACTCTGATTCCCTTTTGGCTACACAAAATCACCCTTGCAAGTTTAACTTTAGTAGAAGCGGAGCTTTGGCTAATGCCCTTAGTATGCGCAAAATCAAAAGGAGCGCAAACTTTTTTGATTAATGCAAGAATTTCTCAACATTCCTTTCCAAGCTATCAAAAATTCCGATTCTTTTATCGCAGACTCTTTAGCCTCATTCATCAAATATTTTGCCAAACGCGTTTGGATAAAGAACGACTTGAAGCATTAGGAGCTAAAAATATTAATGTTTTAGGGAATCTAAAGTTAGCTGAGATTCCACAGGTTACCACCCATTATTCTTGCCCCAAACAACCTTTATGGGTTATTGCTAGCACGCATCACAAGCACAATCAAAGTGAAGAAGTTTTGATTTTAGAAGCGATTTTGGAAGCTTTTTTCAAAAAAGAGGGTTTTATCCATTATACAGAATCCACTCCGCATTTTTTGTTTGCTCCCCGCCACCCAGAAAGGTGTTTGGAGGTAGAAAGGCAGTTAAATCAAATTTTGGATTCCTATGCTTTACCTCATCTCACTAAAACTTCAGAATTAGGGATACAAGAAGCTCTCAACACCCCCTTTATCCTATTGGATTCTTTAGGAGAACTCCATAATCTTTATGCGGTTGCGCAGGGGGTTATCTTAGGAGGAAGTTTTTTAAAAAGTATTGGGGGGCACAATCCAATAGAACCTGCCTTTTTTCAAACCAAACTGATTAGCGGACCTTATATTTTTAACCAAAAAGCCCTATTTGCAAGCCTTCAAAACTATACTTTATGCAAGATTCAAAGCCTCTCCAAAGTTTTGCAAAAACACGAAATCCTAAAATCTGCAAAGATTACCAAGAAATTCAATTCCTCAAGCATTATTCAAGCCATTTTATCCACAAAGGATTCCTAGTGAAAAATCAAAAATCCCAAAAAATACAAACGCCTAAGCTAACCAAATCAAGCCAGCAAAGCAATCCCAAGATTCCAATCAATGCGCAAAAAGCTTATAAACTTTTAAGCCTACAAGAAAATATTTCTAATAACGAAGCTAAAAATCTTATTGATAGAGGACTTGTAAGCATTAATGGTAAAAAACTACGCATTGCACGCGCACTTCTTGCACCTCAAACAAAATTCAAAATTCAAACCCCCAATAAGATAATTGAAATTTTTAGAGATTCGCAAATCTTAGCCCTTGAAAAGCCTGCATTTTTAACGAGTGAGGAGATTGCTAGCTCTTATCCAGAATGGGTTTTACTCCATAGGCTAGACAAAGAAACGAGTGGCATTTTATTGCTTGTGAAAAATCAAAGCGCATTCCATATAAAAGCAAAAGAATCTTTCAAACAAATGCAAGTCAAAAAGCATTATATCGCCATTGTGGAGGGTATCATAGAGGAAGAATGCGAAATTACAGCCCCTCTACTCATCAAAAAAGGAAAATTTGCTAGAGTTACGATTGGCAAAAAAGGCGAGGGACACAAGGCAATCACACGCATTCGTCCTCTAGAAATTTCTGGCAAAAAAACCAAAATAGCCGTGGAGATTCAAACAGGCAAAACTCATCAAATCCGTGTGCATTTAGCACATCTTAAGCATCCGATTGTAGGCGATACATTTTATGGGGCAAAACCCGCTAATCGTATCTTGCTACACGCCGAATCTATTGCGCTTTTAGACTACAATTTCACTTGCCCTCCGCCAAAAGAATTTATTTTTATGGATAATGTATAAGATTCCGCAAGCCTAAATATTTAAAATTTATAAATTCAACTTGTATTTATAAATTTTTGATACAATTTCTCTTTAAAACATTATTCATTTATAATCAATTTAGGAACTCTTATGTATCAAACTTCCAATCATTCACTCGCAAATTCTCCTTTCTTGAGTACGCAAATAGAATCTTTTATCCAAAGACTAACCCAACAAGACAAATGCTTCACTTACGAATTTTCTGCTCCTGCTAGTTTTGACCTTGAGCCACTTTTTGACGCATTACATCAAGCACAATTTCTTAATAAACTAGACGCATTTATCTGCACAGATTCTCCTTTGGGCAAACTCAAACACAGCGCAATTTTGGCAAGTTTTAAGCTCCAAAACACCTTTAAGATTCCAAGCATTACAACAATTTCTATGCGAGATAAAAACACGCTTGCTTTACAAAGCGATATTTTAGGAATGAATAGCCTTGACTTACGGATGATTCTAGCATTGACAGGAGACCCTTTGCGGCTTGGCAACCAACCGCAAGCTAAAGGAGTTTTTGAGGGAAATAGCCTCTTGCTTCTTAGAATCATTGAAGCACTCAATCAACAAAGGGATATTAATGGCACTGCGCTAAGTGGCAATTCTAAGCCCATTTACCCTTTTTGTGTCTTAAACTCCTATGCAAACAAAAAAGAGAATCTTTACCGCAAAATGCAAGAAAAAATCCAAAATGGTGCGCAAGCTATTTTTACTCAACCTATTTATGACTTAAATATCGCGCAAGAACTCTTAGAATGGTGTGAAAAAATCAATGCACACAATGATACAAAATGTGCGTTAGTCTTTGGATTCTTTCCTATTTTTTCCTACAAAACTGCTTTATTTTTACATCATAAATTACCCGGCGTATTCGTCCCTATGGCTTTGCTTGAAGAGATGCAAAAAGCAAACAAACAAAATACAGAATCGCAAGTGGGATTAGAAAAAAGCCAAACATTGTTTTCAAATCTTTATCAATTGCACCAAAAATTTCACTTTATGAGTGCAAATAAACCCCATTTGATTGCAAAAATTATTTGCTAAAAGAGAAATAAAAATTATTCAAGTTTTTAGAGAGAATTTGCTACACTTTAATGTTTATTTTGACAAAAATATTATAAAAATTCTAAATTTTTAAGGTTTAAAATGTCTCAAATCACACAATCATTGAAAAATCAAAGAATAAAAACTTTTTTTTGCGAATGGTTAAATGGTTTTATATTGGTACTTTTAGTGAGCTTAGCAAGCTATTACACTGCATCTTTACCCTTTATGTCAAAACTCCATTTATCGCCCTTAATCATTGGTGTTGTGCTTGGAATCCTAGCTTCTCCTCTTTTTAGGCAAGCCCAAAAGACTTGCGACAAAGCAATCGTCTTTAGTGCCAAAAAGCTTCTAAGGCTTGGCATTATTCTTTATGGCTTTAATATAACACTGCAAAGTATTGTTTTTGTGGGCTTCAATGGAATCCTCTTAAGCCTTGTCGTTGTGGTTTTTATTCTTGCCATTGGTTATTTTATTGGTGTTAAACTTTTAAAACTAGACAAAGAAATCACTATTTTAGTGAGCGGGGGAAGCGCAATTTGTGGTGCGGCGGCAGTTTTAGCATTAGAATCCTCCTTAAAATCCGAACCATACAAAGGAATCATTGCCGTAGGAACGGTTGTTATTTTTGGGCTTGTAGGAATGTTCTTATATCCTCTCCTTTATGCTTTGGGATTCATTCCTCTAAGCTTAACGCAGGAGGGTTATTATATTGGACTAACCCTACATGAACTAGCAAATGTTGTAGGTGCTGGGGGAGCGATTGCGCAAGAAACACAAGAAATTGCCTTGATTGTAAAAATGATTCGTGTCTTATTGCTTATTGCTGTCTTACTTATCATTCCTTATTTCTTTGCAGAAAGCCAAGAGGGAGGCAAAAGAAAATTACACATTCCTTGGTTTGCATTTTGGTTCTTGGGAGTCGTCCTTATACATTCGCTAATAGCCTTACCGACTGAAATTGTTTTTATCTTACGATTTCTTTCGGGATTCTTTTTGGTTATGGCAATGAGCGCATTAGGACTTCAAGTAGATTTGAAAAAATTTCTTGAATTTGGTGGCAAGGCTTTTGTCTTGGCATTTATTTTGTTTGGGATTCTTACTTTTGGAGGATTCTTTCTTGTTTATTATTTTATTCCATAATTCAAAAATTAAGAGATAGTAATGGTTGATCGCCCATTATTTATTATTAGCGCAAGCCTCATTACGATTGGCATTATTTTTTCTTATTCTCTCTCCTCTTTTGCGATTCTATATTATGATTATGGAGAATTTCACTTTGTTTTGCGCCAGCTGATTGCCGGAATTCTTGGCATTATGTTAATGTGGGGAATCTCTCGTTGCAATCCTGATAATTTTATCCTGTGGTTTGGCTTTTCTTTATTTTTTGGCGGAATCTTTTTAATGTTTATTATGCATTTTTTACCTGAAAGTCTTGCAACAAGTGCCGGGGGAGCAAAGCGTTGGATTCGCTTGCCTTTCTTTTCTCTTGCGCCCGTAGAATTTTTTAAGATTGGATTTATTATTTTTTTAGCTTGGAGTTTCGCACGCAAATTCTCTTTATTGGAGCAAAAAACTCTAAAAGAGGAATTTATCACTTTCTTGCCTTATGTGGCAGTCTTTTTGATTGCAGTCTATTTAATTGCGATTTTGCAAAATGACTTGGGACAAATCGTGCTTTTGGGCGCAACTTTAGCCCTAATGATGACTTTTGCAGGCTCGTCTTTTAAGTTATTTCTTTATCTTTTAAGCGGAGCATTTGCACTTTTTATTCTTGTAATTATCACAAGCACACATCGTATTATGCGCATTAAAGCTTGGTGGGCTGGGACACAAGACTTAATCCTTTCCTTTTTCCCTCAATCCATTGCAAATTCCTTACGCGTTGAGAATCTACCTGAACCCTATCAGATTCAACATTCCCTTAACGCAATTGCAAATGGAGGAATCTTGGGCGAAGGCTTAGGAAATGGCTTAATTAAACTAGGATTCTTAAGTGAAGTGCATACCGATGTAATTCTAGCTGGAATTGCAGAAGAAATTGGTTTTGTGGGGTTGCTTTGCATTAGCTTGCTTTTTGTTGCACTTCTCTTTCGGATTCTTAAAATCGCGAATCGTTGCGAAAATACAATGTATTATTTATTTTGTTCTGGAGTCGCAGTTCTTTTAGGATTCTCCTTTTTAATCAATGCCTTTGGAATCTCTGGATTAATTCCTATTAAAGGAATTGCTGTTCCTTTTTTAAGCTATGGCGGAAGTTCAATTTTGGCTACAAGCATTATGATAGGTATGGTTCTTTCTATCAGCAAAAAAGCCAAAATGTCCTAAGTAAAAACGATAAATAAAAATGCCAAAACAATACGATAAAATTATTTCAAAACTACAAAAACGTCCTTTAAGCCACAATGAATTTTTATCACTACTTTCTGAAGTAGCAGGTTTGTTTGGAGAAAGTGCAAGCGAGCTTGAAATTATCAAAGGAAGTGGAATCCCGCTTGTATTTGCGCACGACAAAGTCTATTTTCGCCCTAGCCTAACCCCCATAAAATCAGAATCTTTTTGCATCATAGATATTGAAACAAATGGACACAATCCTTTGATTCATCGCCCCATTGAAATTGGAGCTATAAAGTTTCACAATGGAAAAATTATAGAAACTTTTGAATCGCTAATTTTTTGTGAGGAAATTCCTGAATATATCACAAAAATCACGGGCATTAATGCTCAAATGTTAAGCAATGCGCCAAAAATTACGAAAGTTTTAGAATCTTTCAAATTATTTTTAGGGGATTCTATCTTTGTCGCACATAATGTAAATTTTGATTACAATTTTCTAAGTCAATCTCTTGCCCATTATGGCTTTGGCTATCTTTATAACACTAAACTCTGCACCATTGAACTTGCCAAAAAAACCCTCCAAGCACCTCGCTATTCTTTAGGATTCTTAAATGAATTCCTCAACATTCATCATCAAAATCTTCATCGCGCATTTCAAGATACAAAAACTACATTGGAAGTCTTTAAAATTTGTTTGCAAAATATTCCTACAAATCTCTATACAAGCAAGGATTTGCTAGAATTTATCAAAACCTAAAAAGGAGCAAACTATGCCAACCCAAGTCAAAGAGTCAAAAACCGCTCAATTCCTAACCCAAAACTATCCTAAAAATTTTGATTCTCTACCAAGCCCTTGCTATGTGCTAGAAGAAGAAAAATTTGAAAAAAATTTGCAATTACTTCAAAAGGTGCAACAAGATAGCGGAGCAAAAATTTTACTAGCACTCAAAGGCTATGCCCTATGGAAAAGCTTTTCTCTTGCAAAACAATATTTAAGTGGAATCACTGCAAGCGGAATCTATGAAGCAAGATTAGGCTATGAGGAATTTGGTAAGGAGATTACAACCTTTAGCCCCTCTTACAAACAAGAGGAAATGCAGGAACTTGTGCAAATCTCAAATCATATTATTTTCAATTCTTTTGCACAATGGCAGACTTTTCAAGGAATCATAGAATCTCAAAATCAACTTAGAGAACGCAAAGGACAGCCAAAGATTGAAGTGGGCTTGCGCGTCAATCCAAAATACAGCGAAGTAAGCCCAGAAATATATAATCCTTGCGTTGAAGGCTCACGACTTGGAATCCCACCAAAGGAATTCAAAAAGGGTGTCAAAAAAATTGGGCTAGATGGCATTAGCGGATTGCATTTTCATACACATTGCGAACAAAATAGTGATGCACTCCAACGCACATTAAAATATTTTATCAAGCATTTTAAGGAGTATATTCCGCAAATGCGCTGGATTAATTTTGGTGGCGGACATCATATCACGCGCAAAGATTATGATATAAATTTGCTTATCCAACTCATTAAGGATTTCAAATCAAAATTCAAAACAGAGGTCTATTTAGAGCCGGGTGAAGCGATTGGTTGGCAATGTGGTTTTCTCATTGGTAGCGTGGTAGATATTGTGCAAAATGGAATCAAAATTGCGATTTTAGATGTCAGTGCTGCGGCACATATGCCTGATTGTCTTGAAATGCCTTACCGCCCAATGGTGCGCAATAGCTTTGAAGCAAAGGCAAACAAAAAACATCATAAGTTAAAACTTAAAGGTAAAATGCCTTATACTTATCGCTTAGGAGGACCAACCTGCCTTGCGGGAGATGTGATTGGGGATTATAGCTTCAAAGAACCACTAAAAGTTGGCGACCGCTTGATTTTTGAGGATATGGTGCATTATACGATTGTCAAAAATAATACTTTTAATGGGATTCCTTTACCTTGCATTGGTATGTTGCATAAAAATGGAGAATTTGAATTGTTTAAGGAGTTTTCCTATCAAGACTACAAGCAACGCAATAGCTAAGAAACTATATTCTTAGCTTGGCTTTGCTTAAAATGTATTTACAAAAAGTCTTTTGGGATTCTTAACCAATAAAAGCACAAACCACGCAATCAAGCCAACCAATACAACAACTGCGCCAAGCACCGCATCATCACCACTAATGTTTAAAAAGGGTTCTCCCTCATAAGTTGCAAAAACACAATCTACAATCCACATTAGCCCAGCTCCCCAATACATAAGGCTTAAAGTGCCTAATTGCAAATTTTTTTGAGGATTACTTACAAACCAGCAAATGCTTGCAATCACTGCTGCGAACAAGGTCATCAACAAACACATTGGATTAACCTTAAACCATTTGGGCTTTAGAAGTAAGATTTGCGGACATTTTATCTGCACAAATAATCATCACAATCCAAATCGTAGTAATCAATGCAACTTGCGCACTACCAATCGTCAAAATTTCATAAATCATTGCTTGTGTATCTTCTGGAGAACTCATTGCAGTCAAAAAAGGAGGATAAGCAACAATCTCACCATGCCAAATATGCTCAATAAAAAGCAAAAAAGCACCTCCAAAAAGCATATTAACAAGCCAACTTAATTTTCTACTCCAAGAAATTTTGTGGGAATATTTTTGTACATTTTCATTTGCTTTTTCTTGTTTTAAAATGTTTCTTTTAACCACACTTAAAACACCTGCAGCCACAATAGATTCAACAAAGCACGCCATATCAGCACCTCCAAAAATAATATTAAAGTTAAAAAATAATAAACTAAAATGTCTTAAGATTTAATTATATTTTCAAAAGAAAGTAGTTAGCTTCATTCAGTAAGATTCTTTTGACCTTTGAAGAGCGCGGATTAACACACGCTCAAAGCACCTACTATTACACTGATAATGATTCCAGCTAGAATTGTGAAGATTTGAATCCCACGATTTTTTTTGATGTTAAATAAAGTAATCATTAATCCAGAAATATAAAGTAAAATCAAAGTTAAACCAAAACCAATTGCAAGAATATCAAAATACCATTTTGCTTTTGCCTTGTGCAACATAATCATATCGCCAATTAAACTGCGCTCCATAGTCGTAACACTCCAAGTGGAATCCGCATTTTGTTTAATGCTTGCAGAATAATGCACTCCCCCAATCTCTAATGCCCCACTTTTCCTATTCATTTTGGCTTCCAAATTGCTTGGCACTTTTAATTGCGTGCTTTTAAGATACTCTACTAATGCCTGCACTTCTTGCCCTTTTTCTATGTTTTGCACCAAAGTATAAGTTTGCTTTGTTGCACCAAAATCCTGATTAATCCCAGCAATATACAAAATTCCACTTAACGCATACATTAATGCCAAAGGCAAGAAAAATAAACTAAGGTAAATATGGATATTGCGAAATTGTTTTGTCATCTTTAAGACTCCTTTTTAAAAAATAAAATTGAAATATATCACAGAAATATAAAGAAATTGTGAAGAATTCTTAACTTTAATTTGCTAGAATATTTGATTTTAATTTCAATAAGGAAACTTATGCGCATTTTTTTACTTTGCTCCCTTCTCTTTTCTTATTTGCTAGCACAAACTTACAGCGATTCCGCTTTTAGTGCAAATGGTGAAGTAAAATACAAAAATTTCACTTCTTTTGATTATGTCAATCCTAACGCACCCAAAGGAGGACACATTAAACAATATGCCCTTGGAAGTTATGATAGTTTTTATGACTTTTTACTTAAGGGAACAAGTGCAAAAGGGCTTTCGCTCCTTTATGATACCTTAATGGTGCGCTCTTTTGATGAGCCAAGCAGTCAATATGGGCTTGTAGCGAAACAAGTTCAAAGAGCAGAAGACAACACTTTTGTCATTTTTCATTTAGATGAAAATGCACATTTTAACAACGGCAAAGAAGTTACCGCCTTTGATGTGGAGTTTAGTTTCAACACCATCGCAAGGGGAGAAAATCCCTCAATGGTGCGATATTATGCAGATGTTAAAGAAGTCATTGTTGTAGATAAATACACCGTGCGTTTTAATTTTCACAATCCCAACAATCGCGAATTAGCCTTAATTCTTGGGGATTTGCCGATTTTGCCCAAACACTACTACGAAAATACCATTTTAAGCGAAAATCCGCTCAAACTTCCATTAGGAAGCGGACCTTATAAAATAGAATCTTTTGAAGCAGGAAGAAGTGTTACTTATCGGCGCATAGACAATTATTGGGCTAAAAATCACAAAACGCGTGTGGGATATTTCAATTTTGACAAAATTACCTTTGATTACTACAAAGATGACGCTGTAGCCCTAGAAGCTTTTAAATCGGGTAGATACGACTATCGTGAAGAATCTAGTGCAAAAAATTGGGCGGTAGGCTATGAGGGAATTGCACTAAAAAACCAAGATATTCAAAAAATTGAATTACTCCATTCCTTGCCAAGCGGTATGCAAGGATTCGTGTTCAATTTGCGCAAAAATGTTTTCAAAGACAGGCGAGTACGTGAGGCATTAGGGCTTGCATTTGATTTTGAATGGAGCAATAAGAATCTCTTTTTTAATCAATATAGTCGCACAAAAAGTTTTTTTGATAATTCTGAATTTGCAAGTGTTGGGATTCCATTAGGCGCAGAATTAGCAATCTTAGAACCTTATCGCTCCAAGCTTCCACCAGAAGTTTTTACACAAAGTTTTTCCCTTCCTAAGAGCAAAGGCGATGGCAACAACCGCGAAAATCTCAAAAAAGCACAAGCCTTACTCAAAGATGCGGGTTTTATCATCAAAAATGGCAAACTTTATCCACCTACAACGCAATCCAATACAAAAGAGCAGCCTTTTACTTTTGAATTATTGCTTGTGTCTCCCGCAATGGAACGCGTCGCAATTCCTTTTCAGAAAAATCTACAAACCCTAGGAATCACGATGAAAATTCGCATCGTAGATGTCAGTCAATACATTAACCAACTGCGACAATTTGATTACGATATGATTGTCAGCGTTTTTCCTCAAAGTCTCTCTCCTGGCAATGAACAAGCATTTTTTTGGGGTTCAAAGGCAGCAGATTCCGCAGGAAGTTATAATTATATCGGGATTCAAAATGAAGTCGTAGATGCCTTGATTGCGAAAATCATTCAAGCAAAGGATTATCAAGAGTTACTCAACAGCACGCGCGCATTAGACCGCGTATTGTTATGGGAACATTATGTGATTCCACATTTTCACACCAAAACATTCCGCGTTGCTTTTTGGGATTTTTTAGAACACCCTGCAATTACGCCAATTTACAATGTTGGCTTTGAAACTTGGTGGGTCAATCCAAGCAAGCTAGAAAAACTGCAGATGAAATATCCAAGCCTTCGTCGCTAAAAGGGAAAATTTGAAACAATACATTTTCAAAAGACTTTTACTGATTATCCCTACATTATTGGGAATTATGACATTAAACTTTTTCATCATTCAAGCAGCACCAGGTGGTCCGGTAGAACAGATGATTGCACGTTTGGAAGGAGTGGGAGGGCAAGGCGAAGTGCAACCTACAAGTGTTTATAAAAATCAAGGCTTAGATGAAGAGATGATTGCCAAAATCAACGCACTTTATGGCTTTGATAAACCCCTCTTAGAGCGATATATTTTAATGCTTAAAAACTATCTTTGTTTTGAATTTGGTAGTAGTTTTTATAAGAATACTGCTGTCATTGACTTACTTTTAGAAAAACTCCCCGTTTCTATTAGTCTAGGGCTTTGGAGCACTTTATTAATTTATTTAATTTCTATTCCACTAGGAATCCAAAAAGCACTCAAAGAGGGAAGCACTTTTGATAGCATTACAAGCACACTCATCATTATCGGGAATGCGATTCCAACCTTTTTATTTGCCCTCATCTTGATTATTTTTTTTGCGGGCGGAACATATTTTAATCTCTTTCCCTTGCGCGGAATCATCGGAGATGATTTTGCAAACTTAAGTTTATTTGACAAAATCAAAGATTACTTTTGGCATATTACTTTACCTGTTATCTCCCTTAGTATTGGAGGTTTTGCGACTTTAACTCTGCTTTCTAAAAATTCTTTTTTAGAGGAAATTCACAAACAATATGTCCAGCTTGCTTTTGCCAAAGGTTTAAACGAATCTCAAGTGCTTTATCGTCATATTTTTCGTAATGCAATGCTTATTATTATTGCTTCCATTCCCTCTGCGTTGCTTGGAATCTTACTTAGTGGTTCTCTTTTGATTGAAATCATTTTCTCGCTTGATGGCTTGGGACTTTTAGGATATGAGTCCATTATTACGCGAGATTATCCTGTCATCTTTGGCTCACTTTATCTTTTTACGCTTTTTGGCTTGATTGTGGGATTAATCAGTGATTTACTCTACACATTCATAGACCCAAGAATCAATTTCCAGCGGGTTTAAGATGAAAAAAAGAATCCTAAATCAAAGACGATTCCTAGCATTCAAACAAAACAAACGTGCATATTTTTCACTTTGGATTTTTGCTGTGCTTTTTATCATCTGTATGAGTGCAGAATTTATTGCGAACGACAAGCCGCTTTTTGTGCGTTATGCAGGAGCAAACTATTTTCCTTTATTCCATGATTATCCCGAAACAACTTTTGGGGGAGATTTTGAAAGCATTGCAAACTTCAATGATTCCTATTTGCAAGACAAAATTCGCGAAAAAGGTTTTTTTGTTATGCCACTCATTCCTTATGCTTATGATTCTGTGATTTATGATTTACCAACCCCTTCTCCCTCACCCCCAAGCCTCAAGAACCCCTTAGGCACAGATGACTTGGGGCGAGATGTGCTTGCAAGATTACTTTATGGGCTAAAGACTTCCATTTTATTTGGCTTAATTCTCACTTTCTTTAGCTCTATTATCGGGCTTTTTATCGGGGCAATTTGTGGGTATTTTGGAGGCAAAATAGACTTGTTAGGGCAGCGTTTAATTGAGATTTGGAGCGGAATGCCGATTCTTTTTGTATTAATTATTTTTGCGAGCCTATTAGAGCCAAACTTTTGGAGCATTTTATGTGTTATTTTGCTATTTTCTTGGATTGCTCTCGTGCCTTTTGTGCGCGCAGAATTTCTAAAAGTGCGGAATCTTGACTATATTAAAGCTGCCAAAATGCTAGGAGTAAGCCATTTTCGCATTATGCTTTATCATATTTTACCCAATGCGCTTGTCGCGACGATTACCTACTTACCCTTTATTCTTTGTGGGAGCATTACTACTCTAGCTTCCTTAGACTTTTTGGGGCTTGGATTGCCTCCACCAAGTGCAAGTTTGGGCGAAATCCTCTCTCAAGGCAAAAACAACCTCAACGCCCCTTGGCTTGGGTTAAGTGGATTCTTTGCTTTAAGCTTTTTACTTTGTTTGCTCGTCTTTATCGGAGAGGGCTTACGAGACTGCTTAAGGAGTGAAAATATCCTCATCAAGGAAAAAGAACAATGAATCTTTTGCAAGTTCATTCGCTTCAAGTCTCTTTGCAGGGATTCTGCTTACAAAACATTGACTTTAACCTAGAAAAAGGAGAAACTTTAGGAATCGTAGGAGAATCAGGGAGTGGAAAAACTCTCCTTAGTCATTTGATTTTACGATTAATTAAAAATTATGAATTACAAAGCGGAGAGATTCTTTATTTGGGGCAAAATTTACTTGAATGGAAAGAATCACAAATGCAAGCTTTGCGTGGCAAAGAAATCAGCTATATTTTCCAAGAACCCCTAAGCGCACTCAATCCTTTACAAAAAATCAAAAAACAACTAAGCGAAGCGATTGTCATTCATCACCCAAAAATCAAGCCTCAAGCCTTGCAACAGAAAATTTTGGAATTGCTTGAAAATGTGCATCTTAGCCCAAAAATTTTAGAATCCTATCCTTATGAGCTAAGCGGGGGGCAAAGACAACGCATTTGTATCGCTATTGCCCTTGCCAACTCTCCTAAAATCCTGATTGCCGATGAACCAACTACCGCGCTAGATTCCACAACACAAGCTCAAATTCTCAAGCTTTTGAAAAATTTGCAAGCCAAATTAAACCTTAGCATTCTTTTTATCAGCCATAATCTAGCTGTCGTTTCCAAACTCTGCTCCTCACTTCTTGTGCTGCAAAAAGGCAGAATCGTAGAAAGAGGAACAATAAAAGAAATCTTTGAATCCCCAAAAAATCCTTATACGCAAATGCTCATTCAATCAATGGGATTCCATTACAATCAAGAATCTTATCAGCAAAACACACTTTTAGAGGTTAAAAACCTAAGTGTCCAATATCCAACAAAAAAAAGTTTTTGGGGCAAGACTTTAGAATCTTTTGTCGCTTTAGAGCCTCTTAGTTTTTGCCTAAGAGAAAGAGAAAGTTTGGGAATTATTGGCGAATCAGGAAGTGGCAAAAGTAGCTTAGCCCACGCACTTTGTCGCTTGCTTGAATCCAATATCGTGCAAGGAGAAATGGAATTTTTAGGTGAAAAATTCTTTGCTTTAAAGGGCAAAGAATTGCGCCATTTTAGAAAAAAGATTCAAATCATTTTTCAAGACCCTTTTAGCTCTCTTAATCCCAAAATGAATGTTTTTCAGATTTTACAAGAGGGACTTAAAGCACACAAAGAATCGTATCAAACTCCACAAATGATTCGGGCAAAAATTATCCAAAGCCTCACAGATGTGGGGCTAGAGGAAAGCTATTTGGAGCGGTATCCTAATGAACTAAGCGGGGGGCAAAGACAGAGAATTAGTATCGCTAGAAGCTTGATTCTGCGCCCAAAAGTGCTAATTTTGGACGAACCCACAAGCGCATTAGACCGCGCTACACAAAATCAAATTTTAACTTTGCTTTTAAATCTTAGCAAGCAATATCATTTAAGCTATCTTTGCATTAGCCACGATTTGAGCGTAATTGCGAGTTTATGCCAAAATGTTTTGGTATTAAAAGAAGGAAAAATGCTTGAATATGGGGCAACAAAAGAGGTTTTCAAATCCCCAAAACACCCTTATGTCCAAACCCTGCTTAAAGCAAGTGAGCTATGAGATTCCGATTGATTCATTACTTCTTTTATTAATTCTTACAAATATTTTTGTTCGTTGGTAGATTTCAGAATCTAATCTTAATTTATCCAAATCCTCTTAAGAAATAAACATTAGCACCTTAATCAAGCGTATATCCCAACATTTCTAAACTAATATCTATTTTATCCCTTGCAGCAAGCTTACTAGTAATATAAATTTTAATTCTCTGTCTTGTTGATTTTGCGTTAGAAATCTCATCTGCACACAACACCAATGGCAACAATGCATACAAATCACTATTTTTTGTCAATAAAAATTCTTTGTCTTCTAGCTTTGATTCTGGGACATTAAAGATTCTATAAATCGAATTTAGGTAGAGATTCTAAAAAACTCTTTTAAAGTAGTATTTAGCTTTTGATAAAATTCAGAGAGCTTGCTTGTGGGTCAAGAGAGAAAGTAAATCGGGAATTTAAAGAGGATTTTGTTAAACCAAATAGAGATATGCCCCACACTTGTTATCACAGAGCCTTTAGAAAAAATAAGTTGATATTATAGCAAAGTTATTCAATTTTACAACAAAATTTCACATTTAAGGTTTTATATTTTAGATTGCTTCGCTACGCTCGCAATGACGAGAGGACAGAATCGCAGGCGTGCAGGATTATGGATTTGCAAATGGAATCTCTAAGATGAGATTCCACCCCTATAAGATTCCTATTCCACTTCTGCATCAATCACATCATCGTCTTTTTTATTTTGCGCACCGCCTTGCGCATTTTCGTCTTTTTTATACATTGCTTCTGCAAGTTTATGGCTTGCCTCTGTCAAGGCTTTGACTTTTGCCTCAATTTCTTCTTTTGTTGCATTCTCATTTTTAAGTGTTTCTTGCAAAGCAGTAATTGCTGCTTGGATTCTCTCTGCTTCACTTGCATCAATCTTATCTTTCATCTCATCTAGGCTTTTTTGGCTTTGATATACGAGGCTATCGGCTTGATTGCGCACTTCAATGATTTCTTTTTTCTTTTTATCCTCTTCTTTATTCAACTCTGCGTCTTTAACCATTTTTTCAATTTCAGAATCGGATAATCCGCTAGAACCTGTGATTTTAATCTCTTGTTCCTTACCTGTTGCTTTATCTTTTGCACTCACGGTTAAGATTCCGTTTGCGTCAATGTCAAAAGTAACTTCAATTTGTGGCACGCCACGAGGAGCAGCTGGGATTCCACTTAGCTCAAAATTTCCCAACATTTTATTATCGCGTGCTAATTCACGCTCGCCTTGTAAAACTTGAATCGTAACTGCGGGTTGATTGTCCTCTGCGGTGGAGAAAACTTGATTTTTCTTTGTTGGAATCGTTGTCCCGCGCTCAATAATTCTTGTCATTACGCCACCCAATGTTTCAATTCCCAAACTCAAAGGCGTAACATCAAGCAACAAGACATCTTTCACATCACCTTTAAGCACGCCTCCTTGAATTGCCGCACCCATTGAAACAACTTCGTCAGGATTGACAGATTTATTCAATTCTTTTCCAATGAAGTCTTTCACTCTCTCTTGAACTTTTGGGATTCTAGTAGAACCACCCACCATTACGACTTCATTGATTTCACTTTTGCTCAAATCCGCATCTTTAATAACATTGGCAATTTTGTCAATTGTTTGATTAATGTATTGCTCAATAAGGCTTTCAAACTTCGCACGTGTGAGTTTTTTTACCAAGTGTTTTGGACCGCTAGAATCCGCAGTAATAAAAGGTAAGTTAATTTCTGTTTCTTGTGCGCTACTTAGCTCTTTTTTCGCATTTTCAGCTGCTTCTTTTAGTCTTTGCAATGCCATTACATCACTTTTTAAATTGATTCCATTTTCGCTTTCAAACTCTGCTGCTGCCCAATCAATCACCGCATTATCAAAATCATCTCCACCTAAGAATGCGTCCCCACCTGTTGCCTTTACCTCTACGACATTATCACCTGTTTCAAGCACGGTTACATCAAATGTCCCACCGCCCAAATCATAAACAACAATGTTTTCGGAATGCTTTTTATCCAAACCATACGCTAACGCCGCACTTGTTGGCTCATTAATAATTCTTAAAACATTCAATCCCGCAATCGTTCCTGCTTCTTTTGTCGCTTTTCTTTGTGCGTCATTAAAATACGCTGGAACGGTGATAACAGCCTCTGTAACTTCCTCGCCCAAATAGCTTTCTGCGTCTGCTTTTAATTTCATTAAAATTTTTGCTGAAATTTCTTGTGGAGTATAAACCTTCCCCACAATCTCAATCGCACACGCACCATTTCTATCTACTACTTTATAAGGAAGTCTTTTTTTTGCTTCTTGCGCCTTGTCCTCATTAAACATTAATCCCATAATTCTTTTAATAGAATAAATAGTTTTTTCTGGATTTGTGATTGCCTGACGCTTTGCAGGGTCTCCAACTAAAACCTCACCTTTATCTGTAAATGCAACAATAGAAGGTGTTGTGTTTTTACCCTCTTTGTTCGCGATAATTTTTGCCTCATTGCCTTCAAATACCGCCATTGCAGAGTTTGTTGTTCCTAAATCAATTCCTAATACTTTTCCCATTTTTTATCCTTTGATTTTAAATTTATTTTACGTTTTTCTACTTGGCAATACTTACCATAGAGGGACGCAAAACCCTTTCTTTATATTTATAACCTTTTTGCATTTCTGCAACAATCTCGCCCGAATCGTGCGCATCGCTTTGCACTTGCATAATTGCGTCGTGGAAATTCGGGTCAAACCCACCTTCTGTCAAGATAGGCTCAATCCCGTGTTTTGCCAATGTTTTTAACAAATTATCCAAAGTCAGCGCAATGCCCTCCTCTATTTTTCTTAAAATTTCCTCTTGATTTTCGCTATTTTCTTTGGAATCACGGATTGTTTTTAATGCAATTTCAAGAGTATCAAGACTTGGAAGCAAATCTTTAGCGATTTTTTCATACGCATATTCTAAGGCTTGGTCTTTATCGCGAATCAAACGTTTTTTGGTATTTTCAAAATCTGCGTAAGCACGCACATATTGCTCTTTTAACTCGTTAATTTGCGATTGTAATGCTTCTTTAGAATCCGCATCATTTGCCACCACTTCCTCTTGGGATTCGTCATGTTCTTGCGAATCGTCAAAAGTTTGATTTTCATTTTGCTCTTCTTGCACTTTCGCTCCTTAAATTTGATTTTTGAATATTTAAAATTGAATTTTAGCAATTATTCTTTCAAATTTCAAGCGAAATTATATAACTTTAGTCTATTATTGTCAAGTTAAATTAACAAAATAAACTAAACTTTCTTAAAATTTTATACGCAATTATAGAATTTTTAAGATATGCAAGATTAAGGATTTATCCTTGCAAGATTCTATATTTATGGATTGCTTCGCTCACAAGGGCAAGGATTAATATGATTTTTAAGCAAAACTCTGTTATCCTATAAGTCTTTTAAATTTTATAAGGAGAATCCTAAATGAGAGTTTCCAATATGCCGACTAATACAATATTCCAAAAATTATTAGTTTTGTTTTTTTTTGTTTTTGGCACACAATTTTTTGCGCAAGATTCCATTGCCACTCCCTCAACCTTTCAAGTAGAAAATGGTAAGACAATTATTCTATCTACCACAGCGACGAATCCAAAACCTATCAAAATCAACCAAAAAACTTATACTTGGATTCCACACCCTAGCGATAAATCCCAAAAAATAGCGATTCTGTCTATCCCTTATCGCACACCCGCCTCTACAATTACATTAGAAAATGGTTCTATTGTCCAAATTATTGCGGGAAACTACACCAAAGAGCAAATCCAAGCAAGCCCCAACAAAGTCAAACCCAATCCCAAAAATCAAGAAAGAATCCAAAAAGAACGTGAAGAAGCAAACAAAATTTACAGCAATTACAGCCAAGAAAGACTTTGGAATTCTACTTTTATCTATCCTATGCAAAGCGTCATTACAAGCCCTTTTGGAAGTGCGCGCGTCTTCAACAATGAACTCAAAAGTTACCATAGCGGCACAGACTTTAGAGCAAAAATTGGCACAGAAATCTATGCAAGCAATCGTGGCAAAGTTGTCATTGCCAAACATCGCTTTCTAGCAGGTGGTTCTGTGGTTTTAGACCACGGGGAGGGAATCTTTAGTATGTATTATCATTGCAGTGAAATCAAAGTAGAAGTAGGACAGATTGTAGAAAAAGGAGATTTAATTGCATTAAGTGGAGCAACAGGACGCGTAAGCGGGCCACATTTGCATTTTGGGATTCTCATTCGTGGAGCGCAAGTGGATCCGCTAGACTTTATCGCGCAAGCCAATGCACTCTTTTAAAGGAAAAACAAATGGATATGCTAGACAAAAAGATTTTACAGAATCTCAAAACAATCTCCCTTTCTATGTTTCGTAAAAATTTCTTTGGAATCTTTCACGGCTCAATCTCTACGAAACTAGAAGAGGGACATTTTCTAATTAATAAAAAAGATGCGATTTTTGATGATTTAGATGAAGAATCCCTAATTATGCTTTATCACAAAAGGGATTACCGCTGGAATGACGCGAGTATGGACGCTTTTATTCATTCTCTCCTCTATCAAAACATTCCTAATGCAAAATACATTGCCTACGGAATGCCCCCTTTTACCGTTTCTTATACTCTAACGCACAATAAAATCGTTCCCAAAGACTATTTTGGCTACAAAATGCTTGACACATTAGAGGTTTATAACCCCAAAGACTTTGATAGTTGGTATGAACGTGCCGATGTAGAAATCAATCGCTATTTTAAAGAAAGTGGCAAAAAAATTATGGTGATTCGTGGCTATGGAGTTTATGTTTATCATCGTGATTTACAGGTTTTATCTAAGCTTTTTGCTCTTTTAGAAAATACTTGCAAAATCTTGCATTTTAGCAGCTTACTTGAGGGAAGCAAACAAACACAAGACTTGTTTGATATTTAAAGATTTGTTTACAATTTGTGGCAATCCATACTCTTGCATAAAGTAAAATCTCTTATGGAATCTCATTTTCTTTTCTCCCTAAACTCTTTTCTTAGTCTTGGCACATCAAGAAAATAGAATCTTAAATAACCCCCTTTAATCCAACCCTTATCTGCTTGCATTAAAGCAAGTCCTAATTTATAAGTAAAGCATTCTTTTTCTTTTAAAGCTTGCTTGTAATCTGTATAGGATTCTAAAGGAGGAAGTTTTAAGCTAGGATTCTTTGCAACTCTTGCTTCATAATCTGCAATTTCTTTTCTATGTGTTTCTTTGATAAAACTAAGAACATAAGGCATTCGTATATATCCCCAAAGACTTTTAGAGTTTAGAATCATTGCAGAACCTAGTTTGTAGGCGAGGTGGGAGTGGATTCTATGGACTGCTGCGTTGAAGTTTGTAATAAAGTGAATGTTGGATTGACTTTTAGTTGCTTTATTTTGATGATACCAAGACAAAAAATCAAAAATCTCATAATATTTAATATTTCTAGTATTTTTAGATAGATGTTGATACTAATTGAATCCTTTTTTACGTTGCAACCATTTCTCTTTTGCTAAACTAAAACTCTTGTAATGCTGCAAAAATAATATTATATCTCCCAATAGAGCCACAGGAAAGTTTTAAGACAAAATTTTATAAAATCCATTGACACCATTTATAAATTAATGGTAGGGCTTTGGTATTGAGTGTTATAATCCCTAATATATAAAATAAAAGTTCCTATACAATTATTTGTTATCAAAAAACAATTCATTTATTTATCCCTCCAAAAATCTTAAACAAAATAAAATTTCTTATGTCTAGCAAAAAATAAAACTTTACCCTATTAATTATAGGGGGGAAATTAATCAAATTTTTCACAACCCTTTACAAACCGCTCAAAAACAGCTACAATGCAGGCTTTAACAAAAATCTAAGAAGATTTCGCACTTGATAAGGAAAGAGGTATGCAGAGCAAAAAAGCTTTTACCATGCTAGAGCTTGTATTTATTTTGGTGATTTTAGGCATTTTGGCTGCTGTTGCGATTCCAAAAATTTCTGCAAGCCGTGATGACGCGAAGCTTGTCGCCCTCAAAAGCGATATTAACACGCTCAAGACTTCCTTTCCTGCTTATTTCCTTGCACAAGGAGAAGGGACTTTTATTAGCGCGGTTACGCTTAGTAGCGCAAATTGGAATCTCAACGACTATACAATCACAAGCAAACTACAAGACAAGAATGGCAATCCTTGTGTTAGTGCAACTTTGTTAGATTCCAATCACTCCACCGCAAACACACCAAAATCCGTGCAATTCTTGCAACTTTCTACGCAAGCAAGCGGAAATTCTCAAGGCGACACTTGCGAAAAACTTATTGAAAGCATTCATCTTGTGCGAGAGCTTAAGATTCCATTACTTAGCAGCTCTATCGTATTTTAATGACATCAAAACACAAATCTGCCTTTACTTTATTGGAATTGGTGCTTGTGCTATCTCTACTTGGCATTCTACTTAGCTTTGGGATTCCACAATTTAGCCATTACACCCAAAACGCTTGTATCAAAAAATTGCAGCTCCAAGTCTTGAATCTCAAACTAACCCTTAAAGCACAAAAACAACAAAATCTTGCGACAGATTGGAATGCACTCTATCAAAACCTTGATTTGAAACCCAGCACGTGTTATTTTGAAAAGCAAAAAAATGGCTTTATCGCAAATGACAATGGGCGCAAGGCATATTTTGTGTTAAAAAATCTCATTTTAGAATGCCAACACACCAAAAGTGCGCGACTGCATAATGGCGAATCTCTCTGCGATATATTTTAAAAGCGGTTAATTTAGCCCCAACGAGCGTAATCAAAAGGCAATGAGAGACTATCGCACCATTTACCAATGAGAAATCTTTCCATTTCCTCTAAGCTTTTTCCTGCATAATATCCAAAAATCGGCGGAGCAATTCGCACACCAATCCTAGAGAGATTCAGCATATTTTCTAACACAATCGGACTAAAAGGCATTTCGCGAGGAGCAAGAAGTAATTTGCGATTCTCCTTTATCATCACATTTGCCGCACGCGTTAGAAGCGTATCGCAAATCCCACAAGCAATCTTTGCCAAAGTATTTTGAGAACACGGAATCACTGCCATTGCCTCACAAATAAACGAACCACTCGCAATTTTTGCACCCAAATCCGTATCTTCTAGTAAAACAAGATTTGGAATCTCCTGCAAGGATTCTATCCAATCCCACTTAGCTTGAGGGATTGTGGAATCTTTTCGGGAATTTTCTGCCTGCAATGTATATCTTGCACCTTGTGTGAGGACGCAGTATTTTTCTAACTCTTTTGGCAAACACTGCAAGAATCTCAAACCAAGCTCCACCCCGCTTGCACCGCTAACTCCAACGATTATACGCTTCATAATAATCTCCCCCTTCCCTCTTCTATGATTTCTACCTCATAGGTTTTTTTGCCTTGCAATGCACGCGCCTTAATCGTATCCCCCACCGCGCCATCTTTTTGCGCTTCTAACACAAATTCTAGCAACACGCCCTCCTCACTGACGCTCACCGCAATTTTATCGCCTTTTTTCACGACACGCTTAAGGATTAAGCGGTCTTGTGTAACAATCACATCTTTGGGCGTGTAAGAACGCACGGCAACTTTTCCCATTTCATTTTCTTTCATCAATATGCTACTTACACGTTCAAAAGGAATCCGAATAAGGCGTGCGTTATTGTAGCCAATACTCTGACGACCGCTGATAGTTTCACTCGTCTGCACGACCTGCAAAGTTGCGTCAATAGCATACTTAAAATAAACCTTACGATTCCTTAATTGTTCTCCATTCTTTTCTTGCACCACGACATCAAAGCTTCCCTCGCGTTTTTTAAGTAATTTAGAGTGAAAATCAATGGACAAAATCGCATCTTCTTTAAAATCCACAGGCGTAATTTGCTCTAAATGCACAGCATTTACCTGAATCTTATAGGGCTGATATTCGCGCAAAAACTCAGCTAAAATATACTTCCTAATCCCCTCAATCTCGCCCCTTATGGCACGCTTAAAGGTAATAATTGGGGATTTTGCACCCACAGAGATTCCCTCATTTGCAAATTTTTCTGTCATTTGAGAACTTTTGATTTGGTAACTATTAGAATTTTTAGGAATGCTAAAGAGCAAAAAATTGCTTTGCAAATCCGGAAATAAATCTCTAGCATAGATGGAATTTTCTTTAAACTGATATTCTTCTTCCAATACCAAATAAGAAAGTGCATATAACGCATTTGAGACAATCAAAAATAAAATTCCAAATATTAAACGCAATTTTCAAACCTTAAACGCGAGATTCTTAGCGCATTGCTTACAACGCTCAAAGAGCTAAACGCCATAGCCGCTCCAGCAAAAGCGGGTTGCAATACGATTCCAAAATGCGGATAAAGTACACCTGCTGCAATAGGAATCAGCACAATATTATACACATAGGCGAAAAACAAATTTTCACGAATGTTTTTCAAAGTCGCATTGGCAATATCAAACACTTCCACGATTCCCCATAAATTTTCTTTCAACAACAAAACATCGCCCACTTCTTGTGCCAATTCTGTGGCTTGCACAAAGGAGATTCCAAAGCTTGCACTTTTAAGTGCAAGTGCGTCATTAATCCCATCTCCGACGAAACAAACCGCGCCCTTTTGTGCGAGTTCCACAATCACATTTGCCTTTTCTTCAGGATTGACACCCGCAAAAAATTTTGAGATTCCAAGCGTTTGAGCAATTTTTGCAACACTTGCTTCATTGTCTCCACTTAAAATCACAGATTCTATTCCGCGTAATCTTAAAGCCTTAATCGTGGCTTTTGCATTTTCCTTAATGGAATCTTGCAAATAAAACAAAGCTAAAATCTCCTTTGAATTCCCAAGTGCAATACAATTTTCACGAGGAAAATCTCGTAATGTTGTTTTGCATAAGGATTCTACCCATTCTAATGAGCCCAAAGAATAAGACATTCCTTCAAAAACCGCCTGCACCCCTTTGCCAATCTCATAGGTTTTAGATTCCAAAGGAATTGGGGTAGAATCTTTGGCAAAATCCAAAATTGCCCGCGCAATAGGGTGAGGATTATTCTTTTGCATTGCGCAAGCAAGGCTAGAAACAAAATCATAAGAGAGAGTTTGAGATAAAATCTTGCAATCACAAATCACAATCTCTCCCTTGGTGAGTGTGCCTGTTTTGTCAAACACAATCGTTTTTACTTGTTTTGCCTTTTCATAAATATCTGGCGTTTTAATCAAAATCTCTGCTTTTTTTGCACGCATACTTGCACAAACAATCGCCAAAGGCACAGCGAGCCCAAGTGCGCAAGGACAAGAGATAACAAGCACGCAAGCGGCAATAGATAGTGCGAAAGCAAGATTACTCGTCCAAAAATACCAAAAAACAAAGCAAATAAGACTAAGAATCACGATACTTGGCACAAAAATGCTAGCAATTCTGTCTGCAAGTGCACCAATAGGAGGCTTTTGCGCTTGTGAAAGCTCTAGTAAATCCAACATTTCATAAACAAAAAATTCATTAGAATCCTTGCTTGCTTCAATCACAATTTCGCCATTTAAAACTAAACTCCCGCCAATTACCTCCGCGCCTGCACCCAATGTTTTTGGTAACTCTTCGCCATTAATATGCGCACTGCTCACTTCTGCCTCCCCAGAGACTACTATGCCATCTAATGGAATCTTCTCACCACCTATAACCAAACATTGATTGCCCTTTTGAATCTTATCTATTGCAATCCATTGTGTCTGCTGCGATTCGTTTAGCAACCTTGCTTGCGTAGGCAAAAGTTTAGAGAGAATCTCTAGCTCATCACTTGCTTTTTTCTTTGCGCTTGATTTTAAGTATTCGCCCACCAACACAAAACAAATTACTGCACTACTGCCCTCAAAATAAAATCCACTCTCGCCACTTGCAAAAAGATACAGCGAATAAAGATAAGCCACGCTTGTGCCAAGTGCGATGAGGACATTCATATCTGCCGATTTTGTTTTAAAAAAGCTTTTTGCCCCTTGATAAAAAGGCAATCCGCAATAAAACTGCACAATGCTTGCTAGAATTAGCTGAACAACTCCGCTCCAATCAGTGTGGAATCCACCCATATGCAGAGAAAAAATCACCGCAAACAAGGGGATTGCTACCCATAATCTCCGCTTTAACCCCTTAATATAAGCGATTTCTTGCTCTTTAGAATCATCTAGGTTCGCAGGAAATCCATAAGAAGTAATTTGTTCAGTAATTTGCGTTTCTGAAATTTGCGTTTCATCATACGCAATTTTTGCCTTTCCGCTGATAGAATTAATCTTGATGTTTTTAATACTCGGAATCTTTTGTAAATTTTTCTCAATCGTAGAAGAACAGGCACTACAATGCATTCCACTGATATTTAATTTAATCATTTTCATACTTTGCCTTTATCATTTCTTTATATATAATTGATAAGTTTTAAAGCTTTAAAATTCTATAATTTCTACTTTTATTTTACACTTAAATATTTTATGTTTTCTTAAGGTAATTTTATGATTAATCGCAAAAAAATCTATAATCCAAACTCCCAAGAAAGCGTGAATGAGCGCAAAATCTTTGGGGGTAATCCTACAAGCATTTTTGAACTGAATAAAATTAAATACCAATGGGCTTATAATCTTTGGAAAGTAATGCTTGCAAACTCTTGGTTTCCTGAAGAAGTCAATATGACACAAGATAAACGCGATTATGCTGATGGCTTAACTCCAGAAGAAAAAATCGGTTACGATAGAGCCTTAGCGCAACTTATTTTTATGGATTCTTTGCAGACAAATAACCTCATTGATAATGTGAATCCCTATATCACAAGCCCAGAAATCAATCTCATCTTAGTGCGTCAAGCTTTTGAAGAAGCCTTACATTCCCAAAGTTACGCCGTAATGGTAGAATCCATTTCGGCAAATACTGATGAAATCTATGAAATGTGGCGCACAGATATGCAACTAAGAAACAAAAATGACTACATTGCAAATGTGTATGAGGAACTAGCACTCAATCCCACAGAATCCACACTTCTAAAGGCAATGTTTGCCAATCAAATCCTAGAGGGAATCTATTTTTATAGTGGATTTGCTTTTTTTTATACACTTGCAAGAAGTGGCAAAATGCTAGGAAGCGCGCAAATGATTCGCTTTATCCAACGCGATGAAGTAACGCATTTATTGCTATTCCAAAACCTCATCAATTCCTTAAAAAAAGAAATGCCACATCTTTTTACTAAAGACTTGATTGAAGAAGTGATTGAAATGTTTAGAGAGGCGGTGAAAGTAGAATCTGCTTGGGGAGATTATATTACACAAGGACAGATTCTAGGACTTACAAGCGAGATTATCCACGAATATATTCGCTATCTTGCCGATGATAGATTAAAGCGCGTGGGTTTGCCTCCGCTTTATAACGCTAAACACCCTATTAAATGGGTGGATTCTTTTAGTTCATTCAATGAACAAAAAACAAATTTCTTTGAGGGAAATGTAACAAATTACGCAAAAGGGAGTATAAATTTTGATGATTTCTAAGCCACTTTACACTTTACAACTTAAAACAAAGCAAAACTTTGAAGACAATTTGACACATTTAAAGAATCTCATTTTAGACTGCGAAAGCGATTCTATTATTTTAGCACCCGAGGTTTGCTTGACAAATTTTTGCTATCAGAGAATGGACGAGGCAGCCGAGTTTGCCAAAGTCGCCACAGAATCACTCTTGCGTCTTTGTAGTGATAGAGTCATCGTAATTACGATGATTGAAAAATACCGCAATGGATTCTATAATAACTTAAAAGTCTTTTACAAAGGTGAATTACTTCACAAACAAAGCAAACACAAGCTTTTTCCTCTAGGCAATGAGCATTTACATTTCCAAAGTGGGGATATAGCAGAAATTGCACCTTTTGAGATTGATGGAATCGTATGTGGCGCAATCAACTGCTTTGAATTACGTTTCATTGAGCTTTGGCAACTTCTCAAAGGTTGTGATTTGATTTTTGTTCCCGCACAATGGGGAAAAGAGCGCAAAGACAATTTTGAAACCCTCTCCAAAGCTTTAGCAATCACTACGCAAAGCTTCGTAATGGCTAGCAGCGGTGCAAACGACACTTGTGCTAAAGGAAGTGCAATTATCTCTCCTTTTGGCTATGCAACCAAAGACGACGAGCAAGAAGTGATTTCTTTGCGCGCAAATTTTAACGAAATCACACAAGCACGCAAATTTATTGATATTGGACTTAGCAAAACCCCATGCAATCCTTAAAAACCGCAAATATGGTGCTTGAAATCTCTAAGAGATTCCGCCTTAGCCCATCTGTTGAAAAAGCATTTTTAAGCATTAATCGTGAAATTTTCGTTCCCAATGGTTTTGCACACCTTGCTTACACTCTTGATGCTCTTCCTATGGGAGCTAGTCAATGGATTAGCTCTCCACTCACAGTTGCAAAAATGACAGAATATTTACAATGTGATGGTGCGGATTCTGTGCTAGAAATCGGCTGTGGAAGTGGGTATCAAGCAGCCATTTTAAGCAAGCTTATTCGTCGTGTATTCAGCATTGAAAGGATTGAAAAATTACTTTTAGAGGCAAGGACGCGCATCAAATTATGTGAGATTGCAAATATCAATACCAAGCTAGACGATGGGCAAAAGGGCTGGAGTGCTTACGCGCCTTATGATAGGATTTTGTTTTCTGCTTCTATTAGAGAGATTCCTCAAAGTCTTATCACGCAGTTAAGCGAAGGTGGAATCCTCATCGCACCATTAGAAATAGATAATGCGCAAGTCATCACGCGATTCATTAAACGCAATGGAATCTTAAGCGAAAGGCAAGAACTAGAGCATTGTATTTTTGTTCCTGTGCTCAATGGGCTAGATAAAGAATCCTAAGGATTTGAGTTTATAATTTTTCAATCCAAAAGCCCAAGCGTATGCGCTATCACAGCACCTTCACGCAAACCCTCATCAACCACTAAACACTCTTGGAATCCTAAAGCCTCCATAAAGCAAGTAAATAGAGCGATTCCAAAAGGCACAACATCAGCTTTATACATTCCAACAAGACCGACTTGCGATTCTTGAGAAAGTGCTAAAAATTTCGCCAATTCCACAGAAAAGTCCTCTCTTGTTAATTCTGTGCCAAAAATTGCTCTTGCATTATATTCTATAAGCCCCAACTTAAAAGCACATACCATTGTAGGAGTACCACTATTTGCCATCATAAAACGCGCTTTTCTCCCCTTTTGACAACATTCTTGCATAAACGAAAGAATCGGTTTCAAAAACTCCTCTCTTTGTGCCAACAATTTTTCCACACTCCCGTAACGTTCCTTTGCACTCACAATTCCAATGTCAAAACTTCTTGCTAGATTCCCATTCTCTCCACAAAGTACAAACTCACTACTTGCTCCTCCCATATCTACAAGCAAAAAACAATCTTGCTTGTATTTTGGATTCTCTCTTGCGATTCTTTGCACAGCAATTTTTGGAGCAAGAGAAGTAATTTGCGCCTCTTGTTCTCCTGAAATCACACGAAATTGAATCTGTGTACGCTCCCAAATCTCTTGCAAAATCCTTTCACGATTGCGCGCTTTACGCATTGCTTGCGTCGTTAGCGCAACCACTTCTTGCTGTGGGGTAATATCTAATGCACACTTCATTTCAAGCAAACCTTGAATGATTCTTTCTTTTGCCGCTTCACAAATTTCTCCGCTATCCTCTAGCCCCTCTGCTGTGCGCACCGTCGTATCATATTCTTGAAGGACTGCAAATTCCTTTTGAAATTCTTTCTCGCAAACTTGCATTCTTACTCCACGCAAAGAATTGCTACCCAAATCAATTCCTATTATTTCCATAATTTTACTCCTTTTGGAAACATCACTTTAAAATAATGTTTTCCTATTTTGGCTATTTCTTTTTCTTGTGGTTGAGATTCTGTGATTTCATAGACATACCCAAATCCCAAATGGTGCAACTCCAAAATACCTTTTAAAATCCCTAAACCTAGCCCATAGCCTTGAATCAACGTATGTGAATCCTCACGTGAAAAAGGTTCAAAGTAATAAGAAATTGAATGTTTCAATGGCGCACCAAAATTACAAATATTGATTGCAAAAAATTCATCTACTCCTGATGGCAAGCCCCAAGTCGTGTCCTCATTAAGCCTTTTTTCCAATACTGTTTGGACAATAATTTTCCCACTGCTTTTATATTTCTTTGCATTTTCAATTAAATTTTTTAATGCAATAGACAAAAACTGCAAATCTCCATAGATTTTAAAATTTTCTTTAATTTCAATCTCCAATTCCTCTTCTTCAATAAATAAATGTGTCAAAGTCTCCAAAATCAATGTTTCTGCATCAAATGCACTCCACACAAGTAAATCTCCACCCTCTTGGATTTTTTCAAAGGTTAGAATCTGACTTGTTAAATTATCCAAATTACTTACGCACCTTGTTACAAGTTCTTTTTGGGGATTGTCTGGCATCATTTCCAAAGCAAGTTTTGCTTTAGAGATTGGCGTTTTTAGCTCGTGTCCAATATTCCTTAACACAAACTCTCGCGCAATCATTAATTTAGAAATTTTCTCACTCATTGCATTAAAACTCCAAGCCAATTCCGCTTGTTGTGGCTCTTTTGGCACAGGAATCTTAATCTTATAATTTCCCTTAGTAAAATCCTGCAATGCGCTTTGCAAAACTTTTAGCGGATGGAGAAGCGCCAAAATAATCGCAAAAGTGAGAAGCTGTATCAAAAAGTCTAAAAGAATCCAAATATTCAAGCCACTATCCGCGAACAATGCGTTTTTATAGTCTTTCAACGCAACAAAGGTCATTTCCAAATATTCCAAATGAAAACCATAATGGCTTTGGAGTTTAAAAATTTTAATCTTGGCAAAAGAATCTTGACTTTCCAATAATACGACTGCACTCTCTGGAATCTGACGCACGATTTTGTAATCATTATTTTGCACAATCTCTCGCAACTGCGCAGTATTACCGCCAATAAATTCTATTAAAGATTGTTGAGCTAAAAAAGTTGTTTGAGAAAGAATCGCCCCCTCATTATTTTTTAAATTGTTCATATTTGTGAAATACACAATTGCACCCGTGGCGCAAAGAGAAATAATAAATAAAAGATAAATTTGAACAAAAAGCGGTGGAATAAGATTTGGGATTCTTAATTTACCTTTCATTTAATCCTATTGCTCCATTTATTTAGAACTTAATCGCAAAATTTATAACCAATTCCCCAAATGGATTGGATATATTTAGGGGTTTTTGCGTCATCTCCTAGCTTTACGCGCAGATTCCTAATGTGTGTATCAATGCTTCGCAAAGAGGAATCCGGAGCAATACTAGAAATCGCTTGCATTAAAGACTCTCGCGAATAAGGCTTCCCTCTGTGTGCAATCAGTAAGTTTAGAATTTCAAATTCTGCAGGCGTAAGCTCCACATTGTAACCCTCAACATTTACCTTGCGTCTATCCACATCTATTTCTAAATCTCCATATTTTATGCTTTTGTTTTGAGAACAACGTTTCAATAATGCATTGATGCGTGTAACAAGCTCAATGGGCTCATAAGACTTTGCCAAATAATCATCTGCTCCTCGCTCAAATCCTAGAATCTTACTGCTAATATCCGCTCGTGCAGAGGACATAATAATAGGAATATCGCTAATTTTTCTCATTTTTTGACACAACTCTAAGCCGTCCATTTCAGGTAGCATAATATCTAACACTGCAAGATGGAATCCACCTTTACTTTTTATCCATTCTAGCGCAGTATTAGGACTATCTGTCGCCATAACTTCCATACCACTTTGGCGCAAATAATCCACCAATAGTTTCTGCATCTCCAAATCATCTTCTACGATTAAAATCTTATACATTTACCACTCCCAAATCTTTTCCAAAAGCTTATCCATAGTCTCTGTATCTAAAATCTCTGCAACTGCAACATAAAAAGCAATCCTTGCTTTAATGTATTCTTCCTCCACTTCTTTAAAAGATTTCTCGTATTGCTTTAAATCCACTTTTACGCCACTTTTTAAATCTAGCAATAAGCGATTCCGAATGCGAGAATTATTCTTCTGGTAGGCTCGTTTCTCGGCATAAAATTCTGCCATTGCACTTTTCAACATTTCTTGTGCTTTTGGAGTCAAACTTAAAGATTTTAAAGCATTTTCAACATCACTACTCCATAATTGAGCGCAAAAAATTAAACAACAAAACAAAATCCGCATAAATATCCTAAAAAAGTTAAAGTATAAAATTATAAAAGCGTCATAATAAAGCTACACTTAAAAACTAGATTGTCCTTGCAAATACATTTACCAAATATTTATTTTTGTAATTTAAAATATTGTAGCGGTTTTTTAACAAAAATTTCTTTTAGGATATTCAATGGATTATTTAGGATTCCCCCTACATACAATTGCTGTCTTTACAATCTTTGTCATTATTGCACTTTGTATTGATTTTCTAGGACACAAAGACAAAACTACGAACTTGAAATCTGCTAGTATTTGGTCTATTTTTTGGGTTTTTATCTCTATTCTTTTTGGTTTATTTGTGTATTATGAACACGGCAAAGAAATGGCTTCTTTATTTTTCGCAGGCTATATCTTAGAAAAATCCTTATCCGTGGATAATCTTTTTGTCATCATGGCTATCTTTTCTTGGTTTAAGATTCCCCAAGAATATAGACACAGAGTATTATATTTTGGAATTATTGGAGCAATCATCTTCCGCCTCATCTTTGTTGCAATCGGGAGTAGCCTGTTTTTACTTGCTTCGTGGGTGCAGCTTGTCTTTGGCGCAATTATTCTTTGGACTGCATTTGCAATGCTTGGAAAGAGTAATAATAATGAAGAAATAGAGGATTATTCCAACCATTTGGCTTATAAACTTGTTTATAAATATTTTTCAGTTTTTCCAAAAATTGTTGGACATCATTTTTTTATTAGCAGAAAAACACTTGCACTTAAGCTGCAAGAGAATCCAAACATCAAATTTTCAGACAAAGGCTCCATCATCGCAACACCCCTCTTATTATGCTTATGTGTGATAGAAGTGAGTGATATAATGTTTGCCTTTGATAGTGTTCCAGCTGTGATTGCAATCTCACAAGAGCCGTTAATTATTTATTCCGCAATGATTTTTGCTATACTTGGCTTGAGGGCATTATATTTTGTGCTTGAAGCATTGAAGCAATACTTAATCTATTTAGAAAAAGCTGTGATTGTCTTGCTCTTTTTCATTGCCATTAAAATCCTATGCAATGCCTTGTATCATATGTTTGGCGTAGGATTTGAGATTCCTCCTCTTGTGAGCTTGTATGTCATTGCGTTTATTTTGTCGGCAGGAATTACCCTTAGTATTTTATTTTCAAAAACTAGAGAATAGGCGAGATTCCCTAGTTTTGTTCTGTTTCTGACTCTTCAGCAGTCTCTAACCATTCTTCTTTGGTAAAAATGACTTCCACTGCTTCCATTAAACTCATCGCAATATCTGCAATAAAAGAGCTATCATTCAGGATTGAAGTTGCATTCGTTGCGCTGATTTTCTCTTCTGCAATGAGATTCTCTACATCTTTCATAATATTTCTGTCAAATTCTTTTGGCATATCTTTCGTTGCTCTAATTTGCTTCAAAATCACATAAGCACTTTCGTCTTTCATTAATTTCAATTCCTCAATACTGCGCAAAAGCTCTCCTAAATCCTTGCGCATTGCATTGTATTGTCCTGCAAGATAAGGATTAGATGAAACGGAATAAACTTTCATATTTGCTTGAATGAGCTTTAAGTTTTTAGTGGCTTCTGCAATATTGCGTGTCGCAAGCTTAAAGGAATAAATGCGTTGGTTTTTATCTTCGTCCTCTACATATCTTTGTGCTTTGGTAGAAAACTCCATAATTGCGTCAAATAAGACTTTGATTTTTCTTTTATAAAGGTAATCCAAATCCACATTTCCGCTAAACCATTTTTTTGTTTTTACAATCGTATCAAAGCTTTCTTTGCCGCGAATATCGCTGCGGTTGAAGCCAATCGTGTGCGCAATCATCGCATAAGCATTATTGTATAAGTGCATAGATTCTTTTTGCAAGGCGTCAATGGCGGTATCAGGGTATTCTATGAGGTTTTCATCCAAATACAAAGGAGCGTCCATTTCTCTATCCCGTGGAGCTTTAATCGTTTTATCCAAGAAATATACGATTTGTCGGATAAACAAAGAAATAAAAATCACGCCCACAAGATTAAACAATGTATGAAAAAGCGCAGTTTTAAGGGCGACATTGTCCTCTGAAAGCCCCAAGAAACCCGCTGTAATATTCACTAAATTCACAAAATAAGGAAAAAATGCAATCACGATAATGGCAATACTGAAGTTAAAAATACAATTCGCAATCGCAAGCTTTTTTCCTTCAATATTTGCACTCAAACTCGCAATCACTGCTGTTACAACACCCCCAACACTTGTCCCAAGAGTAGCAGCTAGCGCGTTTTCAAATCCAATCTGCCCACTCACTAATGCAGAAATAATAATCGCCAAAGTTGCGTGGCTACTTTGCACAATCCCTGTCATCAAAGCACCAAGCCCAACAAAAATCACTACGCCCTTAAATCCATCAAAATTAAAACGTGAAAGGTCCATAATCTCCTTATAAGATTCAAAACCGCCCTTAATATAATCTACTCCTAAAAAGAAAAATCCAAGCCCTACAAAGATTAGCCCAATTCCTTTAAAAACTTTATCTTTTTGGAAGTTTAGTACCGTCCCACATACAATAAGTGGAATCGCAAAGATAGAAATATTAATACTTGTCAATCCAACAATCAGCCAAGAGCCCGCACTATTGCCTAAGTTTGCCCCAAAAATAATCCCAATTCCTTGCGCAAGAGTAATCAAGCTTGCAGAAAGAAAAGAGATAGAAATCACAGAAACAAGGGTTGAGGATTGCATTAGCATTGTAGTAGCTACACCAAACACAATACTTTTCAAGCGCGTATCCGTGGATTTTGTCAAAATCTTTTCTAAAAGTCCCCCGCTAAATGATTTGAATCCCGTGCTTAGATTCATCATACCAATCAGCAAAATTGCAACTCCGGCAAGAATTTGTGCGATTTCTGGAAATGCAACCAAAAAATACAGCATTAAGATAATAACAACAATTAAAGAATATCGTTTGAGATTCTGCAACTCTTTCTTCCTTTTTACAATAAAATTAAGCTGTTAATTATAACTAAAAGTTTGACTATTTCTATATTTTTGTTTTCAATATTATTCAGCTAAATCAATAAAAATTCAAAAACTTCATATTTTCCTTAAAAAATAAAATAATTTTTAACCTTTTAGCATTATATTAACAATAATATTTTAAGATAAATCTTTCAAGTCTAAAAAGGAGCGCGAAATGGGACAAGAAGCAAAAAGAATCTTGATAATTGGTGGGGGTTATGGTGGTTTAAAAGTGGCTTTGGGGCTTCAAAGAAAATATCAAGGAAATGCAAAAATTACTTTGATTAGCAAACACGACTATCACTATCAGACAACTTTGTTACATAAAGTAGCAATCGGAACATTAAGTGCAAGAAAAGCAAGAATTTACTATCGCAAGATTTTAAACCCACAAAAAGTAGAATTTATCAAGGATAAAATCACTCGTCTCTGTCCAACAGAAAATAAAGTCATTGGAAATGGCGGAGAATATCCTTATGATATTTTAGTCATTGGACTTGGCTTCAAGCCTGATAATTTTGGAATCGCGGGAGTAGATAAATATGCTTACAAGCTCTCCTCACTCAATGCCGCATTGAAATTAACAAAAAATATTGAAAATAAATTTAAAGAATTCGTGCATACAAAAAACCCAAAAGATTTGCAAATTATTGTGTGTGGCACAGGCTTTACAGGGATTGAATTTGCCGCTGAACTTGCGACACAATTAGAAGAGCTTTGCCTTATCTGCGGAATTGATAGACAAATTCCAAAGGTTACCTGTATCGGACGCTCACCGCATATCCTGCCTGTTTTTAATGAAAATCTTGTCCAAACAGCAGAATCCAAACTCAAAGCACTTGGCGTAGAAATTCTATCAAGTGCAACCATTAAGGAGATTAAAGAGGGCAAAGTCATAGTAGAAAAAGAAGGGCAAAAGCAAGAAATCTATGGCAATACAATTATTTGGAGTGCGGGTGTCAAAGGTAGCGACATCGTAGAGAAATCCGAGATTCCAAACAAAAAAGGACGTATTAAAGTCAATCCCCAATTACAATGTGAGGAGTTTCCAAATATCTATGTCGTGGGAGATTGCGCTATCGCTACTGACAAAGATGCTATCCACGCCCCCACTGCACAACTCTCTGCGCAAATGGGAGACTATCTCGCAGAACTCCTTTGCGCAGAGTTAGCCAATAAGCCTTTTAATCTTTCTTTTAAATTCAACCATCGTGGCACGGTTTGTTCTATCGGACATACCGATGGTGTGGGGATTGTTTATCACAAAAATGTCAAAGGTGAAATGGCAGCATTTATGAAAAATACGATTGAAAACAAATGGCTTTACAGCATAGGCGGAATGGATATGGTGCTCAAAAAAGGACAATTCCGCTACCGCACAAGCAACTAACCAATATAGAGTTGCGAGTAATTCTGTCATTGCGTCCTTGTGAAACTTGATTTATTAAGTCGTGGCGTGCGTGAAACACTCTCCGCACAAATCCATAATCTGAAATCTCGCAGTTGAATCTTTTTGATTGTTAAAGTTATAGATTCACTTCGTCGCGTTGCTCTTTGCAATGAAAGGTTGTCGTATGTCAATCACAAGCATTGCAATGGCAGAATCCCTTAAGCTTCCTTACCGCGCAATTTTCGCAAATAACTGCGAAAAGCATTCCTCCACGAAATCAAATAATAAAAAATGCTTTTATTTTCTGCTTCAATACCATAGAATCGTTTGAGAGCCAACCAATCATTTGCTTGACAAATAGACAAAAACCCATTATCAGACAAATCTATAATTTTAAGTCTCCCCTTAGAATCAAGGATAAAATTTTCACTCCAAATATCATTAGAAGCCAAGCCATACGAATGGAGTTTGACAATGAGATTTGAAATCTCTTTAAGATAAGGAGTAATATCCCAAAAATTACTTAACTGCGTCCTTTCTATATATTTGTAAATAATATAAGATTCTAACACCTCTGCCCATACCAAGTTTTTTTGATTTTTTCTGCGACGAAGCAAATCTCATTGGTCAAATCACAGCCAAGTTTTTGGGCATTTTCTAAGCAACAACAAGGAAATTGCTTAATGCAACGCGGCATTAAGCTCTATTTTGCGGTTGGAGCGAAATGCAATCATTGCGCCACTTTTAGAATCTTGTCTGAAATGCACACCATTTTTGCCCGATAAATCACGCCCCTTATAGATTCCGCTTTCTTTAATCTCAAAATTTGGATTAATTTCTGCAATCTTTCTTGCTTCCTCTAGCTCAATCTTAAAGATTGTCCCAGCCAAAACTGCGATTCCACCATCTACAATACAACCATCACCCAGACTAATTCCCGTAGAACTATTTACACCCAAAAGGCAATTTTTGCCGATACTAATTGGCTCACTATTTCCGCCACTTAAAACACCAAGTATGCTAGCCCCACCGCCGACATCGCTCCCCTCACCTACGACAACACTAGAGCTAATGCGCCCTTCATTCATACAAGCACCCATTGCACCAGCATTGAAATTCACATAACTTGCTCCGGGCATTTGTGTATAACCACCTTTGCCAAGATACGCTCCAAAACGGGTTTTTGCGGTATCAAGCAAGCGAATATTATCGTATTGTGGAATCACTTGCATTAAATAACGAGGAAACTTATCCACAAAATCAATCGCAGGGAACTCTCCACGCATTTTAAGTGGAATCTCATTTTCTCGCAACCACTCTAGCTCAAAAGGCACATTGCCACTCCAAGCAACATTACTCAAAAGCCCAAAGATTCCATCTAATTGCAAACTTCTAAGCGGGGCTTTGCCAAGCGAGAGAGCAAGCAATTTCAAGTATGCGGATTCTACACTTTTGCATTGCGCATCTTGATAAATTGCACAAAATCGGTAGCGAAAATCGCCACTTTCGGTGTAGATTCTGCCCTCTTGTAAGGCGCGTTGTAACTCTAAAAGCACAGAGACATTTTTGTGTGTATTAGGGCTTTCTTGTGTCTCGGCGATATATCCGCCAAAACTCGCTAAAGCCGCAATAATAAAGCCCTCTGTAATCCCAAGCACCAACTCACTTTCGCATTCCTCTAGCACCTCACATTCTTCACGCAAAGATTCAAGAATCGCATAAGCACCGAAATTTTCACCCCAATTTAACACCGGATAAGTTGCCTGTAAAACCTTGCCACTCATTACGCCTACATCTGCATAACAAACCCCAAATCCTAAAGGCTCTTTATAATGTGGTACGCTCTGTAAAGATTCTACTTTTGTTTTAAATTCTTCCTTATTCATATAAAACTCCTTAAAAATTTGCGGATTATAGCCAAAAGTAAATAAAATTTAATGAATCTCACACAAACATTTCAAAAGATTCTGTGTTTTGAGCAATCTTGATTTGTAGTTTGGCATTACGGATGCTAACAACTTCTTCAGCTTTTCTTTGCCACCAAAATTCTCAAAAAGGTCTATTTCTCCATCTCAATTTTATCATTTTTGCAAGGTTTGATTCTACATCTCCTGCATATCTTTTGGCAAATCCAAATCCGCAGTTTTAGCATAGTTTTTGGATTATCCTAAAGTCTATATTGCACACTTTCCCCTCTAAAACATCTACACTCAATGCCACATAAGTATCCATATAGGTTTCAAGCTTTTTTAAGATTAGGATTCATACCTTAATTTATCTTAAATTTTTAATGCAAACAAGTCTTTATGATTCTAAATTTACAAGAAAGTGGGTTATAATTGCACAAAGAATCTAAAAAGGTAGAAAATGCAAAATTGGGTTTTAGTTTTGATTGTTTTAGTTGTTATAGTTTTAGCAGTTGCGCTGTTTATCGCATTTTTACGCGATAAATCCATCAAAAACAGAATCAAAGAAAAAGAACCTAAAGTGCCCAACGCACAAGAACTTTTAGAATCACTCAAAGATAAGAGCAACGATTTAAACAAGCTAGCGCAGTATTCCAATCTCGCATATACGCATTATATGCAATATATGAGTGAAATGTCTGATTTCGATTTAGAATTCATTGCGATTCTAACTTCTCACAAAAGTGTCAATGCAAAACTAATCCTAGAAGCAGAACGACATTTTAAACAGCTCAATCCTGAACGCAAAACCTTATTAGAAAAAGCTCTTAATGTAGGGCTAAAACACCGCTAATTTGTTATAATTTAAAACCTTTTGATTTCCTAAATTCAACTCTAAAAACTAAATTATTTCTTAGATAAAAATCTTAAACTCTTTTGCCGTGGAACTTTTCTAAAGATTCTTAAAATAAGCTAAATTTTTTGAAAGAAAAATATTTAAGTTTATATATATTATTTATTATAAAATATTATAAATAATTACAAAATAAGCAAGAAAATATTATTGTTTTAAAAAAATAAAATGATTGAGTAAAATTATCTTAATTTTCGTAAAATTAAGCATTAATGCAGAATTTGAATGAAGTAAATTTTCTCATTACACACAATAAATTTTATAATATTTTATTAGGATACGAATTATTTAATTTTTTTAAGAAATTATAGATAATTATTTAATTATAATCATCAAAATTTATGTTATTAGGTTGGATAACATAAAAAATATTAATAAAGGTTAAGTTTTATGTCTTGGAAAAATTTATCACTTGGTAAAAAGTTTTTGTTGCAACAAATTGTGGTATTTATCGCAATTATGATTCCTTTTATGCTGTTCATTGATTCAATGATGACCTCTCATACCAATAAACAACTTGAGTTGAGATTAAGCCAAATTGACCGCGTTGTGAATGAAAACTTCCATCTCTTTGCAAATCAAATATTAGAAGAGGCAAAAAAATCTTTTAATCTCCTTGAAACAATTTTACAGAGATACAAAGGAGAGAAAGTTGCAAACTCTTATGTTCGCCAAAATTATGTTACTATAGAGGGTAAATCTATCCCGAATCTCTACTATAATGGGAGTGATTTATCTCGTGCAATAGAGATAGTAGATTATTTTACAAATCTCACTTCCAATGTTGCAACTATTTTTGTTAAGGACGATGAGGGAGATTTCACACGACTTGCGACCTCTTTAAGAGACCTTGAGGGGAATCGCGTGCTAGGTACACAACTTGGTAAATCTCACCCTGCATTTGAAAAACTTAACCAAAAGCAAACCTTTATAGGTAGAATTAAACTTTTTGGTAAAAACTATATGAGCATCTATTCCCCTATTATAGATAGCACGGATTCTGTTATCGGCGCACTCTTTATTGCGCACGATTTAACTGGTGTTTATAAAGGAATCCAAGAAACTTTAAGCGAGATTTCTATAGGCGAACATGGAAAAATCATTATGATTGACCCCATCTATGATGAGTTTATTTTGGGCGCACCAAGCCAAGCCAAACCAAGTAGTTTAGAGAGATTCAAGAATCTGCCCAAAGGAGGATTTATCAATTACACCTACAATGACAAAGATTACCAAACTTATAGCGGATTTAATTCCAACTTTGAAATCTATATCCTTACAGAAGCCTTACTAGAAGATTTCAAAGAAGCTAATCACACAATAGAACGCATTATCCTTATTGGAATTCTCGTAATGCTTGTAGTTATTTTGGTTATTTCTCTTGTGGCAATTCGGTATGGAATCCTCAACAGATTGCAAGTGCTTACCAAAACGATTCTCAATTTCTTAGATTATATTAACCACGAAAATGACCAAATGCCCCCGCTTTGCAAAAGCAAAAATGGAGATGAAATAGGACAAATCGCCAATAAACTAGATAAATCTATGCAACGCATTGAAAAAGGTATCCAACAAGACAATGAGGCAATTGAGGATTCTGTCTTAGTAGCAGAAAGCATTAAAAAAGGCTATTTGAATCACAAAATTACCAAAGAACCTTATGACCCAAGTCTTGTGGTGCTTAAAAATGTCATTAATGACGCTTTGACGCAAATTGCAACAATGGTAGGAAGTGGTATTGAACTGCTTAAAACCTACGCACAAGAGGATTTCAGAAAAAAATGTGAGATAGAAAATATTGAGGGAGATATTCTAAGTCTTTATGAATCTATCAATCTTTTGCAAAAAAACTCCGTCTCCACAATAGAAAAACGCATGCAAACTGCACAAAGTCTCGCTGGAATCTCTAGTAATATCACAAAGTCCGTAGATGAACTACAGCACGGAGCAACAGGACAAGCAACAAGCATTAATCAAACAGCAGCTTCTATTGAACAAATCAATGCGACTATCCAAAATGTCAGCGACAAAACCGCGGAGGTTACAAAACAGGCAGAAGATATTAAAAGTATCGTGAGCGTGATTAAGGATATTGCAGACCAAACAAATTTGCTTGCTCTTAATGCAGCGATTGAAGCCGCAAGAGCGGGAGAACACGGACGAGGATTCGCAGTCGTTGCCGATGAGGTGCGAAAACTCGCAGAGAGAACCACTAAATCCTTAAGTGAGATTGAGGCAAATACAAATATTCTCGTGCAGTCTATTAATGATGTTTCTAGCTCTATCAAAGAGCAAGTTGCGGATATTTCGCATATCAATGACGCCATTAGCGAACTAGAACAAGTTACAGAATCTAATGTCCATATTGCCAACCATTCACAAGAAATTAGCCAAACCTTAAGCTCCCTTTCTAGCGCAATTAATGAGGATATAAAAAAGAAAAAATATTAAAACATAGAATCCCTTTTGGATTCTACAACCTACCAAACAAACTCCACTACCGCTTCGCGCATTTAAACAAGTAATTTATAAAAATTTTAGAATTTTGTGCTAAGATTATTTGTTAATTTTTAATACTTAGGGGTAGAGATGAAAAGCAGTATTTTTGAGTTAGTAGAAAATTGGACAAATAACGAAGTAGTCGCAATTTCAGACGCTATTGAACTGATAGAATATGCGGATAAATTAGGTTTTGATGAAGCTTGGATTGGAGAACATCATTTCAATAGTTTTACACTCTGCCCTGCTATCCTTACTCTTATAGGCTATGCGCTTGCACGCACGCAAAATATCAAAGTAGGAAGTGCTGCAATTTTATTACCACATTACCACCCGATTCAACTCTCTGAAGAAATTGCTACATTGGATTTATTGAGCAAGGGGAGATTCCTTTTTGGTTTTGCGCGTGGGGCTTTTCCAATTTTTGATATTTCAATGGGTAACAACCCACAAAATAACCGCAAGATTATGCTAGAAAATGCTAGAATCGTGCATGATTTGCTTTTCAAGGAGCAAGTAAGCTACGAGGGAGAGTTTTGCGATGTCCATAACATCAGTATTCGCCCTCACCCAAAAGGATTGATTCCCTTCTACGTCGCGAGCAATCACGATGAAACCCTCAAAATCTCTGCGCAACGTGGCTATAACTTTTTAGGAGCATTGACACTAGAAGCCAAACGCGCCAAAGAAATTTACAATATTTTTGCAGAAAATGGCGCAAAAGATTTAGAGTTTGTGCTAACGCGGGCAATTTATATTGACGAAGACCGAAGCGTCGCACAAGAAAAGGCACTAATGGGTGTGGATATTTTTACACAATGTATGTTGCGCGCAAACGAATCCAATCCAACCTTTGAAGAAATCATCAAAGCAAGTAATTACGAAGAATTTAGAGCGGAGTTTTTCAATAAAAACAAAATCATGAATTGTATGATTGTTGGCACGCCAAAAGACTGCGTGGAGCAAATTTTAGAATTACGCAAAGAAATTCATTTTAACACGCTTTCTTTGAAACTCCTTTCCTCTCAACTTAAAGATTCGAAAAATATTCTTAGACTTTATAAAGAGTGCGTTGCACCTCATCTCAATGGATTCTAAGCCTAATCCAACTACACTTAAAAATGCTCAAAAGGCACTTTTGAGCTGGTATGCTCTCTATGGTCGTCATCATCTACCTTGGCGCGATAAATTAGCTCCCAATCGTGCCTATCGCGTTTTAATCAGCGAAATAATGTTGCAGCAAACACAAGTAAAAGCAGTGTTAGAACATTTTTATTTTCCTTTTTTAGAATGTTTCCCAAACCTCTGTGCTCTAAGTGCAGCAAATGTTTCAGAAGTATTGCGCGCTTGGCAAGGGCTTGGATACTACTCACGCGCAAGGAATCTGCACAAACTCGCGCAAATTTGTATTGATAATAGCAAGACTTCCACTCTTACTTTTCAAGACATCAATAATCCTTTGCCTTGCGATATTCATCTCTTGCGCAAACTTCCCGGAATCGGAACTTACACCGCAGGAGCGATTGCTTGCTTTGGCTTTGATTTGCCTGTAAGTTTTGTGGATTCCAACATCAAACGCATTCTTTTGCGGCTTTTTGCCTTGCACTCTGCCACCCCCTCTCTTTTAGAATCCAAAGCAAAACTCATTTTAAACCACAAGGAATCCTTCAATCACAATCAAGCCTTGCTAGATTTAGGCGCACTCGTTTGCCTTCCAAAATCTCCCAAATGCAAGGATTGTCCTTTGAGTAATCTTTGCTTAGGAAAAGAGAATTGGCAGGATTTCACACAAAGCAAACCGACAAAAACAATAAAACAAACCTTGCATTTTGGAATTTTTATCCGAGATTCCAACATCGCACTTTCAAAAAGCAAGGAGAAGTTATATTTTGGACTTTATAATTTTCCACAGATTCCACCACATCTTATGCAGACAAGTCAAAAACTTGGAATCTTAAAACATTCTTATACAAAATATCAGCTTACAATAGAAATATATCTTTGTCCTTTTGCAGCTTTAGATTCTTTATCTAGCGACTTTGCAAACAAAGATTCTTTGGAGTTTTTTATGCGTAATTCCTTAGAATCCTTGCCTCTGTCTGCTCTAAGTTTAAAAATCCTAAAATTTTTGCATACAAAAGGCTTGTTTTAATAGAAATTTGCTAATATTTGCACTTTGATTAACCCAAAAACAAGGAATCTTTATGCCACTTTTAGATAGTTTCAAAGTAGATCACAAAAAAATGCCAGCACCCGCTGTGCGTCTTGGCAAGGTAATGCACACATCAAAAGGAGATGAAATTTGCGTATTTGACTTACGTTTTTGTAAGCCAAATGTTGAAATACTAAGTGAAAAGGGAATCCATACTTTAGAACATCTTTTTGCAGGTTTTATGCGTGAGCATTTAAATAATGAAAAAGTAGAAATCATTGATATTTCTCCTATGGGCTGTCGCACCGGATTCTATATGAGCCTTATTGGCAAACCAACTCCACAGGAAGTCCGTGATGCGTGGGAAAAAAGTATGCAAGATATTTTACAAGTCAGTGAGATTCCAGAGGCGAATCCACTACAATGCGGCACCTATTTAATGCACTCCCTACAAGAGGCACAAGAAATTGCCAAAAACACATTGGCTAAGGGAATTGGCATTATGGATAACGAAGCTTTAAAACTTAATTTCCAATGACTTTAGAAGAATATTTAAAAGCCATTGAATGCCTCAATCTATGGGCGAAACATTATTATATCTTAGATGACCCCATAGCAAGCGACGAAGAATACGATACGCTTTATCATCAAGTCAAAAATTATGAATCGCAAAACCCTCAAAATATTGCGCCCGATTCTCCTACGCAACGCGTGGGAGACAAGGTACTAGAATCCTTTAGCAAAGTAGCGCATATCCAAAGAATGTGGAGCTTAGAAGATGTCTTCAATCCTCAAGAATTACAAGATTGGATTGAGCGCGTCTTGCGTGGGGTAAATCACGAGACCTTAAACTTTTCTATTAGTCCTAAATTTGATGGGGCAAGCTTGAATCTCCTTTATGAAAATGGGATTTTAGTAAGTGCTGCGACAAGAGGAGACGCATTTGTAGGAGAAAATGTAACACAAAATGCACGCACGATTCCAAGCATTCCCCTAAAAATAGCCTATAAGGGACGCATTGAGATTCGCGGAGAATGCGTGATTGCCAAAGACGATTTTGAAAAACTCAATCTTGAACGATTACAGCTAAGAGAAAATCTGTTTGCCAATCCACGCAACGCAGCCGCAGGAAGTTTGCGCCAACTAGATTCCAAAATCACTGCAAAGCGAAAATTGCAATTTATCCCTTGGGGTGTGGGTGCTTGTGATTTTAAGGGCTTTATGAGTTCTACAAATATAGATTCTACAAGCCTTGCGCAAGATTCCATAGAATCTAGCCAAGATAGTTTTTTTGCTCTTATGGAAAAAATTTATGCTTTAGGATTCCAAAAATCCCCATTTGTAAAGCTTTGCAAGGATATTCAAGCAATTGAAAAGGCTTATTCTCATCTCATCTCTCAACGTGATTCCTATCCTATCACCTTAGATGGAATGGTGGTGCGCGTAGATTCTATCTCCCTGCAAGAAAAACTTGGATTCACAATTAAAGCCCCTCGTTTTGCCTGTGCCTATAAATTTCCAGCCATTGAAAAAAGAGCAAAAGTCTTAGGAATCACATTACAAGTAGGACGCACGGGTGTAATTACGCCTGTGGCAGAACTTGAACCCATAAGAATTGAGGGAGCAAAAGTTAGTCGTGCGACTTTACATAACTTTGATGAGGTTACAAAAAAGGATATTCAAATCAATGATTTTGTGATTCTTATCCGCAGTGGCGATGTGATTCCAAAAATCATCAAATCTCTACCCGCTTTGCGTGATGGGACACAAACGCCTTGTCCAATTCCGACAAAATGCCCCATTTGCCAGAGTGAATTGCTTATAGAAGAAAAGTTAATTAAATGTCAAAATCTTAGTTGCGAGGCGCGTGTAAAAAATTCTATTATCCACTTTGCAAGCAAAAAGGCACTTAATATTGATGGGTTGGGAGAGAAAATCGTTGAAACATTGTTTGACACAGGAAAGATTCATTCCATTGAGGATTTATTCTTCTTGCAACCGAGAGATTTAAAGGACTTGGAAGGCTTCAAAGATAAAAAAATTCAGAATCTTCTCAATGCGATTGCCGCCACGCGCGGGGTGGAATTATGGCGTTTTATCAATGCACTTGGGATTGAACATATTGGCGAGGGTGCGAGTAAAAAACTAGCAAATAGTTTTGGGATAGAGTTTTATCAAAAAACTTATGAAGACTTTATCGCTCTTGAGGGATTTGGAGAGGAAATGGCAGCTTCTCTAAATGAGTTTTGCAGGGTAAATATTCAACGACTTTTGCGACTTTTGGAGCTTATCTCTCCTGTTTGCACGACGCAAAGGTCTGCGCAAGATTCCAAATTTAGTGGCAAGACTTTCGTTATCACAGGCACATTGTCCAAAGCGCGTGAGGAATATAAGGAATTATTGGAATCTCTTGGGGCAAAAGTTAGCGGAAGTATTTCCAAAAAAACAGATTTTTTGCTTTGCGGTGAAAATGCAGGCTCAAAACTTGCCAAAGCGCAAGAATTGGGTATCAAGATTGTGAGTGAGGCAGAGATTAATGCAATGCTTAAGTAAAGATTCTGCCTCATTGCGGGATTCCACAAGAAAATGTTGGGTTAATTAATTATTGCAATGGAATCCCTAAAGCGAGATTTTGCATTATAGATTGTTTGCCTTGCAATGACAAGTGAAATCTCATTTCCTTTTCCCCCTAAACTCTTTCTTTAACTTACGCACTTCTTGAAA
>ERZ778495.230-NODE-230-length-61514-cov-10.682357_pt1 | contig 61514 bp, 42 predicted proteins | sample MGYA00433100_ERZ778495 | MGnify/ENA primary metagenome ERZ778495 (study PRJEB29527, sample SAMN07138962) | mouse gut metagenome | material: feces | host: mouse | place: China:Nanjing | collected 2016-01-25 ...
TGCTTTTCATCAACCAGTTTTTGCAGCACAGACGGCAGTTCAGAAGATTGCTCTACAAGATACGGAAACTCATCCAAACATAAAGTAAAACGCTTGTCTGTTCGATAATTGACCGCGCGAAACATAGATTCCCAATCCGGATATGTCAGTTTGTCGAAATCCGGGAACACTTGTGCTATTACTTTTGCAAGCAATACTCTCTGATGTTGCCCTTCAGAACGGTCAGCAAGGAAGTAAACATCATTTTCTGACAACACCCTTTTAATGAGCGTTGACTTACCCAGCCGTCTGCGACCGTACATCACGACTAACGAGGATTTCTCTCTCACAAGAGCATCTTTCAGTCGGGCTGCTTCATCTATTCTATCAACAAATTTCATACGCCTTATTCATTATGCAATGCAAACATAATGTTTTTACAGCATAACACAAAATTTAAAACCATGTTTTTATCCCAACAGAACAAATTTCAACTTATGTATAGGAGAACATGCACTCTATCCCTTTTTCGAAGCTCGTTTCCTTGTCTTCAAACTCAAATCCTGCAAAGTTTTTCCCTGTTTGTCTTCTTTAGCCAGCCACAGAATATCATCGTCAAGCTGCAAGGCATACAGCACTCGCAAGTAGATTCCGATTGCTACTGTCGGTACACCTTTCTCTATTCTAGACACGGTCAATGGAGAGCAAGTGTCACGTTCCGCCACTTGAGCCACACTCAGATTCCTTCGTAGGCGAGCCAATTTAATCTGTTCTCCTACAATCGACATCTTCTACACCAATTTTCGAGGCAGTTTGGTTCCCATTGTATTTTTTGTCATAATCAACTAATCATATAATACTCAAAGATACTGCTTTAGTATATTTAATGATGTATTACAGGCAAAAAATCGCAAGACTAGAAGACGCTTTTCCAACCAAAATATTTTTATTTTATCCTATAAAGTTCTCCCTTATCGTTGAGTCTAAAATTAAATTCTCTAACCGGCGGTATTCCTTTAGCGGTATTTGCAAATATTTTTAACAATGGTTCTTTTGAATCTGAAGCCATTGTCGCAATATAAAAATCTTTTATATAAGGCTCATTTTTAATACTTTCCAAAGCCTCTATAAACTTATCTCTATACAATAAGATTTTTTCTTCACCAACACAACTATTCCGAAGTAATTCATCCACGTCATAATCAATGCAATTTGCAACATATTTGGCCGTATTTGAATATTTATCTTCAATTTTTAATGGAGCAAATTTGTATGTTTTGTCAATCAATTCCATTTTATAATATGACAGCCCTCTACCTTTCATAGTATCCATTATCTGGTCAATCTGTTCTTTTTGCATTCTATATCCAAAATAAATCCCAGTAATTGCCCTATAATCAATATCAAACAAACCTTTTCCTTCAACAATTAAACGATGCTCTTCCTCATGCTTCCACGAAAGCGATTTTGTCCCCAAAAAAGTCTTTAAAGTCTGAATAATGTCTTTACTATGAAGTATAGTTAAATCCGCGATAGGAACATTTCGAGAATAATCAACATCAAAATCAAAAATAGCTTGAAAATTCTCATTGTAATTTAGAGACTCTTTGAGTATATCAATGTCATATTCTATGGCGAATCCTGTATGCCCACCACCATAATAAGCCCATAATAATTCATTGGTCACATTGTTACTTAGGGAATAAATCCCTATTTGGGCAAATTTTTCGAGCAATTCTTGATACTGCTTTTTAACATCTCCAGAAAACTGCTTAAACGCTTCAATCAATGAAATTATTTTATAGTCATTACAAAAGCCTTCTGTTGGATCATTTAATTCACTTTTTGTCGGAAGATAGATTTGATTATTTGCAAGAGTGTTTACATCTCTATCAAATATTGATTTCCCATCTTTATCAAAGAGTCCTATGCCACCTCTGTATTTATAACAATTTCTCATATTTATATTGCCAAATTTCGAATAATATCGGCCTCATTTTAATACTTACAATCAAACAAAATACACTCCTATATATTTCTCCATTTTTTCAAAGACTTCAATCACTTCTTTCTCATTCAATCCAACTTTTACAGCCACTGCAAATAAATCCACCTTTGTTGGTTCGATACTATCGTTAATTGAAGTAGTATGGAATCCATTTATACCATCACTTGGCAAAAGGTCGTATGCAGGAGCAAAATGCCAATCGCCATCACGATAGATAAAAGCAAAATTCTTTGCGTGGTCATCTTTGTTATCAATCAAGTAGTTGAATACCATAAGACGATACACTTTCCACATTTCCGCCACGCTATGTGTCAGAGCTGCGCATACTTGAAATATGTGAGTGTAGTCTATGCTTGGCAAACGATAGTCTGCCCCGATAAGTCCGGCAATGCTTACAACGTGTAATTTACCGTTTGAGGTACGGTCAAAACGCTCTACTCCGAAATATTTTTCCTCAAACAGTCGTGTTTCTGGCATTTCAATTCCGCATTTCTTTGCAAGAAGCGAATAATTGTACTCATCAACACCGATACGTTTTGAATCTCTCTTCGCACGAAACTTTACCAACCATTCTTTATCTTCAAAGCGAGTGAAAATTTTCGGTCTGGCACCACCTGGAGAACCACCTCTATATTGAAATTCCTCGATTCCCTCACCAGTATACTCTTCACTATCAAGAATCTGTTCAGCGTTCAATGCCAACTTCTCGAAATCCGCATACTCTTGTTTCGATACAACACTCTTGTCAGGACGAAACTCCAACGCACCACGACCTGTCGAACCAACTAACGCCAAACGATCAAGCAATGATAATGTACGTGGATTGATTCCCTTCTGCTGCAAATACCTATCAAGGATCAGCAGCCCCCAACCATCTGGTAGACAATCGTCAAAAGCACCGAATCCGCCCTCGAATGGACGGGGTTTTGCAACAAAGACACCGCTGCGCAATGGTAATTCAAATGGAGATATGGAGAAGCCTGTATTGAGCCATTCAGCCGAATACTCAAATGCACATAATCCCTCTTTGGTCAAAGCCAAACGACCGACCACACGACTATCGTAAATAACTTCTATCTGTTTTATGCTATTCATCTTTCTTTCCTCTTTTGAAAGTTACGACAATAGAGAAACCGCATTTTTCAAAACTCTATTATCACGATATATATATTCATCAAATAAATCAAGTAACTCATTCATAGCATCAGTATTCTCATCCTGACGTAACTTTTTATAAATCTCAAGTAAAATTTTAACTATTTCATCATCGACCATATTTACACCATCTATGTCGGAATATCTCTGAGAGGAAATGAATTTATAAGACTGGACAGGATATGCTGAAATGCATTTCTTTACATACTTTAGCTGATTATATATTTCTCTACCCTTCTTGCCCATATTGGTCTTGACAATACCGCAGTACCAGTCAAAAGCTTCAATTGGGAGGGAATTACAATGCCATGAGTATGCATTTACAACTTTTCCCCTATAGTCCGTTGCATATCGTTCGAGAAACCTCATGCTTAAACCTCTGTATTCAGCATTCTCATATGACTTCATTGAAATCTCAACAATTTTTGCTACAATATCCTCATTGTCAGCGTCAAGTATTTTCTCAAGTCGATTTTCACATTCCTCTGAATCATCTCCCCCGACTGAACCATAAAAATATATCTGAACGAGTAATTCATGGCTTGAAGAATCATGCTCAATACAATTGATAAAATCACTTACGATATCATTCTTGTGATAAAAGCACCATTGTATTACATTTGCACGAATATATAATGCTTCGACACCCATGCTTGAAAGGAGAGGTTTTAGCATCCGAAAATATAGTTCTTTATCAAAATAGCCTTCAATATTAAGGTAATAAAGAGGTACAGTTTTTACACACTCGTGCAAGGTAGAACTGCAATTGACGAAGAACTCATAAACTTCCGATCTACGCGACGGGAGCGTACACATATGCACTAATAATTCAGCGGCACGACCTTGATAAGAATTCATACCCTTTGTGAGTAAGTCTGTTGCTCGCCTACCCATATCCTTGTTGCTATCTTCATTTATAATTATACTATCATTTTCCATAAAAGGAGCAATAGTAAGAGTTTTGCATAACTCCATAATTCCATCAATATGGCTATTTTCCTCTTTTATATAGTATTCTACAATTTGGCTAAACGTATAGCTATCAGACTTAGCAAACGCTTCTGTGATGTACAACTCTGCCAAATTCCAAAGTGAATTTGGATTTATTCCTCCAGCAAAAAGACCTTCAAGACCGGCAACCTTATACATATCCGAAATGTCATCCAAAGTGCTTATTTCAAATACAAAATTGTAAAACTTATTAGGATTTGCGGTCACACACTTTTTAAAAGCATTAGCATGCTCTCCTTGGCTGATAGGATTTCTACCTTCACGCCATTTATATTCTCCAAGTTTCAGGAATGAACTCAGCCAGTTCGAAAGCGGCCATCTTTCATATTTTTCACTACTTACTACACCGCCGCAAACTTTTGCCATAGTAACACAATGGTTTGGACATTCAACTTCATATTTTCTTCCAAATCTGCGCATAAGTTCTTGATAACATCTCTTCAGTTCCGGAAGCATATGGTCCTCTGGCAAAGTATTGCATATCAGTTCCCATTTGTTCCACCATAAATGAGGACATAAGAACCGACTCCACTTTCTCTCCTTGGCATATCTAAAATCGAATTCAGACTTATAAGACAACAATAATCTCTGATACCACTCAGCATCGTTTTCGTTTAATGTGTCATACCAAGCTCTTAGCATTTTCAAAAAGAAGAACTCTACATCTCCGTGAAGATATCCTTCAATCTGTTCGTTATTCACTAACAGGGGACGAATCAAATCGTCATACGGCTCTGGCGCTACAGCAATAGCGGAAAAAGCCAAAGACAACGTTGTCTCATTATTCAGCGACATAAGTTCTACAACAAGTGGGCGCACAATAGTTTCATCATGCGAATAGCGAATCAAAAGATCTTCGTATATCTTCAGCAGTTTTCCATTAGTGGTATCCATGCTAATCCTATCGAATGCTTTTGTTGTTGAAAAACCATAATAACCATTTTGTGCTGTTTTATATACTGTGTTACAAATGCAATTGTGCAGTATTCTGAGCAATTCCTTCGGGTATTCAACAGACAGTTTAGGACATAATACTTCCGCCAACTCATATTGTTCATGTTTGTTACATGAATCGTCAGACATAAAACAATCCAGAATCAGTTTTTCTGTCTCCTCCATAGCAAATTCGCTATTACTGTGTATTGCGTCCTGAATTAGATTGACAACAAAAAAGGCATTTTGCGATTGTGTTTCAGCGTATGCTTTGAGAACACAAGGTTGACTATAGTCATTATGCTCTCGCAATATGTAAGCAACAGCAAATAATCTTGATTCCTGATCTTGTATTCTATTAATCATATCATACACATATTCCGGTTTACTAAAAGCATATCGTGACAAACATGATATAATCGGGAAAAACAATTCATCAGTTTTCCTAAGTTCAGGCATCATTCTGTTCAAAATATTACGGATAGTTATGAACCAACTTATAGAACCGGCTCCTCGAAGGAAATAGCTCAACATTTTTCCATCTTTCTGACAGACCTCGGTAATAAGAAGTTTCTCACCACAGGATGGATTATTTACAAAAGCTAATACTGATAATGTCAATAGTTTTAGATGTAGCCTAATATCTGAATCCATAAGGATACTACGGGCTTCTTCAACGAATTTTGTGACATCATGCCCCCGTTTGAAATCAAGAACTGCCTTAACCATTGATCTCACTTCCAGGCCCTGAATCTCTTTTTTGATATCAGTTGCAAACAGACTATTATTTTCAGAATAATGACGGGCAAGAGTATATTCATAGAAAGATTGATGGAAGAATGATACAGCACACCCTTCACGCCGGATAAGACCATTGCTCGCCAGATACTCGTAAGCTTGTTTCTGATGGGAGGTCGGTGCAAACTGAGGATGTAAGGTTCCTGTCCCACGTATTGTATCAGCAATCTTATACATCAAATCTTCCCTTATTTCCAAATCATATTGTGAAGATGAATCCAAAACGATAGTGTCCCATAGGGCATCGTATAGTTCTATCTGACTATTGAAGTTTATTCTTGATTTATTCCGCTGAAACAAAATAGAAAATGAATTCAGAACCTGAACTGTTCTGAGTATTTTAGCCGTCACACAATCTACTTTCTTAATAAGCCCTTCTTCCAGTTTATCAAGTGCCATGGCAACCTCCTCATCGGACAATTCTCCTATCTCAATAATTGTGGATTTATCCTTAAGGCTATTTAAAACAGAATCATATTCAAGATCATATTTACGACACGAAACAACAGCTTTAACATTAGTCCAATCTTCCAGTGATGATAGTACTGCCATTGTCATATTTAAGTGTGTTCTATCGTTAGTGAGAGATTGAGACAGTGCATCGATTTGATCTATAATCAGAATCACGTTCTCAGCTGATGAACTGTAATATGCCAATGTATCACGCAATTCGCCTAAAGTGATAGGATTACCATTATCATCAATAGAATCAGCTTTAATGCATAAATACTTGATACCATCATTCCGGTTCTTAGAAATCAGTTCTTTTAATACAGCTGACTTACCTACTCCGGCATCACCTGCAAGAAGACAAATGGATTTCTCATTTCTGCTGATATCTTTCGTAATCCATTGCATTACTTCATCAACCTGATACCTATATATATGGGAATCTTTTACACCGTGTAATTCAGAGGAAATGAGATTAAAGCACATCCTTTGTTTTGAAGCAAACTGATCTGCCAATTTTCGGTCATCCTTAATGGAATCCATTTTCTTTTTATATAGTTCACGCCAAAGTTCAATAGTTTCTTTTACATTGTTTTCTGAGCATTTTTCACTATCAAGAAAATGATATCTTGCTGTATTTTGTATGTGATCTGACTTATTTCTAAATTCTTCTATTGAAGTTTCGCTAATATTTCTCCAATAAATTTTTTTGCGCTCATAATCACAAGCAATAAATAAGACAAGTTCACCTTTATGTCGTTCTGCATATGCATAAATCGACTGAGGAATGTCATAATATACATCCCCATTTTTCTCTGGATAAGTAAGATGTTTAACTTGAACCACAACCTTTTCTCTTGCGGTACCATCAGGACACAGAATATCAAGATATCCATCAATATTCGGCAATGTACCTCCTTCCTGGAGCTGGCAACAGTCAACTAAATCATCCGGGAAGAAAGTCTTCAAAAACCGAATTGAACGGCTATCCAATTTACTGGATTCCGTAACATTAACATTTGGAATTAGTTCCCTATCGCTCATAATTAAAGGCCATTTTCTTGAATATATTTTAGAAAATTGCTCGTTGTCCTCAACAAGGCCAAACGACCGACCAAACGATTGTCATAAATGATTTCTATCTGCTTTATGCTATTCATTTTTCTTTCCTCTTTTACGTGTAACACTTTGCTCATTCAATACATCATCAAGAGTCTGATACTGCTTTTGCGCAAAAAGAGCATCAAAGTCAGTAAGTGCATTCAAGGCGAATCCGACTTGAAGCAAACCTTTCAAAGAAATTTCCCCAGTCTGCTCGAATCTCCGGTAAGTGGCGAACTTGACTCCTGCTCTTGCTGCCAACCCTTCTTGAGTTAAGTCCAATTCAAGCCTCCGCGTCTTGACTCTTGCTGCAATTTGCAAAGCAATATCACTGGGACTTGAAATATTAAAAGCTACTATATTATTCATAGCTTATATATTTACCAATAAACCAATAAAATATTATTCAATACAAAAATAAGACTTATTCCTGAATATACCGCCAAAATCAGAATTTATTTGCATCTCAAAATGAAAAACAACTTTACTTTATCCTCGTATTCATATATACGTGCATTAAAGTAAAGCCAACAGAGGGAGAAAAAGAGATGGCTTCGCCAAAGCCGAGCCGAACCATATTTGCCGATTTTCTCTTTTGGCTACAAAAGACACAGAAATCCAGTTCACAAAACAGGCATGATTCGAGCCCTTGTCAAGCCCAAAAGACAACCAGAAAATCTGTGAATACATCTCTGATTTTGCATCCATAATCGGCGAAATAATCACAGATAAGCTTTATCTTTGCGAACCGGAAGTTTCAAAGCAAACGAGGATTATTTTTCTCTTTTCCCTTCGTTTAAAGCAAACTAAGGTTAAAAACGTTAAATCTTCGATTTTCGGCGAAAAAACAAGTAAATTTTTGAGGCTTCTATCTTTTAAGTCGTAAACTATTGCTAATCAATTAGCATAATATGCTGCATCGAAATGTATTATAGCATTCGGTGCTTCTCACGGTTTCGTTACAATTGGATTTGTCACGTGAGGGTAGGGAACGCCATGATGTATGCTCCGCTATAAGTGTGAAGCATATGTATGAAACTATATTAGTTTAATTATGGCATAAAAGTCAGTGTATTATCGGCTTCGTTTATTGAAATCGATATATTTAATGTGTTTTCGAGCACGTACCTGACTTGTTTTAAGTCGTTTATGGGCAACGAACCGGTAAATAATATGTGTTTGATATCGTTATTCACTATAACTTCTTTGCCATAATATAGTTCTAAATCTTTTGCCACATCAGACAATGTGGAAGATTTAAAATAAATTATTGATTGTCCTGCAGTCCTTTTATAGTCTGAAGTATCATCAATAATCTCAATTTCTCCGGTTTCGTTATGTATAATTGCAGTTTCTCCGGAATGAAGCAATTTTTTACTGTCGGATATAAATGAGGTTAGTTGAAGGGAGCCTTCTTCCAGATAAATTTCAGTATTATTTTTATTTTCGCGTGCATATAAAGAGAATATTGTCCCTAAAACTTTGATTTCAAGATCCGATACTTTTAATTTAAATGGAGCATCCGTATTCTTTTTTATGTTGAAATGTCCTTCTCCTTTATATTCAATCTCTCTTTTTTCAAAATTGAAAGATTTTATGTTATATGATAATTTGGATTTGGGGTTCATTAAAATTCTAGACCCATCCGGCAGAATAGTCATGGAAGACTCTCCCTTGTCCGTTTCGATAATGATGTTATGAGAGATTATCGTGTCGTATTTTTTCAAATCATTGTAGTAATTAAAAAGCAAAATGCCTGATAGTAGTATTGCCGGCAGCGTAATGGCTGCGCACGCTTTATAGAAACGATGCAATATTATCTTACGTTTTTCAGTTTTGATTTCTTCATTTAATCTGTTTTGTATTGCATCAATGTCTGATTCTGTAAAGGTGAGATTGGACTCGCAATTGTTCAGACACTCATCTAGCTCTTTATCTGTCATTAAGTCTACTTCTTCCTTAAAATTGATGAGTTCTTCAGAATACATCTTACCGTCTTTGAATTTCCTGACTCTATTCTTCATATGCTTATACTATATAATCGATAAGAGAACTAAACTTTGTGATCCCTCCTTAAAATATCTAATTTTTTTTTTAATAATTTCAATCCTAAGGAGATGCTATTTCTAACGGTCTTGGATGATATTTTTAATTTCATAGCAATTTGTTCATTAGAGAGTCCCTTTATTCTTGAAAGAGTCAAAACTGTCTGAAGTCTAGATGGTAATAATTCTAATGCTTGGTTAAAAATATTCAAAAAATCATTATATTCTAGTTCATTATTTTCTTGACTTATCAAGTCATTTTGAAAGAGCATGTAGTCTTCATAGATCGGAACCGTCAAAGAATGCCTAAAGAAATCAATACGACGCTTATAGGCAATATGAAAAAGAAATGTTGATAAATCAGTTTCCAAATCAATATTTTTATGATTCTTCCATAGACTTAAAAATATATCTGAAACAATTTCCTCAGCATCTTCTTTGTTATTAGTAGCACTCGCAATATAAATTAAAAGTCTTTTCGCATATAATTGGTATATCATATTAAAGGCTTTGACAGACCCCTTTTTAAGAGATGCGACAAGCTCTGTTTCTGATATATTGATTGAATTAGCCAATTCTATAACAATTAGAAAATTTTGTCAAAAGTATAACAAATATTTGACTTCTCCTATATACTATGAGAATAAATTAAAACATGTTGTACAACATATTTTTAACACGGGACATAGCCTTGTGCAGTACGATTACAATAATAAATACTAATCATTTATCATTTTTCATATGAACAGTTTTCCTAAAAAAACATTTTCGGTACTGCTGTGTATTTTCGTTTGTGCTGCCATGTTTGCACAAACGAAAACCATAACAGTAGGCATTGAGAATGGAAATCTTAAAACGCTACTCGAACTTATAGAAAAGCAGAGCGATTATGTGTTTTCATATCGTGACGATGTAGTAGATAATAAAGTAATAACCGTTGACGTAAAAAACGCGCCTGTTTCTCAGGTATTGGATAAAGTTTTGGCTGGCACTAACTTGTCATACAAAATTGTCTCTGATAAATCAATAATAATTACGGAGACAACGGATAATAAACAACATAGTAAGGAATCTAAAATTACAGTATCTGGCAATGTTGTTGATTCCACAGGAGAACCAATTATTGGTGGTACAGTTCGTGTAAAAGGCAGCCAAGTGGGAACTGCGACTGATATAGATGGTAATTATACACTCAATAATATTCCTTCTGATGCGACACTCATATTCTCTTACATAGGATATAATCCACAAGAAATTATTGCTTCTGATACAGCTGCGCTATCAATTGTGAAATTGATAGAGGATACGCAAGTCCTTGATGAAGTTGTAGTCGTAGGTTATGGCGTTCAGAAAAAACGTGATGTCTCTACTGCTATATCCCAAATCAAGTCTGAAGACATCGCAAATCTACCAGCAAGTGACTTCCGTCAAGCTATGGCAGGAAAAATGCCAGGTGTATCTGTTATGCAAACTTCCGGAGACCCCGAGGGCAACAACATGATGGTACGAGTACGTGGTGTTAGCTCTGCAACTGCTGGTAATGACCCTCTATATATTGTTGATGGCGTACCTGTTGAAAATGGGCTTGGCAATATAAATCCGAACGACATCGAAAGCCTCGAAGTACTAAAGGATGCATCTGCTGCTGCAATTTATGGAAGCCGTGGTTCTAATGGTGTCATAATAATAACTACAAAGAAAGGCACAACTGAACGAGCAAAAGTATCATATGATGGTTATGTTGCTTGGGATAATATCACTAAAAAGATTGATTTGATGAATGCATATCAATACGCCGAGTTTTCTGCAGAAGCTCATACTAATGCATATCTTGATCTGCATCCAGGTGGAACAGCTCCAAATGGGTCTAGACCTGAGTCATATTCAAATTATCCAATCGAACTGGAACCTTATCTTCAGGGTATGAGCGGTTTAGTTGATACTGATTGGCAAGATGAGATTTTTCGTACAGGTATTTCTACTAATCATAATATCTCTATTAGTGGAAAATCTGGTGATACAAACTATTTTGTATCGGCCAATTATCTTAATAAGGAAGGTGTAATAATAAATTCTGATTACAAGAAATATTCATTCCGTGCGAATCTCGATGGTAAATATCAGAGATTAAGCTATGGTGCAAATATGTCTCCTTCATATTCAGAGAGTAATCGTGTGAATGCCTCAGGTTCGTATTCTAGTGGAGGTGTTGTTCAGTCTGCATTGACTTCTTGCCCAATTTGGCCAGTGTATAATGACGATGGCTCTTTTAACTATCAGGGAAATGGTTATTGGCGTGTTGGTAATGATTATCAGCATAATGAAATACTGAATCCGGTTGCTCTTGCCACACTTTGTAAAGATAAGGTAACTCGATTCAATTTTACAGGCCGTATATATGTCGGGTTTGATTTTGGTCGTGGTTTTAAATTCCAAACATCGCTTGGTGGTAACTACTATGGAGCGAACAACGAAACATATAGACCATCTACTTTACCTTTGCTTGGTAAAGATTACTTTGATAAACCTTCTAATCCGATTGCAGAGGCCTCAACTGGAAGTTACTATAATTGGTTGATTGAAAACCAACTCACATGGTATCGTGATTTTGGCAAACATTCGGTAAATGCAGTTGTTGTTCAATCAGCCCAAAAAGAGACTTATAAAGGTGTATATGTAAAGGCAACAGATTATCCCAATGACTATATTCAGACAATCACAGGTGGAACTGTATCTGATGGTACTTCTAAGACTACACAATGGTCATTGGCGTCATACTTAGCCCGTGCCCAATATTCTTACGATAGTAAATACATGCTGTCTGCTGCAATTCGTGCTGATGGTTCATCTCGTTTCGGCAAAAATAATCGTTGGGGGTATTTCCCCTCTGCATCTGCCGCATGGAGATTCACCCAAGAGAATTTTTTTCGCGATCTGACTTCAATGAATTGGCTTGAAGATGGAAAACTCCGTTTCAGCTATGGACAGACTGGCAATTTTAATATTGGCAACTATGAGCATCTTTCTACAATGGGTATTGAAGAATATATCTTAGGTACAGGAAATGGTCAATTGGTAAGTGGCTACAAGCCTACTTCTGTTGATAATCCTGACTTAACTTGGGAGAAAACCAGCATGATAAATGTCGGTCTTGATTTGCGGGCGTTTAATGGCTATTTGACATTTATAGGTGAATTCTATTACTCGGATACGCATGACATGCTGCAACAGGTACTTGTGCCACGTTCAACCGGTTATGGTACCACACTGATGAATATTGGCAAGGTCAATAACCATGGCTTGGAGTTTTCAATTGGTTCACAACACTCTTACTCTAATGGACTCTCATATAGCTTTAACGCAACTTGGGCTAAAAACTGGAATGAAGTGAAAGAATTAGGTCAAAATAATGCACCTATTATATCCAGTGGATCTGTAGAACATGCATATTATATCACCGAAGTTGGTAAACCAATAGGGTCTTACTATTTGATGGTTGTGGATGGTGTTTTTAAAAATGAAGAGGAAATTAAAGCATATCCTCACTTTGACAATACTCGTCCCGGTGATTTTAAGTTTGTTGATGTAAACGGTGATGGAGTTATTGATGTTAATACTGATCGTGCTGTTGTTGGTAATTATATGCCAGACTTTACGTATGGTTTCAATGGACAACTCATGTATAAAGGTATTGACTTGGCATTCTCATTCCAAGGCGTTTATGGCAACGAAATACTAAATCTCAACAGACGTTATCTTGATAATATGGAAGGTAATACGAATGGAACAATAACATCACTTGATCGTTGGAAATCACCTGAAAATATAGGAAATGGCTTAACAAACAGAGCTAACAGGAAACAAACAGGGAATAATGGCCGCACATCAACATGGCACGTTGAAGATGGCTCATATCTACGTTTGCAGAATCTTACGATAGGCTATACTTTACCGTCCAATTGGCTTAAACGTCTTCATATTGAGAAATGTAGACTTTATGTTTCTGGTAATAACCTTGTAACTTGGACCAATTATTCAGGCTACAATCCTGAAGTAAGCATGCGTACCGCTAACGCTCTTACTCCGGGAGAGGACTATGGAACATATCCTCTTTCTCGTACATTCATGATTGGTCTAAACATTACTACATTTTAAAGAATTATTATGACTGCATATTTAAAGAAAGTATTTCTACTTTTTGCCGTACTGGTGGCATTTATACCAGCCCTGACTTCCTGCACAGATAGTTTCTTTGATCTTAAGCCGGACGATGAAGTTATAGGTGACAAGGTCTATAAAACTGAAAACGACTTTGAGCTAGCTGTCAATGCCTGCTATTCAAAGTTGCAAACACAGATGGACTTCTACATAGAAATGTGTGAATATCGTAGTGACAATTTAACTCTTAAGGCTCCGACGGCAGGAACCCAAGATCGTTATGATATAGACATGTTTAGAGAAACGTCGGCCAACGGCATTCTTGACAAACTTTGGGAAAATTTTGACAATGGCATTTACCGTTGTAACAAAATACTCGATAAAATTGATAATGCGGAATTCAATCTAACCAAGAAGAAGCAGTTTAAAGGAGAAGCTATGTTTGTACGCGCTCTTACAACATTCAACATGTATCGTGCATGGGGAAATGTTCCTGTTGCGCGTCGTGTCCTCTCAGTCAATGATGCTTTGCTGCTTGGTCGTCCTTCAGACCAACAGATGTATGAGTACCTTGCCGGAGATTTGGAACAAATAATCACTGAAAATATGCTTCCTGAGAACTATGACAGTAAAGATGTAGGCAGAGCTACGTCTGGTGCTGCCAAAGCTCTTCTTGCGAAAGTTTATTTGACATTCAAACAGCCTCAAAAAGCAGCTAATTTGCTACAAAGTATGATTGGCTCTTACGAACTTCTTCCCAACATAGTAGATGTCTTTGATGTAAATAACAAGATGAACAGAGAAATTATTTTTGCTGTCCGTTATAACAAAACAATAGTTGGGGAAGGTCATGGAGCTTGGTACTCACTTACAAATTTAACGGATGATAATAATCGCACTGATGCGCTAAATCATCTTTATGATGGTACGGATGACGATCGTGCAGATTTATTGGAATACTTACAGGTTCCAGGCGTGAATACTTGTCTAATGCGTAAATTCTATGATACACGTGATGAATCAACTCGACAATATGGATCTGACAATATTCTGATCCGATATTCAGATGTTGTATTAATGTACGCAGAAGCACTTAATGAAGTTGCATATTCAGGTTCACAAGACTCTGAAGCATTAAAAGCTTTAAATATGGTTCATACACGAGCAGGTCTTACGCCAATTGATATTGCAGATGTGCCTTCGCAAGATGAGTTCCGAAAGGCGATTCTTTTAGAACGACAGAAAGAATTTCCATATGAAGGACACCGATGGTTTGACAGCGTACGTTTAGGCGGTGCAATAGAAGCTGCTGCCGCTGACGGTAAATCGATTAACGATTATCAGCTGTTATATCCGATTCCTTTGTCCGAGATTGAACGTATCAACAATACCGACATACTGTGGCAGAATCCCGGTTACTAATCATAATCAATAAAAAAACGACATGAAATTTAATATATTAGGCTTCGGCCTCCTATTTGCAACGCTTCTGTCTCTCAGTGCTTGCGAAGATGAGAACAGCTATTCGGCTCCTCTGTCTCGATTTGAAGTCGAAGATCTGACAGTGACTTCAGGCGATGAGTCTGTAACCATGCAATGGAAAAAACAGGCCGACAAACCTGACCCTGAATCGTATCTGATTACGTGGGTGTCAAGCAGTGCTGATGAAGGCGCTAAGAGTGAGGAAGTTGATGGTAAAACCACGTCCTATACCGTAGAGGACCTGACAAACGACGTAGCTTACACTTTTGGAGTTCAGGCTCGTTATGCCGATGGTCTGGCTCAAATGATCAAAGCTACGGCAACTCCTAAAACCACCCGTATACCTGTTACCGATTTTAAGGCAACTGCAGGTGATAAGTGTGTATTTCTCTCTTGGACTGAGCCGGTTACTGATCTTAATTACAAATACGAGATTATTGTGTTGGAAAACAATAATGCCTTGAAAACTCTTGAGGTGCCTCAAGGAACAAAATCACTTCTCGTATCAGAACTCAGCAACGATATCGAATATCGGTTTGACATCAGTGCCGTATATAACCATGGCCGTTCAGAGACATTGTCTTCTTCTGCCACTCCCGGTCATATTACAGCTATCTCCTGCTTGCCGGAAAATCCACATGTATTTGAGCTCTGCAAACTGGAGTATAACCCTGCATTCTTTATAAATGGTACCATCTCTTCGGTTCAATGGAGTGTTAACGGCTCGCCGGTATCTGCTAACGAGAGCTTGGTAACTATGTTTAGTATTGCCGGTAAAAATACTGTCACTGTTGAAGTTACTTTCACTGACGGAACAAAAGCAAGCGGAAGCATTGATATTAATGTTGAAAACTTCGCTTGGTCCGAATTTCCCAATGCCGGTTATCAGAAGGCTTCAAATTTTGCTTTCTCGGCCGATGGACAGACTCTGTATAGTGTATCTCAGACAAGCAAGACTCTTTTTGCAATAAATGCCATTACCGGTCTTGCCCGTTGGCAACAGACTTTTGAAGCGGCGACTTATGGTGCCGGTATTGCAGTAGGACCTGACGGCAAAGTATATATCGGAACTGAGGATAAAAATGGTTCTCTTTACGCTCTTACTGAAAATGGCACTATTCGATGGACGGCTACAATGGGAGCGGCAGTCAAAGCTGCACCTGCGGTGACATCTGACGGTTATGTTTATGCTCTGTGCGATGGAGCGAAGCTCATTGCATATGATGCCGACAATGGCAATCAGATCTGGTCGGCCCAGCTTTCTGGAAATGCCGGAGGTGTGGTTGTTGACGCTAACGGTAATGTATATGCAGGAACATCGGCCGGTGTATGGTCGTATAGCTCAAGAGGCGATAAGCGCTGGGCTTCGGAAGCTCTGGTTGTTACAGAACGTGGAGGTTCGCTCGCCATTAATAGCAAAGATAATATCATCTATGCCGTTCTTAAGGCTAAAGCTGGCATTGCAGCACTTGATATGAACAGCGGAGCGACAAAATGGACATATCCGACGTCTAACAATGACTGCTACCACCCTGTTGTTGACAATGACGGCAATGTATATTTCTGTGAGAAGAACGGTGGCCTTTATGCGCTTACATCATCCGGTTCTGTTAAATGGAAGTATACCGATAATCTGAATTATACCTACTCAGGTTTTGCTTTGGGCGAAAACGGTCATGCCTATATCACACAATACGGCTCGCCGTTCGCTATTCTTGATTTCGATCCTGATGGCAATGCCAATATCCTGTCAAATATCACACAGACAATGTCGCCCGTATGTATAGGTCCTGATGGACGTCTTTACTATGGTTGCAACGGTTCGATACAGTCATACAATATCGGAGTACAGCCGTTGCGTGCCGGATGGTACTGCTGTGGTGGCAATCTTCAAGGTTCAAACTCTCTTAGATAGCACCGATGAAAGTTGACAAACGGCTTCAATTTAGTACTCTGGGCTTTGCTCAGAGTACTATTTGGGTTCTATTCCTGTGCTGTTCCTTGACGATATCAGCTTGCGGAGGTAATGACGACGGCCTGTCGCAACCGGCTCCCGAAGAGCCCGATAATCATCCCTCGCAGGTTGAGACTGTGATGAATGAACTGTGGGAAACCTCATGCTTGTTATCTGATAAGTCAGTGCGTATAGCCAATTATAATACAATACAAAGTTGGGCTGATGTTTGTCCGTTTGATAATGTATTTCTGAAATATATTAAAACTGACAACGTCACGGCGGTAGCATTGGAAAAGTCATATCCTGCTTTGAAATGTTATGATATGGCTTTTGATAAAGTGCTCAATGCTCTTAAAACTGGATTGCCCGCCGGCGCTTCTCCGCGCGTCTGGGCATTATATAACATGGGTATAGTGGTGCAGACCCATAAAGGCAATTATGCTGTCGACGTTTATCATAGACGTGGTGCGGAATTGGCGCCGTATATTGATTTCTATGCAATAACACATATACATGCTGACCATAAATGGGAGCCTTTAGCCGTTATTATGTCGGAACTTGGGAAGCCCGTATTGACTAATTTTACTATTAATGGTGTGAATAACAGTCAGTATCTTTCAACCGTTGAGAAAGATTATACTATTGGAGAATTTAAAATTCACTCTTTTATTACTCATCACAACAGTTCTGATTTGGCCACTCTTGCCATTACCGCTTTCTATGTGGATGGAGGAGGACTGAAACTGCTTCATTCCGGAGATAGCAACTTCATTGCGGAGGAATTTGAGACAATGCGAGACAAAGAGGTAGACTATTATGTGTTCAGATATGCCGTCAATTCTCTAACTGAGAATAATGTGTTGGGAAAGATTGTGAACCCGAAAGTTGCAGTACTGAGCCATATACTTGAACTCGGACATAAAGATATCGCAAACAGCCGTTGGAGTTTTGAACTCGGTCTTGACCGCGCCGGTCGACTTAATTGCCGCACTGTAGCCATGCCTTTCTGGGGAGATTATATGTCTATGTGATGAAAATTATCTTTTATAAAACGATCAGATTATGAAAAAGATATTATTAGCCTGCTCAATGCTGCTGGCGATGACTGCTTACGCGTCAGAACCCAACCGGGCAGACGTACTGCGTGAGAAAATATTGTCCGGCGACACCTCTGAGGTTCTTGTGGTAGCTCATCGGGGCGACTGGCGCTATGCTCCCGAGAACTCGATTGCCGCCATTGAACATTCGATAGCTATAGGTGTCGATATCGTAGAGCTTGACCTGCAGCTGTCGAAGGACTCCGTTCTCTTTGTGATACATGATTCAAAGCTTGAGCGGACTACCACCGGCAATGGACGTATCAGCGATTGGACTGCCGATTCCTTGCGTACACTCAAACTGAAAAACGGAGCGGGAATACGTACTATGCACTCTTTGCCCACTCTTGAAGAGGCCATGCTTGCTGCAAAAGGGCGTGTGTTGGTCAACTTGGACAAGGCCGACCGTTATTTCGACCTGCTTATGCCTGTACTGGAGAAAACAGGAACGTCTTCGCAGGTTATAATGAAAGGGTCTAAACCTGCGGCACAAGTTGACAGTCTGTACGGTGCATATCTTGATAAGGTTATTTATATGCCGGTGGTGAATCTTGACAAGCCTGATGCACGAGAACTCATGGACGGGTATTTTAACCGTTTAAAGCCTGTGGCTTATGAACTTGTATATGCGACAGATGATGATAACGGATATGCCATAGAGCTGAAGTCGCGTCTTGATGGCAAGGCATTGATATGGTATAATACACTGTGGGACACTTTGTGCGGCGGTCATGATGATGACCGTGCGTTGAGTGATCCTGACGGCGCTTTTGGGTTCCTGATCGATACTCTGGGCGCACGTATCATTCAGACTGATAGGGCTGAACTGCTGCTTGATTATCTACGCTCTCGTTCATTACATAAATAATATGGCTATGTCGGAATTAAACCAAGGAGGCATATTATCACGCATAACGAATTTTTATCGGATTTCAGCGCCGGCAGAATCTGCATCGACTTCTGACAATTTCAAAAAGTTGAGATGGGCTACCTTCCTGTCTGCGACTTTGGGCTACGCAATTTATTACGTATGCCGATTGTCTATGAATATTGTGCGCAAGCCTATTGTCGATGATGGTATATTTACCGAAACAGAACTCGGTATCATCGGTTCATGCTTGTTTTTTGTTTATGCTGTAGGCAAAATGGCAAACGGATTCCTTGCTGACCGTTGTAATGCCCGCCGGTTCCTTGCTACGGGATTATTGTTTACTGCATTGATAAACCTTGTGCTGGGTATGACGTCGATGTTTCTTGTGTTTGCTGTGCTATGGGGCCTAAATGGATGGTTTCAATCTATGGGGGCGCCTGCGTGCGTGGTGTCACTCAACAGATGGTATTCGTCACGTGACCGTGGAACATTCTATGGTTTCTGGTCGGCCAGCCACAATATAGGTGAAGCTATAACATTCATAACGATAGCGCTGCTTGTCAGCTGGTCAGGATGGCGTTATGGAATGATTGGTGCGGGAATAATTGGAGTGATCGGCTTGCTGATAGTGCTTCTTTTCATGCGTGACACGCCCCAGAGTCTCGGATATCAGCTTTCCGAGCCTAAAAAGGAGGTAAATGAAGGAAAAGCGGAGGATAAGGCCGATTTTAATAAAGCGCAAAAAGCGGTACTTCGGAATCCGGCGATTTGGTGTCTTGCTCTTGCCAGTGCATTTATGTATATTTCGCGCTATGCTGTGAATTCATGGGGCGTATTCTATCTGCAGGCCCAGAAAGGTTATGATACATTGGACGCGTCATTCATTATATCCATAAGCTCTGTGTGCGGTATTATTGGTACGGTTGCCTCGGGTCTTATCTCCGATAAAATTTTTAAGGGTAATCGCAATTGGCCGGCATTGATATTTGGCTTGTTGAATGTTAGCGCATTATGCTTGTTCTTACTTGTTCCCGGAGAGCATTTTTGGCTTGATGCTACCGCCATGGTTATGTTTGGCGTTGGTATCGGTGTCTTGATATGCTTTTTAGGCGGCCTCATGGCTGTTGATATAGCTCCGCGTGCGGCAGCAGGAGCCGCGTTGGGAGTGGTCGGCATTGCAAGTTATCTTGGTGCCGGTTTACAGGATATCATGAACGGCATACTTATTGAAGGTCATAAAACAATCGATGCATCCGGAGCCGAAGTATACAACTTCACATATGTGAGTTGGTTTTGGATTGGAGCGGCGGCACTGTCGGTCGTTCTTACAATGTTGGTTTGGAATGCTCGCCGAAATGACAATTAGTATTTATAAGCAGGTTAAGGTTATTTAGGTTTATAGCTACATATAATTCTCCGATATTCAGGGATTATGTGTGATTTATTCAGGCGATTGGTTAATACAAATTATACCGTAACCCTGACGATGATAAGAAGATTCTTATCAGACAAATAAAGTCGTCCGCATCGGACGACTTTATTTATTTAACAGGTTCTATTGTGTGGCTTCTCGGATATAAAATTTATAACCGTTGTCCTGACCGGGATCATACGGTCCTGTGCTCAGTGAGTTATTTGACTGTATCTTGTAGTCTGTCAGATGGAGATATCCGGAAACTGCATCGTCAAAAAGACTGATCTTATATACTCCCTCCTGATCTGTCGGGGTTATTTCCCATTTATATGCCCATTCATAATCAGGATTATATTTCCCGACAGCCACTTTATTATTGATTTCGGAGCTGCTTAAATCGGCATGCAGGTATAAACTTGAATCATCGACTTCAATAAAGTATGACGAGTCCGGGTTCTTTGTGATACGCCATTTAAAGGTTCCGGCTTCAGATTGAGTGCGGCTGTCAATGACCTCGGTCGTCTTATTGGCCAATGAATCTGTGCCGACACAGACGTCAAGGTTATGATTGTTCGCAATTATGATATTGTACACTCCTGTTTCCAGTTCACGTGTGACAGTCACTCTTTCAAATATCCATTTAAATGTGGACGGATCTTGCGACGGTCTATGATATGAAAATTTAATCGGAGAGTTGTCTTTGAGCGGTCCGGTTGGATATTCGAGATATTTCAACTTGTCTGCTCCGTTTTCAATGAAAAATGCGCCGGTCTTATCTCGCGTGGGCTCTAAGAACCATTTGAAGAAGGTCAAAGCATCGTCTTTATAGAAATTTTCCATGTAAATTTGAGCTCCTTCCGATATATCTTTGTTATGTGGAGCCATGTATAAATGTGCTGTGGCATGTTTTCGTATAATAAAACTTCCGTCTCTGATGGGATTTCCATGATTGTCAGTCTCATATTCGACCACCCAATATGAGATTGTCGGATCAGACGGGTCGAATCGGTCAAGTTCTATTTTTGTTCCGGGGGAAAATGAATAATTGGCCGGATGCATGCAGAAATTCTGGTCCGCAAGCGGTTTGATTTTGTATATTCCGGGAGTCAATGTGGCTATCTGCCTGTTTGCATTAGGATTAAGACCATCATAAAAGACTTGCCATTCACGTGCGCTGGGTTCTTTTTGATTCTTGTCTTTTGTGAATGTTACATTGTTGACCGTCGGAAAATTGCCGGAATAAACAGCCATTGTCTGGGCCATCACTGGTCTGATGACAATATGACGTCCTAATGGGTTGGGCTTTTCAACGATGTATTGATAATAAAGTTTGTTGTCGCTTCCGCCACGTTCGCGTATGTCAACTGCTGACCAGTTCGGTAAATTGATGTCAGCAGGATACATTGCCATATTAGTGTAAGAAGCATTATAGATCCAGTATGAATCGCCCTTGAATTTGTCAAAACTATAGTGACTCATTAACGACGGGTATGGATCTCTGGAAGCAAGTAATATTGTTGATGAAGTTGTTATCGGCCGGGCCGGTAAAAGTTCCATAATTGTATTGTAGCTGTCTATAAGCTGGTAAGTCCGTTTGGGCACAAATGCATTTAGAGAAAGTTCGTATGCAGACTTAAGCGGCCTGAATTTCCATTTATAATATGGAGCTTGGGCCGAGGTATAAGGAGTGATTCGAACTTCTCCTCTGATACCTTCTAAATATTTATCTCTATTTGCGTTTGCCCGTACAAAGAAATATCCGTCATTAGTAGGATCTATGTACCATCCAAGCAATCTGCCTTGTCCATAGTCTCCTTCTAAAATTACATATGGTTCCGATGTAGACTTTATTCCCATGAATAATGAAGTATAGGCCATTCTTATTCTGAAAACACCGGGTTTGTCCTCTACAGGTTCAAATACATATTGATATGTCAGCTCTTTATCCGGAGTTTTAGACACCATGTCAAAGTTATAACCGGGATCTATATTTTTATTTCGTGTTTGCACAACTTTATTTGTATCGAAAGCATATGACATCTCATACATACCGTTAGGAAGACTTTCTGTAGCATGCAATTCTAAGATTTGATCTTTTGTAATAACTTGATTGTATACCTTAAAGTCATCTAAATACCTATTGGAAGTGTCTGGAATACTTCCTAATCCCCAATTGGTTGCCAATTCGAGTGTTTGTCCTCCCATATAAAATAATGCGTATTCCAGACATGAATTAGGATAAAACATGTATAGATATGTCATATTGTTTTTACTGACAAGGAATACTTGATACCATCCTGTGCGGTGGGTGAAATTAACCGGATCCCAATACCAAATACCCCAATTCTTGAATTTGTGTTCTTTGACATTGACTGTATAACGGTCTACCACAGCCCGGTCTCTTCTATGATAGAAGCCAATCAGGTTGCAATTGTCATGAGCATAATAGCTGAAAAACACTCGATATATTTTATCGGTATCTTCCCATGGATAGACGCCTGAATATCTGGAATAGTCCGTATCAATGAAAATCCAAAAACTAATAGAGTATCCGTTATCAATTGATGCGCCTTCGAAGAAGCCGGGAGTCTCGATGTATGCGTTGGGCGAAAATTCCATGGCGCCTGCCACATTGCCGAACCGGTCGGCGAAAGAATAGGTGCTGCCTCGTTTTAAAGTACCGTCTTTACGATTTATGACATCCCTATAATCCAGATTATTGAGCGGATAAAAACGTATGGGCTTTGGCGGTTGTGCTATTGCGGCTTGCATCACAAAAAAGATGCCAAGTATGAGTGCGTATATACGGGTTTTCATAATTATGTCTGTTTATTTATGTCTGAATCCCAATTTTTCTAAAAACTCTATAAGGAGTTCACTGCGGTCTGTTATGACGTAGGTAGCGCCGTTTCCAAGAAGCCATTCCCAATTGCCCCGGCCATCGTCAAGGAAATTATTTGGATCTTTATCTTGAAAATCATATGGTCTTACAATCGGGTCGGTATCGGTCAGCGGTATCTTTTCAGCTATGACACCGTCGCCAAGTTCCGGCCAGAACGAGTATTGTCCTACCCATATCTTGGCGGCATCGACAATGGGTACATATCTTAATATCGGGTCTTTTGACTGCTTGTATACCAGTTCCATGGCATAGATGTTTTTCTGTCCGACAAAATCCATTATATAACTGTCTAAGTTAGGCGTTGTAGAAAAAGCTATCGGCGTATAGATAAAATCATCTAACGTTACATTAACCTCTTTTAGCAATGCCTGTAAATTCTGAAGGGTGAGTTTTCCTTTGACAATTGACTGATAGAGCATGTTTTTCTCCTTCAGCAGTGTTAGGACGCGCTTCATGGTCTCGTTAAATAGTTTGCCTCCTTCCTTTATGTCCAACGCTATGACCGCCTTGTCTTTTAGATAGTCGAGGGCGTCGGTTAACGAGAGCATAGGGTATTGCGATACGGAGCCGTCCTCATTACGCAGATTCAGGGAGTTTACGTATGACCAATTAGCTTCTCTTAATCGTCCATACCCTGTGGTGATTCTGTCAAGACAGGCATCGTGGAATACCACCATGACATCATCAGCTGTGACGCGGACATCCATCTCGATAATATCGGCTCCCAATTCGATAGCCATACGGTATGCTTCTTCCGAATTTTCAGGATAAGTCGACCAGTATCCTCTGTGCGCTGATACCAGCACATATTCCTCATATTTTTCCCGGTGTTTGATGATGTCGAGAACTTTTAACAGTGAAGGGCTTTGCGCATTGGCATAAAAGCCGCTTGAAATGAGCAAAAGGCTCAGCTGGAGTAGTAATTTAAATTTCATAGGCCCAAATATTTTTTAAGAAGAAGCTCTAAATGTTAGACATATTCAGTATCTTATTTGTTTATGAAAATTTATCTTTTTTTCAAAAGTTTTCGTAGTTTGAGTGTTAAAGCATAATTACTTTACCATAATGCCGCAAGGACTAATTGCAATCATGTTGTATAACATGGTTTTTTAATGGGACAAGCTCTGCCGATACACGATTACAATAATGTGCGGGTTATCACATTATGGATAGATAAAACGATCAGATTATGAAAAATATATTATTAGGCTGCTCAATGCTGCTGGCGATGACTGCTTACGCGTCAGAACCCAACCGGGCAGACGTACTGCGTGAGAAAATATTGTCCGGCGACACCTCTGAGGTTCTTGTGGTAGCTCATCGGGGCGACTGGCGCTATGCTCCCGAGAACTCGATTGCCGCCATTGAACATTCGATAGCTATAGGTGTCGATATCGTAGAGCTTGACCTGCAGCTGTCGAAGGACTCCGTTCTCTTTGTGATACATGATTCAAAGCTTGAGCGGACTACCTCCGGCAAGGGACGGATAAGCGACTGGACTGCTGATTCCTTGCGTACACTCAAACTGAAAAACGGAGCGGGAATACGTACGATGCACTCTTTGCCCACTCTTGAAGAGGCTATGCTTGTTGCAAAAGGACATGTGTTGGTCAACTTGGACAAGGCCGACCGTTATTTCGACCTGTTGATGCCTGTACTGGAGAAAACCGGAACGGCTACGCAGGTTATAATGAAAGGAAATAAGCCTGCGGCACAAGTTGACAGTCTGTACGGTGCATATCTTGATAAGGTTATTTATATGCCTAAGTTAAACCTAAACAAGCCCGATGCGCGAGAACTCATGGACGGATATTTTAATGAACTCAAATCGGTTGTCTATGAGCTGTCATATTCAAACGACGATGCCATAGGATATGCCATGGAGCTGAAGTCGCGTCTTGACGGCAAGGCATTGATATGGTATAATACACTATGGGACACCCAGAGTGGCGGTCATGATGATGACCGTGCGTTAAATGATCCGGATGGAGCATACGGTTTCCTGATCGATACTCTGGGTGCACGTATCATTCAGACTGATAGGGCTGAACTGCTGCTTGATTATCTGCGTTCTCGTTCATTGCATAAATAACGGCAGTACTGTATGTCAGTATGATATACTAATTGCATGCAGAGGCTTTCGTAATTGTCGTATCTATTTATGCCTGAAGCCCAATTTCTCCAAAAACTCTATCAGAAGTTCACTACGGTCTGTTATAATATATGTAGCTCCGTTTCCAAGAATCCATTCCCAGTTGCCCCGGCCATCATCAAGTATGTTATTAGGATCTTTATCCTGAAAATCATATGGTCTTACAATCGGGTCGGTATCGGTCAGCGGTATCTTTTCTGCTATGACACCGTCACCAAGTTCCGGCCAAAACGAGTATATGCCTATCCATATCTTGGCGGCATCAACAATGGGTACATATCTTAATATCGGGTCTTTTGACTGCTTGTATACCAGTTCCATGGCATAGATGTTTTTCTGGCCGACGAAATCCATTATATAGCTATCCATGTTTGGGGTATTGGCATAGGCTTTAGGCGTATAGATAAAATCATCTAATGTCACATCGGCTTCTTTGAGAATTAACTGCAGGTTCTGAAGAGGATATGTGCCTTTTATAATTGACTGATAGAGCATGTCCTTTTCCTTCAGCATGGCGAGGACTCGCTTCATTGTCTTGTTGAGCAACCGGCCTTTTTCTTTTATATCCAACGCTATGACCGCTTTGTCTTTTAGATAGTCGAGGGCGTCGGTTAACAAGAGCATAGGGTACTGCGATACGGATCCGTCTTCATTACGCAGCTTAAGAGAGTTTATATAACTCCAGTTTGCTTCTCTTAATCGTCCATACCCTGTGGTGATTCTGTCAAGACAGGCATCGTGGAATACCACCATGACATCATCAGCTGTGACGCGGACATCCATCTCGATAATATCGGCTCCCAATTCGATAGCCATACGGTATGCTTCTTCCGAATTTTCAGGATAAGTCGACCAGTATCCTCTGTGCGCTGATACCAGCACATATTCCTCATATTTTTCCCGGTGTTTGATGATGTCGAGAACTTTTAACAGTGAAGGGCTTTGCGCATTGGCATAAAAGCCGCTTGAAATGAGCAAAAGACCCAGTTGGAGTATGGAGCCGAGTTTCATATAGACAAATTTTTATCAAGAAGAGTATCTATATGTTAGACGTATTCATCGTTTGATTTGTTTGTAAAAATTTTACTATTTTAAATAAAATTGATGCGTCAGGCAGCGATTGATATGATTGACTTGAGTGAAGTTGTGTTTTTTTCAGTTTAAAACTGATCATGTTCGATGCTTTGATTTCAAGGATTATCCTTATATTTGTGAAAAATAATTAACAGGATCATGACAAAACATTACATTCCCCAACCTATATCGACCGATGATGTGGTCCTTTCTCCCGAACTGCTTGAACTTTCCGAGTCAATAGCCCGCAACGTGCATGAGGTATGGGCGCAAGGACGCATGACCGAGGGATGGACTTACGGCGAGAACCGCGATGATATAAATAAAAGACATCCCGGTCTGGTGCCTTACGAGCAGCTCTCCGAAGGAGAGAAGGACTATGACCGCAATACGGCGGTGGAGACTCTGAAGCTGGTGACCAAACTCGGTTTTACAATAGAAAAGAAGTCATGAAGCACAAAAAGGCAGGACTGCTGTGCCGCATGTCCCGATTTATTGAAAATCTTGCGTGTCATCCGTTGAGGATGATTGATAACGCTGTTTCCGGAGGCATGGGAGTGCAGGTATTGACTCTTGCGGTAGTCGTTGTCGCAATACTTGCTCTGTTTGCTACGGTTATAGCTGTCTATACGCTCATAGCTGAAGGACGCGGCGATTTTGTCGGCTCGCGTCTATGGAAGATGTATCACGTCTTTGTCGATCCCGGCAACGGCATGGAGGTTTCCGGAGCTTGGACGGGATGGAAGCGTATAGGTGTGATGTGTATCGGCATAACGGGGTCGATATTTTTCGGCGGACTGCTTATATCTACTATATCAAATATAATCGAACGAAGGGTCGATGCGCTGAAGTCGGGACAGTTTCGTTATAAACGCATAAAGGAGCATTTCATTATTCTCGGTTATGATGAGCTTGTGCCGAGTCTGATAATGGATCTGCATAATGACGTTGCTACGTCGGATAGTCCCATCGTTCTTATGACCGGACAAAATGTGTCATCAGTCAAGGAGATGTTGTTTTCGCAACTGGACGATACCGTGACCGATAAGTTGATAATATATTCCGGCAACATAAACTCCAAGGAGGATCTTTCGGGCCTGAATTTCAATGCGGCCAAGGAGGTGTATGTATTTGGCGAGGAAGGGGAGATAGGCCGCGACTCAAAAAATATAGAGTCGCTGCGCTATATCAACGAATTGCGCGACAAGCCGCTTCATAATACTCCTCTTGTGACTTATGTTCAGTTCAGCCGCATAACCTCTTACTCCAGCATACAGAAGTTTACTTTGCCTCCCGAATATTATATAAGGAAGGAGGTACTCTACACCAACGCCTCCAAGCCCAATCTGTATTACAGACCGTTTAACTTCTATGAGTTGTGGAGCCGTCGCCTGTGGGGACTGTATCGCGACGAAAAGACCCGGATGTCGGGCGACTACGACCTGCTGGATTTCGTACGGACTGATGAGTCACTGTCAACATTTGCCTCTCGGTCATCGGAGTATTATGTGCATCTTGTCATTGTAGGCTTTAACCGCATGGGGCGTGCGTTGCTGCTTGAGGCGCTCAGGGTGTGCCATTATGCCAACTATGACGACTCCAAAACACCTGAACAGCGCGTCAAGACTCGCATTACCGTAGTCGACCGTTATATGGATAAGCTTAAGGATACGTTTGAGGCACAGTTCCCTAACATAGGCACGCAGATATATGATATTGACGTGGATTATGTAAACGATGATATAAACTCACCCGTAATGCGTAAGAAGCTTGTGGACTGGAGTCGTGACAAGTTGTGTAAACTTACTGTGGCGATATGTGTCTATGAGCCTGATCTCGGATTGTCGATGGGCTTGTCATTGCCGCCCGATGTATACGAGAGCGACGCCCGGGTGCTCATACGTCAGGAGAAGCTCAACGGTCTGGGGCAGTTTATACACAATGATTTCACCGGGCGCTTCAAGAATGTGAAGATATTTGGCATGCATGCCGGAGGCATACGAAAGAAAGTGCTTGATGATAGGCTGGCGGCCTACATAAACTACAGTTATGAGTCGTCAGGTTTTATTGACAGACATTATGAAAAATATGCGAAGGTGCTGTCAGGTGAATGTCGCCCCGGCGATTCTGATTATTGCGAATTTGAAAAGGAGAAGGCCGATGCTATGGCCGCGTGGTACAGGCTGCCGGAAAACATGAAGTGGGCCAACCGTTATCAGCTTGACTGCTATCCCAATTTCTGCCATGTGTTTGGCTGCGGCATAATACATGACGATGCCGCGACTGTCGAGACGCCGTCGGTAATTTCTAAAGATAAACTGGAGGATATGATGCGCATGGAGAAGTACCGATGGAATGCGGAGCGTACTATCGACGGATGGCGATATTCATCCGTGCGTGACAACAGTCGGTTCTGCCATAATCTGATCATACCGTTTGAACGCATGAAGGCTGACGCAGTACTGAGTAAGGACATATTTAAAGACCGTAATGTCATAGACAACATGCCCAAGATACTTGCATTGGGTGGCTTCAAGATTGTAACGCTAAAGGCCGTTTATGAGGCAGTCACAATGATCTGTGACATGATAGATTGTTACAGTGAATCGGTGTGTGTTTATAAGAAAATCACGGAACTTTGTGACATGATAGACTTCTACAGTGAACTGTAGCTGCCCGAGAAGGTATCGCCCTGCCTTATGTCGCCTGTGGCGAGACCTTTTTTGAGCCAGCGCATACGCTGGTCGGAACGTCCGTGGTTGAATGCATCAGGTACCACATAGCCTTGTGCTTTCTTCTGAAGATAATCGTCGCCGATTACCGACGCGGTGGTTATCGCCTCTTCAAGGTCGCCCTCTTCAAGCGACTGAAAGAGCCGGTTTTCATGATAGCCCCATACTCCGGCAAGAAAATCGGCTTGCAGTTCAATCCTTACACTTGTTTTATTGGCTTCTTTTTCGCTTTGTCCGGCCATAGCCGAGTGAGCCTTGTCAAGGGTGCCGAGCAGATGCTGTACATGGTGTCCCACTTCATGTGCTATGACATAAGCATAGGCGAAGTCTCCGTCAGCGCCGAGAGTCTGGCGCATACGGCTGAAAAAAGATAAGTCGATGTATAGTTTTTCGTCGGCCGAGCAGTAGAACGGTCCGGTCGATGCCGAGGCATTGCCGCATCCGCTTTGCACGGAGCCTGTGAAAAGCACCAGTGTAGGCGGACGGTATGTGCGGCCGAGCTTTGCAAACTCTTCGGTCCATACATCTTCGGTAGACGCAAGTACCTGACGCGAGAATAGGGCCAGTTCCTCTTCTTCGGCAGATGGGGTGTAGGTGGCTTCGGATTCCTGCACGCCAAACATACTTCCGCCGTTGCCTTTTACCACATCAAGCGGATTTCCTCCCATGACCCAATAAAGGATGCCCATTATGATCATGCCGCCTATGCCGAGACCTCCCGCTTTAAGAGGGAAGCCTCCGCGTCTGCCGCGGCGGTCGTCGATATTATTGCTTTCGCGTCGTCCGTTAAGTCGCATATCGGTTAAATTATCGTTATGATGTATTTAATACAAGTCAGGGAGCCTGTTGGTTTTGACTCCCTGACATTATTTTAATATGTAGGTCGCCGATTACTTGTCGTGGTCGTTGCCTATCTTTTCAAGTACGGCAGCGTCAAGCACGGCTACCGTGGCGAGGTTGACGATGTCGCGTACGGCAGCGTCGACATTGATGAAGTGTACGGGCTTGTTCAAACCCATCTGGATCGGGCCTATGGCTTCGGCGAGTCCCATCTCGAGCATCATCTTGTAGGCTGTGTTGGCCGCGCTGAGGTTGGGGAAGATGAGTGTGTTGACATCCTTGCCGTTGAGACGGCTGAAGGGGAAGTTGGCGTCGCGTACCTTCTTGTTGAGCGCATAGTGTACCTGCATCTCACCGTCGATGGGCAGATCGGGATATAGTTCGTGCATCTTTTCGACTACTTTGTGCACGACCTGCGGCTCTTTTTCCTTGTTTGACCCGAAGTTGGAGTATGACACCATGGCCATGACCGGTTCGTGGGCGAAATACTCGACCGAATTGCGTGCCAGACGTGCTATGTCGAGCAGTGTCTCCTCGTCGTTGTCGTGATTTATCATCGTGTCGGCAAGGAAGTAGACGCCGCGTTTGGTGCGCAGTATGTGCATTGTGGCGAAGTGGTTGTATGTCGGACGTATGCCTACAACCTCGCGTGCTATTTCCGCCGGGCTGTGGCTGCCGGAGTATGTGCCGGCAAGCATGGCATCGGCTTCGCCGCTCTCGACCATCATCATGCCGAAGTAGTTGCGGTCAAACATCATCTCAAGTGCCTCGGGATAGGTCATGCCGTCGCGTTTGCGCTTTTCGGCCAGCGACATGGCGAAGCGTGAACGGCGGTCGGCCTCGCGGTCATGACGCAGGTTGACGATCTGTATGCCTTCTATATTGAGGCCGAGACGTGCGGCGCGCTTTTCGATCATCTCCTCGTTGCCGAGCAGCACGGGTATGCATATGCCGTCCTGATATGCGGTGACGGCGGCACGAAGCATGTTGTCGGTATTGGCTTCGCCAAACACGACGCGTTTAGGATTGCGTTGTGCCTCTTCGGTGAAGCGGCGCATGAGTTTATTGTCGTAGCCCATCAACTGACGGAGTTTTTCGTTGTAGGCTTCCCAGTCGGTGATAGGACGTTTGGCTACGCCCGATTCCATGGCGCCACGGGCTACTGCCGGTGCCACTGTGGTTATAAGGCGCGGGTCGAGGGGTTTGGGCAATATGTAATCGCGGCCGAAGTGCAGATCCGACATGCCGTAGGCTGCGTTGACCACTGACGGTACGGCCTCTTTGGCGAGTGCCGCTATGGCCTTGACTGCCGCCAGTTTCATGGCTTCGTTTATGACTGTGGCTCCGGAGTCGAGAGCTCCGCGGAATATGTAGGGGAAGCCGAGTACGTTGTTTATCTGGTTGGGATAGTCGGAACGTCCGGTAGCGAAGATGAGGTCGGGGCGCGACTTCACGGCGAGGTCGTAGGCTATCTCCGGATCGGGATTGGCAAGAGCGAATACGATAGGCTTGTCGGCCATGGACAGCAACATGTCGGGTGTCACGACATCTTTTACCGAAAGACCGAGGAATACGTCGGCTCCTTTCATGGCTTCGGCCAGAGTGTCGAGGTCGCGTGTTGTGGCAAACTCTTTCTTCTGCGGGTTCAGGTCGGTGCGTTTGGAGTTGATTACGCCTTTGGAGTCGCACATCACCACGTTGGCCGGATTCACTCCGAGTGCTATGTAGAGTTTTGTGCAGCTTACGGCGGCCGCTCCGGCGCCGTTGACCACGAGCTTTACGTCCTCGATTTTTTTGCCTTGTATTTCCAGCGCGTTCAGCAGGCCGGCTGCCGATATTATGGCTGTGCCATGCTGGTCGTCGTGCATTACCGGTATGTCGCACTCCTCTTTCAGACGGCGTTCTATCTCAAAGCACTCGGGTGCTTTTATGTCTTCAAGATTGATGCCGCCGAATGTGGGAGAAAGCGCTTTTACTATCTGAATGAATTTTTCGGGGTCTTTTTCGTTGACTTCAATGTCGAAGCAGTCGAGTCCGGCGAAAATCTTGAAAAGCAGAGCCTTTCCTTCCATTACCGGTTTTCCGGCAAGGGCGCCTATGTCGCCGAGACCGAGTACCGCAGTGCCGTTGCTTATTACGGCCACGAGATTGCCTTTGTTGGTATATTCATATGCGTCTTGAGGACGCTGTTCGATTTCCAGACACGGATATGCCACGCCCGGAGAATAGGCGAGTGCCAAGTCCTGCTGTGAGGAGTAGGGCACGGTAGGTACGACTTCGATTTTTCCCGGCTTGCCCTCGCGGTGATATTCGAGGGCCATTTCTTTGGTTACTTTTGACATGTTATATTCTTTTAGTCTGATTACATTCTGTTAGCTGAAACGCGTTTGGGGTAACATAAATATCCTCTTTCGAGGCTGTATTGTTACATTCTGCTGCAAAATTATAAAAAATATATGGTGTATTTATGCTTTTTGCGATGTTTTTATGAAAAAAACGAAAAATACCGGCAAATAGTTTACCGGCATTGGTGATGCTGCACTTGTTTAGTTCTCGTTCAGCCTCCGGCGCATGTAGAAGTGCCGGGTGAAGAACAGAAACATCATTGTGCCGGCGCATTGCATGGCGGCAGTGACCCAAAACGCGGCCGAGTAGCTTATGTACTCGGCAAGAAAACCTCCGAGCAGTATGCCTATGCCCATACCGAGGTCCCATGATATGAGTATCGACGAGTTGGCTGTGCCGCGCTGGTCATGGCGCGCCACCTTTATAAACATATTAAGAAATGCCGGGTACATCTGACCGTTGCCGAGGCCTACAAGGAGCGCTGACAGGTAGAAGCTCCACTCTCCGAATGCGAGGGCGAAGAGTGTGTAGCCTGCCAGTGACAGCAGTACGCCTCTGGCGCAGTTGTGGGTGATTTTGCCCGCACGCAGCGACTTGGAACCATAGAGTCGCGATATAAACAGCCCGCCGGAGAGCATCATGAAGAATATGCCCGTGCCGTCGGCCACACCGAGTTCTTCCTGTTCGTATATGGCCACATAGTTGCTCATTATGCCCCAGCACAGACCAAACAGCGTGATATTGACAGCCATAAGCCATGCCCTGCCGAGAAAGAAGTGGTCAAGGCTCATCTTGGGTTTGTTTTTTATCAGTTCTCTTGTCGGTATTCTGACGCGCGAGGTGCATATGAAGCCTGCAAGGGCCAGAATGAGCGATATCCAGAAGAGCATAGGGAAGTCGCCGGTAACCGAATATATGTATATGCCCGCTGACGGTGCTATGGCCATGGCCAGATTGTTGCTGAGCCCGTAAAACCCTATGCCTTCGTTGCGGCGCGAGGAGGGGAGCACATCAATGGCCACGGTGCTGTTGGCCACTGTGGCCGCGCCGAAAGGTATGCCGTGCATGGTGCGTACTATGGCAAACATAAGAAGAGTGCCGGCGCCTATATATCCTGCGAAGCATATGAAAAACACGAAGAAGCACAACATGAGCACTTTCTTGCGGTTGAAACTGTCGACCATGAATCCGCTGAACGGCCTTATCATCAGTGTGGCCACGACATAACCTGACAGCACAATGCCTATGGTGTCCTTGTCGGCCATGAAACGGTCGTTAAGATACAATGGCAGCAGTGGAGCGATTAGATAGAATGCGAAAAACAGTAGAAAGTTGCTGCACATCACTTTCAGGTAGTCGGAATTCCATAGTTTATCCTCGGCTGCAGCCGCTGTTGATGAGGGGTGCTCCCCGTATGTCATATCGTCATTCATATTTTCGATATATAATATGTAATATGAAAATGAGGTGCAAAATTACTAAATATTCAGCTATAAGCGATAGCTATGAAATAAATTCGTATCTTTGCATGACTTACCTCCAGTTAGTTCGATTATGGAAGATATGCATAAGATATCGGTCGCCATCAATACGTATAATTCCGCAAAATATCTGCCGGAAGTGCTTGACTCCCTGAAGGGGTTTGACGAGGTTGTGGTGTGCGATATGGAGTCGACCGACGACACGGTCGACATAGCTCTCGCTCACGGATGTAGAGTCGTCACATTTCCCAAAGGCAATATAAATATATGCGAGCCGGCCCGCAATACGGCCATACGCAGTGCTTCCAACGAGTGGGTGCTTGTGCTTGACGATGACGAGCTTGTGACTCCCGAGTTGCATAAGTATCTGCATGGTAGAGTTATGTCTCCCGATTGCCCGGAGGGAATCGATATACCGTTTGTCAATAAGTATATGGGTGAGTTTGACAGACATGTTTCAGAGTACCATGTGCGCTTTTTCAGGCGCGACAAGGTCGACTGGCCCCCGGTCATTCATGCCCGTCCGGTGGTTGACGGCAGGGTAGGGCGTGTGTCACGGAAGAATGCGTGCATACTGCATATAAACGATGCCTGTATCGCCGACCGCATCACCAAACTTAACCGTTATTCCGACAATGAAGTGCCCAAGCGTGTCCACAAGAATTACGGCGTTGTGTCCATGCTTATGCGGCCGTTCTGGTTTTTCTTCAAGTGTTATATACTCAAGGGCAATATCCGTTACGGACGACGGGGAGTTGTCAGAGCTTATTTCGAGAGCATGTACCAGATGTCAATCATGGCAAAGGTCACTGAATGTCGGTTGAAATAAAAGAACAATAGATCATGATACCCAAGATAATACACTATTCGTGGTTTGGTCCCAAGGATATACCCGCCGACATGATTCGCCTTATTGACCATTGGCGTGAAGTCATGCCCGACTATGAATTTGTGCTGTGGAACGAGACCAACTTCGATGTGTCGGCATGTGCTTTTACCCGTGAGGCTTATGCTACCGCCAATTATGTGTTTGTTGCCGACCTTGTGCGTCCGGCCGTACTTTATAAATATGGCGGCATATATCTTGACACTGATATAGAAGTGCTGAAAAGTCTTGACCCGTTTCTGGATAATAAGGCTTTTCTCGGGTACGAAACAGAGGCTATCGGGCTTGGAGTTGTCGGCGCATGTCCGGGAGCTTCATGGCTCAAGAAGTGCGTCGAGTATTACGAGAACCGTCATTTTATAAACATGTTCGGTAAAACCGTGCGTACTCCATCGCCTAAGATTTTGACACCAAAGATTGCTCCTTACATAGATAATGAGGTAAAAGTATATCCTATCGACTATTTTTGCGCAAAAGACTGGCGAACAGGAGCCATATGTAAGACTGACAATACGGTCTGCATCCACCATTATGCAGGGGCTTGGCATCGTAAGCGCCTGTCGCCGTGGGGCAAAATATTGAAGCTCTTCCGCGGCCTCGCCACACGCTACAATTGCCGCTCGGCCGCCTCGTTTCTTGCCCTTCCCTGTGCCGCCAAGTGCCTCGGGTACACTCCCCGCTGATAAAACGTCGCCAATGTCGGTAGGGACGCCAGTACCACGGCGTCCGGCTTCGCCCCGTATGGTCATCCACAACCGCCTTACCCGTATGGCCGTCCTACAGCAACCCGTATGTCCGTCCGGTTTTGCGGGCGCCGTACTACTGGCGCCCCTACCTCCTGCTCTATATCCATATATGAAGTGCCTCAGGTACACTCCCCGCTGATAAAACGTCGGCAATGCCGGTAGGGACGCCAGTACCACGGCGTCCGGCTTCGCCCTGTATGGTAATCCACAGCCGCCTTGCCCGTATGTCCGTCCGGTTTTGCGGGCGCCGTACTACTGGCGCCCCTACCTCCTGCTCTATATCCATATATGAAGTGCCTCAGGTACACTCCCCGCTGATAAAACGTCGGCAATGCCGGTAGGGACGCCAGTACCACGGCGTCCGGCTTCGCCCCGCATGGTCATCTACAACCACTTACCCATATGGCTGTCCGGCAGCAACCCGTATGTCTGTCCGGCTTTGTGGGCGCCGTACTACTGGCGCCCCTACCCTCAGCTGAACACCACGGTTGTTAAACGGCGACTGTCATTGTGCTCCCGGCGCCGATCTCACTGCCGAAATTTTCAAAAAATCGAAAATTTTCCAAATTTTTTGGATAAAAAAATTGGAAATGAGCTGATTTTTTTTTTAGCTTTGTCCCTTGAAAAATCATCGCTTGTGAATGGCGCGGAAGCCATAAATGATTGTTTGGGTTATTGTGCTTTATACAGGCTTGATAATCACCTCTGTAAGAGGTCTAAATGCGGAAAGATAAGACATGAATTGGCGGAAAAGTGCAAAGTATTTATTAACGTAGAATCCTTCTTATTTTGTAAGAGTGTGAAAAGACAAAAGTCGACACCAATCGACAAACGTCCGATTTATTGCCCGTTCTCATCCGTTTCTTTACTCTGAGCCGTCACTTTGTTGTGACCCGGCAGGGGGTATTGATTATGCGTCGGCCTTTTGGGGTCGGCCGGTTGTATCGTCTGACTGTTTCAGGCGTGACAGCCATTGTTGTGCAAAATAGTAAAGAACAAACCAGATATAATCTAAAGATGAAACGAACGATTTTACTACTGTTGATAGTGCTCTCGACAGGGTTGCTTCGGACAGTTAGAGCGCAGGATGTCGCGGTGAAGACCAATCTGCTCTATGACGCATTGCTGAACGTCAATGCCGGCGTGGAGGTGGGACTCGCTCCGCGGTGGACCTTAGATGTATCGGCCGACATGAACTTATGGACCGTCGGCGACCGTAAGTGGAAGCATTGGCTGCTTCAGCCTGAGGCAAGCTATTGGTTCTGCGACCGTTTTGCCGGACATTTTGTCGGTGCCCATTTGCTGGGCGGTCAGTACAATGCCGGTAACATACACAATTCACTCAACTTCCTCGGTACCGACTTCTCCGTACTTACCGACCACCGTTATCAGGGGTGGGCTGTCGGAGCAGGATTGGCTTACGGCTACTCTTGGATAATAGACCGTCACTGGAATATCGAGGCCGAGATAGGACTCGGATGGGTCTACACACGCTATGACGTGTACCCCTGCGCCAATTGCGGCACCAAAGTGGCCTCCGACAAGGCCCACAACTATGTAGGTCCTACCAAAGCGGCCATAAATCTAATTTATACCTTTTAAATCACTTCGATGAATATGAAACCGATCATTTCAATCGCAAATATATTGTGTTTCGCTATGTTGCTTTGCGGTGTGCCCTCGGCTGTGGCGCAGACCATAATGGACGGACGCGTAACCATGCGCGATGTAGCGGTGTCGCGCAACAACGATAAACTGTTTGTGTCGATGGACATCGATGTCTCGACACTCGATGTGTCAACCAACCGCGAGGTTATAATCACTCCGCGACTTACTGCCGGAGCCGACACTCTCGACCTGCCGGCTGTAATGGTAGCAGGCCGCAGCCGCTACTATCATCATCTGCGCAACGGTGTGCAGCCCTCTGATACTGAACTTTACCGCAGCGGCAAGACCTCCGTTATAAAGTACCGCACCGTGGTGCCTTACGTGGCTTGGATGGGTAAGGCCGTTTTGGGTGCCGCCAACGAGACTTGCGGCTGCTGCAGCGAGTCACTTGACGGTGGCTCTGCACCGCTGCTGGCGCTCGATCTCGAGCCGAAACACCCGAAGAAGTTCGCTCCCGAATTTATTTACGTTCGCCCAGAGGCCATGCAAAAGATCAATGTGCTTGAGGGCTCGGCCTATATAGATTTCCCTGTCAGCCGCACCGAGATCTATCCCGATTATCGCCGCAATCCCGTCGAGTTGCAGAAGATAATAGCCACAATCGATGCCGTACGCAACGACTCCGACTCGCGCATCATAGAGCTGACCATAAAGGGTTACGCTTCGCCCGAGAGTCCGTATTCCAACAACGAGCGTCTCGCCAAGGGTCGTACAAAGTCGCTAAAGAACTACGTGCAGCAACAGTATTCGTTTCCCGAGTCGATCATATCGACCGATTACGAGCCTGAGGACTGGGCCGGTCTTGAGCGTTATGTGGCCTCATCGTCGCTCGCTGCTAAAGACGGCATCCTTGCTCTTATACGCACTGATATGGACCCCGACGAGAAGGAGGCCAGAATCAAGCGCAATTATCCGGTTGACTATGCTTTCCTGTTGAAGGAGGTTTATCCCGGTCTTCGTCATTCTGACTATGCCGTCAAGTATGAGGTGCGCGCCTATACCGACATTGATGAGATCAAGCGTCTGATAAAGACGCAGCCCTCTAAACTGAGTCTTAACGAGATGTATCTTGCCGCACGCGACATGGTGCCCGGTAGTGCCGAATTTGAGGAAACCTTCGATATAGCCGTGCGCATGTATCCCGATGACCCCGTGGCCAATCTTAATGCCGCCAATGCCTCTATGCAGGCCGGCGATATGAAACGGGCGCAACGTTACCTCGATAATGCCGGTTCATCGCCCGAGGCAGGATATGCCCGCGGTGTCTATGCGGCCATATCAGGTGACTATGACAGTGCGCTGAGGCTTTTTGTCGAGGCCGAGCGCCGAGGTGTAGCTAAAGCCACCGCTATGATAAAGCATATAAACGAAATAAAATAAACAAAATCATTATATATCTATGGAAAAGAAATTTTGGAGCAAATAGTTTCTCGCACTTGCCGTGGCCTCCATTATGACAGGCTGCAGCAGCGACAGACTGACAGGCGATGAACCTTCACCGGTACATCCTAATGATGCAGTATATCTTAACATTGTGGCCAAACTACCGACCGGAAACAACGGCGGCCGTAGCGAAACCGATCCCAAGCCCGGCGGCGGAAGCACCGGCGGAGTGGAAGTAGGTAGCGATGATGAAAATCGCGTGAACAACATGATGCTTGTCTTTACTGACAACGATGACCTGATCATAGCTTATGGAGAACAGGACGGATCGGCTACACCTGAGAACGGAAAGACCAATCTTGTCAATTCTACCCAGAAAATCGACAAGTCGACACTGGCCGCATATTACGGCGGTGAGGACGGTGTGCTCGACGAGCAACGTCAGAAAGTGAACGTATGGCTGTTCTGCAATCCTACCGAGCGGCTTAAAGCTATTGTTGCCACTGCTTTTACCGCCCATGACAAGAAGTGGATCGATGAAGTGTGCACCAACATCGAGACTCCTGATGCCGGCTCGGCTTCGAACTCCGCTATATGGGGCGGTCCTGAACACAAAACCGGCTTCCTTATGACTTCGGCCGTAGCTGTGGTCAAGACACTTCCGAAGACTTATAAGGACTGGGAACACCACTCGTCTCCTTCTACGGCGTTCAAACTTTCGGGTAAAAATCATGAAGACGGTGACTCTGACAGTCAGATTGATAATAGCGGCGCTATTAAAGTGGAGCGTAGCGTGGCCCGCTTCGACTTTCGTGACGGCAGCCCCAAAGGTGCAAACACTTACGATGTAGTCACTGAGGGTGGAAAGACTGCTCTGCAGATACAGCTTCAGAAAATGGCTCTTGTCAATATGAGCAAGAACTTCTACTTCCTGCGCCGTGTATCGGACGACGGTATGGTTCCCGGTGCCAACAATGCCGGCGCTAACTATACTGTCGGAGGTCTGGAGTATTTCAACAGCGACGATGACTGCAATTATGTCGTAGACACCGATGCCGCAGCAAAATCCGACGGCTCCATCATCAAAAACAATACCTTTTCCGATAACTTCAACTTCTGCCTGTTTAATATAAGCGATAATGGCGCCTTTATCAATGAGATGGCTCGTAACCAGTGGTATACGTCGGTTATAACCGATGTCCTTGGCGGCCGTGAGGACAATGATGAAGGCTGGACGCCCGGTGATAACGTGGTGGCGGGCTACCATGTATGGCGCTATGTGACCGAAAACACTATACCCGGACCGGTGGCCAATCAGCAGGTCGGCATTACGACCGGAGTGGTGTTCAAGGGTAAGATGATTGTACCCGACGGCATTACTGGCACTCTTGCCGATGCTGTAAAGAATGCGGAGGGCAACTCTCGTCAGGATCCCATTCTGTACACTTATGCCAACGACATATACGTTACTTGGACCGAGGTACGCGCTGCAGCTCTTGCTGCCGGAAAGGGTAGCGACATGTACAAGGCCGCTTTCGGTAATCCTGCAGGAGCCAACGACCCTGCTGCCGGCGATACTCCCATATACAGCAATGACCCTGCCTCGCCCGACTATAAGTGGAATATATGGCATAATGACAAGAAAGCCAATGACAATCCTACTCTGCTTGACTTCAAGAAGGCTGCCACCGCCTGTGACTTCACGCTCTATGAGTCGAGCCGTGATGACAAGTACGGTCCCGGATACTATTGCTTCTACTTCTATTGGAACCGCCACAACGATAACGGCAACAACGGCGTCATGGGACCCATGGAGTTTGCCGTCGTGCGCAACAACGTATATAAACTTGCGGTGACCAACATACGCCGTCTCGGTCATCCCCGCGTGCCGGAGAATGATCCCGATCCCGTTGATCCCGAAGATCCTGACGAAGAAGGCAACGTTTACTTCGATGTTCAGTCCGAGACTCTTCCTTGGGTTGTACGCGTAAATGATATCGAATTTTAAACTTATCCAAACATGTTTGGCAAGAGATTAACCGTATTATCCCGGCTTATAGGTGCGATGTGCTGCATCGCATCTATGGGCTTTGCTTTCACGTCGTGCGAGAGTCTGTACGAAGACCTTGACCCGTGCCCCCATGGTGTCAGGCTCCGCTTCGTATATGACTACAACATGGAGTGGGCTAACGCTTTTCCAAAGCAGGTCGACTGTCTGTCGCTGTTCATTTACGACAATGATGGCAATTTCGTGGATAAAAAGACAGTCACCGGAGCCGAGCTTCAGGATGAATCCTACCGCATGACCCTCGATCTCGAGCCGGGAAACTATCAATTCGTGGCTTTCGGAGGACTTGCCTGTGACAAGGCCGCCTTTTCACTTGTTAAAGAGCCCGCGCCCGAAAGTCGCCGTATTGACTTGAGCACGCTCATGCATCTTGATCGTGTATACTCGCCGCAACCTGCCGAACGACGTCTCCATGACATGTTCTGGGGTGAGCTGTCGCTCGCTACGTCCGACCTCTACACCGAAGGCACGGTAAAGATGATGAAGAATACCAACAACATCCGCGTCGTACTTCAGCAGGAAAAGGGCGGTACGGTGCATCCCGATGACTTTGACTTCTCGATTACCGACTGTAATTCGCTCTTCGGCCATGATAACGATCTTATCACCGACGGCGTGGATCCGGTGGTGTATACGCCGTGGGCTACCGGACAGGCGCAGACCGGTGTGTCAATTCTCGGCGACGAGGTGGTGCCGCAGCCTGTGACTGTGGCTTATGCCGAGATGAGCACATCGAGGCTTATGACCAAAAACACTCCGCGTCTGCTCATAACACGTAGCGGCGACGGAGCCACAGTCATCGACTTTCCGCTGATAAAATATCTGGCGTTGCTCTGTAGCGACCGCTACAAGCAGCCTCCTTACAGTATAAAGTCGACGCAGGAGTATCTTGACCGTGAGAGCGACTATACTCTTTTCTTCTTTCTTCGCACTGACGGCACTTGGCTCAATACGCGCATCGTGGTCAATGACTGGGTGGTGCGTATAAATGATGCGGAGTTTTAAACACTTTGATATATACAATCAGTTCTGATTATATTCTTGAATGAATCGGTTGATGACATATTTTATTAAATCGGTGTCATGCACGGCAATCGTTCTCTCTGCGGCCGCTTGTTCCGGCTCCTATGATGAACCGCAGGCCGTCGGCGATGACGACATGGTCACACTGTCGCTCCACACAAGGGCTGTTGACGCCGACCTGTCCGACGCTGCCTCTGACATTGAGAAACTCCACAGCCTGCGTGTGGTCATACTTAGCCGTAAGTCAGTTGCCGAGCCGTGGAGGGTCGAGCATAACGACTACCAGTCGTTTGCAGGCGCCGTGAAGCTCTCCGACACCCGCAGTTATGAAGTGAAACGCAATACTCAGAAGCGTATTTACTTCATAGCCAACTGTGAGGACTACAAAATGGCGGCCGGCGGCAATCAGCTTGACATAAAGCTCGGGGCCATGTATCTGCCCGGCGATGACGGACTCGCACCGGTCGACAAAGCCGTTTTCAGCCTTCCCGCCGATCAAAGCGCCATTGCCTCTCTTCCCATGAGCGCCGTCTATGACTTCAATGTCACTGACAAGGAGCGCACCGAGGTTACGTGCTACATAGTCCGTACGGTCAACAAGCTGTCGCTGAGCGTCGAAAACCGCACTGCCGATCCGGTGAACTCCGATGCATCCGTGGCGCCTCAGAAACGCACCATAAAATTGCTCGGATGGCGGCTTGACCCTATAGCCGGCTGCAACTACCTTATGCCGCGTGTAAACCGTCACGGTTCTCCGGCATCTTACTGGGTCGCCGATACCGACCGCAAGACCGCAGTGGACCTTTCTGGCCGGTGGATTGACTGGATGGTAGAGGAGGTGAAGAAAAAAACGGAGGATGACATACCCGTTTATCAGTGGATGACCGATTACACTCTGCCCGACGGAGCGCTTCCCGATGCGTTTGACTACAGTTACGCCGATGCTCCGGTTATCGGCTACGCCGCCGGCTCCAACACATGGACGGCACCGAAAGCCGTATACATCCACGAGAGCCGCAATCAGGCTCTTGACGACGACCCTCTCATGCTACAGCAGTATATGCTTACTCTGTTTACCGAGGAGTTGCCTGAGGGTGAAGTCGACACCCCGGCCAATTGGGTGAAGCGCGAGTACACCGGTGTTATGCCGCAGCTGGCCTCGCTCTTCCGCGACACCCATGTTGTAGTCAATGTGTCGATAGGACGCTACTATAATATAATATTGAATGTCGAGGAGCAGCCCTATGCTTACGAGAACCTCGATCCGGAGTTTGGTCTTGATCGCGACCCCAACGGCGATATAAATGGTCCGGAACCACCGCAGAATCCCTGACCCATGACTGTTGTGTACACATTGTCGATATGGACGCCGGTTCGTCACGGTTTCCGAGGTTGCATTACGTCCGGCATGGCACGGCATTATGCACAGTGTTCTGCATATTTTGAATAAAAACAAATAATAACCAGCATGAATTGCTTCAAAACCTTTATAAGCTTCGCTACGGCTGCCGCCACCGCTTGTATGGCATCGCTTATGTTCGTATCCTGTGAGGATGACTTCCGCGACGATTCGCTTTTCATCCCCGAAGGCATCGGCACTATATCATTGCAGATGGAGTTTACTCCTATGTCCGAGGGACTCACCGGCAGTCGTGCCGCGGAGTCAAATGCCAAGGGCGACGCCCTTAACGGCATCGTCGACATGTGTGTGCTCTTCTACGACAAAGGCGGCAATCTGCTCGATGACTACATCTATTACTACAATAAAGAACAGGCCCAGAAGCCCGTCGATCTTCCCGACTCGCACTTCTTCTACGGCGTTGACCGCTTCAAGGATGTGCCCCGCGACCCCTCCGACGCTTCCAACGGCAAGCTCGCGCAGGACAAGTCAATGAGCGGACGGTTTGACGTTATCAAGATACCTTACGGGCAGTATTACATAGTCGGCGTGGCCAATCTCGGCAATGCCAAGTCCGACAAATATTCTGAGGCCACCACAACTTACCACGAACTGTTTGTTGATGCAGAGCGCAAAGAGGCTGTAAAAACTATCGACGGCCTGCGTGGTCTGCGCCTTGAGTGGGATGCTTCCTGTCTTGCCAACAACGCGGAGATGTTTGGCTGCTTCACGACCGACCAGACTTCGCGTGAAGCCTCTTCGTTCTTCTCCGGAGCGGACCTGCCATCCGTAGTTGTCAACCGCGACGGCATGCAGTTGAAGTCTTGGCTACGACGGGCAGCATCAAAGCTCACCATAGCCTTTGACGGATCTGACCTGCGCGACAATATATGGATTCATCTCAAGTCGGCGGCCATAAAGGACATTCCGGCCGGGTGCGACCTTGGCCGCAAAAGTTGTGTTACAAAAACCGACAGCCTTCTGTCGCGTCCCGCCGAGGAGCATCAGGTCGGCCAATATCTTGACTATACCCGCGGCTTGCCGGCTGCCGATGGCGGCAAGTACAACACCGGTTGGTATACTATAGTGAAGGGGCGTAAGTTTCCCTCGAAGGATAACGGCAGTCTTGCCGAAGATGACGAAAACCTCCGTGATCCTCACACCCCCGATGAGTTGTCGCTGTTCTTCTATGAAAACATGCAGGGCCTCGGCAAGGACAAGCGCCAGTATCCTGAACTCGACGGTGACGGCAATCCTACCGGCGCGGTAAAGGATGACGATATACTGAAAGATGACAAACCCTGCGGCACATATGTCGAGGTAAAGGCTTTCTATCGTTCGCGTGACGGCGTGGTGAGCAACGGCGACATAACATACCGCTTCATGCTCGGCAAGAACGTCATAGACGACTACAACGCCGAGCGCAACTACCACTACAAGCTCACCCTGCATTTCAACGGCAAGGCCAACGACTATGACTGGCACATAGACTATAATGAAGAGCCCGGCATCAAGGTGCCCATCCCGTACTACTACGTGCCCTACATGTACAATCAGTCCATGGTTTATCCTGTCACCATAATCGGTGAACTCGAAGGCGACCTCGAAGCCGAGATAATCCGCTCCGACTGGGGGCCCTCTACCCTTGATAATCCCGGCGAAATAGTTGCAGGTCTGGAGTATTATAGCGATACCGCTAAGGTTGTAGGTAATGGTCCGTGGCATGGTTTTCTGTCTCTTCGAATGGCTCCGCTTGAACCCGGTACTGATCGTGGTCGTAAGGCTTCTGTCGGTAAGGTTTCAGGTATTGCTAAAGAGTATAAATATAATCAGTCTCTATCTGATGGTCAATACAATGGAATACCTTATAATAAAGCATATTGGATAGGAGAGGGTGATCCTTCTTTAAATGAAAAAGTGAATCATCGCGGTCATCGGTTTTATAATGTTACTAAAACTCCGGTTTCGGGTCGTAGCGATAATGCTAATGATGACTTTGCCAATGACGGTGCTTATGAAGTGTCTACTACGACAGTCAATGGTGTGAAGCATACCACATTTCATATCCCGTTGTATTCCCGTGAGATAAATCTTATCAAGACAGCCGGTTACCGCGGCAATAATCCCTATATGGGCTATTATCGTTATGCCGAGATTAAGTTTACCGCAACTGTTGACGGTAAAAAGCAGTCGATTGTCGCCAAAGTGCTTCAGGTGCCGCGTATTGTGAACCCGAAGGGCATTTATCGCAGTTGGAATTGTACCGATCCGTTTAATGTCCATCTTATGCGTCTTGACTCGGAGGATGATGTGGACGGCATGAGCTATGTGCCTGTCATCTCGACGGGAGGACCGTGGAGTGCCGAGATTGAGTATATAACCGATGGCGGTGGTTGGCTGTCTGTCGGCGGTAAGACTGCCAAAGGCGACAGAATTGAAGGATATACTGACAGTGAGATTCAATTTGATGTCAAATTCTTGTCGAAATGCGCTAATAAAGAAGCCGTGCGTTGTGCTATTATAAAAGTATTGTACCATAATTATACCTGTACCCACCGTATAATGGTGCGGCAGGGCTACGCGCCTGTGGCTATGGCTACGGGGTCAAATACAAAGTGGCATACTTGCAATCTGCAGTATGCGATAAAGAACGGCGACGGTTCATTCTTGGGACATGAATATGAGTATCCGCGTGGCGAGGGCTCTATGTTCAAGTGCGGTAACCTGTTGGAGGCTATTGCTTCTGTCAACAATAAGCGTGATGCACGTTACAAGAGTTATCCTGACGGACAGAGCGCCTACTACCTTGCTCCATATGACCTCAGTCCCGATAAAGCTGATAAGCCTATGGCTAAGTGGGAAGATATAAAGTCCGATATACCGGCTGTATTCAAGGGCGTGACGTTGGACGTCAACGGCAAAACGTGTCGTGTACCGAAATACGAGGATTTTGAGAATCTGCGCAAGGAGTGCGACTTCGGAGCCGGAGTACTTTATGGCGACGGAGCCACACAGACACAGACCGATGTTGTCAAGGCTTGCGGTTATGCCACTTATCTGGACATGAGTGAACGTCAAAGTTACGGCATGCGTGGATGGTTTGTCTATAATGTAGGTAAAGATGGTCTTAACCTGTTTTTTCCGATAGGTGTTTCCGGCAACGGTCACCGTAAAGATGGCTCAAGAAAATTGGGAATGAACCATATATATGAGCCGGGAAATGCCCGTGGGGTATTAAGATATGCCGCTCGAGCCGCCAGAATGCCTGATGGAGCCGGTAACTTTGCCGAATATCGCCCGTTGTTGTATACGATGTATACTCAGTTTGGTGCTACATACTGGGTAAGTGGCGATGGAGAAGAGGTCGGCACTACTTCTGGAACAACGGCATGGGATATCAATTATACTACATTTGATTTCAATACGTATAGTAATGATGCTACTGCATTGTTTGGTGACTCGGATGCCGCATTTATCAGGCTTGTCGAGGACTGATATGCTTAGCGAGGAGGGCCTGCTTCGGGTCCGCTCCGCAGGCCGGCGAAAAACGGAGTCCGAACGGACTCATGCTATTGTTAGCCGGGGACAAGACGGCCAACGGCCGGCACAGTCTCTGGAAAAGAGGAAAATAAAGTAAATCCCCGAGCCTGTAAAGGCTCATGACTATCCGGACCCGCGCAACTATCGGGGAGACAAAACGATATAAATCAATCTCATGATTGGTGTTAAAAGAAAGCGTCGTGATGACGCGATTGTGTGTAAATAAATGTATTTAGGAGTATTGCGATGATTATCAATTCCTAAATATCAGTCTTTGTGAAAAGACTCAATGTAATACTTATGTTCTTTGATGCCGTGGGTTCCGCCCCACGGCTTTTTTATTTTCACACGTACGTTGCATGCGCCGCGTCATTCTCCGCCGAGACCTGCTTCGGTCTCTTTAAGAAGGGCCAGTTTGCGGTTGTAGTATCCTGATGTCATGGCGAGGGTGTGTATGTCTGGGTTGTCAAGGCGCTGCTCTTCTTCGCGCACTTCGCGTATCATCTGCTCCCTGACGTAGTCTTGCAACTGATGCAACGGGCGAGGTTGCGATATGCGTTGTCCTCCGGCCACCACCTGATGCTGCAGTTTTTTGAAGGTACACCCGAGGTAGTCGAGGGTTTGCCATGGGCGGTCGGCACATACAAGCTCCGGCACCGCGCCGTTTACTGGTTCGCCGTGGTCGGCTATCAGTTCCGCTATGCTTTTGCCGTCGGAGTCATAGACTCTGTAGAGGTCCTTGCGTCCCGGGTTGGTTATTTTCACCACATTGTCCGATACCTTTATCTTAGGCACCCAACGTCCGTCCTTTTCAAGTGCGGTAAGTTTATATACGCCGCCGAATGTGGAGTCGCTCTTGGATGTGATAAGCCGTTCTCCGACACCGAAAATGTCCACACATCCGCCCTGCGATATTATTGACCTTATGTTGAACTCGTCAAGACTGTTTGACGCCACGATACTGCAGTCTTCGAGTCCTGCCTCGTCAAGCATGCGGCGCGCTTCCTTCGACAGATAGGCTATGTCGCCTGAGTCTATGCGTATGCCTTTGAGTTTCTTCCCGGCCGGAAGCAGAATGTCGTGGGCCGCCTTTATGGCGTTGGGCAGTCCCGACTTTAACGTGTTGTAAGTATCGACGAGAAACACCGAATTGCTGCCATAGACCTGTGCATAAACCTTAAACGCCTCATACTCGCTTGCAAACGACATGATCCAGCTGTGGGCCATGGTACCCGTCACCGGTATGCCGAACATCTTGCCTGCAAGCACGGTGGCGGTAGCCTCCACGCCCCCTATGTAGGCCGCGCGGGCGCCGTATACCGCCGCATCGGCGTTGTGGGCGCGTCGGGCGCCCATGTCCGATACCATGCGTCCTTGGGCGGCGCGTACTATACGGTTGGCCTTCGTGGCTATGAGTGACTGATGGTTGATCTGCGACAGCATGGCTGTCTCTATTATCTGCGCTTCGATAAGCGGTGCCACAACAGTCACCAGCGGTTCGTTGGGGTATACCACAGTGCCCTCGTCGACGGCATATATGTCGCCCGTGAAACGGAATGTGGCGAGATAATCGAGAAATTCTGCAGTGAAGAGTCCGAGCGACTGCAGATAGGCTATGTCGTCACCGTCAAAGTGTATGTGCTCCACGTAGTCGAGCGCCTGTTCAAGCCCGGCGAAAATGGCGAATCCCCCGTCATCCGGATTGGAGCGGTAAAAAAGATCAAATACTGCCCGGGTGTCCTTGGCTCCGGCCGTGAAATAGCCGTTGGCCATGGTGAGTTCATAAAGATCCATCATCAGGCTGAGGTTGCGAGGGCTGAAAAGTGTAGTCTGCGCTGTCATTTCGGAGTCTATATATAGTTGTTTGTTATAAAACGGACCATACTGACCCTATTGTTCATTAAAAATGTGTAGTTTTGTATAATTATGACACTGAATATTGAAAATATGGTGTGCGACCGCTGCATTATGGTTGTGGACAGTCTGTTGCGGCGGCTTGGCTATACTGTGAGCAGTGTTACCCTCGGCAGTGCGCAGATAGCCGAGAGCCTTGACAGTGATGCGTTGGCGTCACTTGCAGGAGAACTCCATAATCTCGGCTTCGAACTTATCGAGGATGCTGCCAAACTGACGGCGCAGAAGGTCAAGACACTGCTAATAGGACTTGCGCGCTCCGGCTCCGGTACAAGACTGAAACTGTCGGCTTGGCTCGAGGAGCGCACCGGTGTCGACTACCGTACTCTCGTCAGTGCATTTTCAGCGGTCGAGGGGCGCACTATAGAAAATTACTTTATCAGTCAGAAAATAGAATATGTCAAGGAACTGCTCGACTACGGACGTCTTACTGCCTCCGAAATAGCTTACCGCACTGGATATTCGAGTGTGGCCCACCTGTCGCGTCAATTCCGTGCTGTTACGGGCATGACCGTCACGCAGTATCGTCTCGGCGGCCGGCGTCGTCCCCTTGACAAGGTATAGCATGATGCAACATATTTGAAAAATTGTGTAACATGTTTCAGCCACATGTGTCGTAACTTTGTACCGTAAATAATAGTAATACTGTTGCAGATGGATATTTTCAACGCTTTCATAAACATGCTCAACGAGATGTCGCCATACATACTGTTGGGGCTTCTCATAGCCGGACTGCTTCATGCCTTCGTTCCCGCACAAGTCATGAGCCGTCATTTGTCGGGCTCCGACTGGCGTGCGGTGTTCAAGGCAGCCATGATTGGAGTGCCGCTTCCGCTATGCTCGTGCGGAGTGCTGCCTACTGCAGTGGCAATGAGGCGCAACGGTGCTTCGCGTGCGGCTTCAGCCTCGTTTCTTATATCGACGCCGCAGACCGGTGTCGACAGCATAGCTGCCACTTATTCGCTGCTTGGTCCGGCCTTTGCGGTGGTCCGGCCTGTAGCTGCTCTTGTCACGGCGGCAGTAGGAGGATGCCTTGTAGGTGTGTCGGAGAAGCATGACGACCGCGATACTGACGGGGCTTGTCCTATAGCCGGTTGCGGAGCCGGTGCGGAGTCGCAGCCGGCAGGTTTTGGAGCCCGAATGAAAGAGGCCTTGTACTATGGTTTCGTGCAGATGGTGCAGAGCATAGGTAAGTGGCTCGTGCTCGGACTTGTCATAGCCGCGCTCATCACCGTACTTGTACCGCAGGACTTCTTCGTGTCGCTCGGCGACCGTCCGTTACTGGCTATGTTGGTGGTCGTAGCCATAGCGGTGCCGATGTATGTCTGTGCCACCGGATCGATACCCATAGCCTTGTCGCTCATGTTGAAGGGGCTCTCTCCGGGAACGGCGCTGGTGCTGCTTATGGCCGGGCCCGCGGCCAACTTTGCCTCGATTGCCGTCATCTCCCGTACTATGGGGCGCCGCAGTGCCGCCGTGTATATATCCTCGATTGTACTGGGTGCCATAGCATTCGGATTGGCTATAGACTATCTGCTGCCACGCGAGTGGTTTGTAGGTCCTCTTGCCGCAATGCCCAACGGCGCCTGTCATGTCGGCGTCTCATGGTTTGACACCATGTGTTCGGTCATACTTGCTGGCTTGCTGATTACCGCATTTGCATTAAAATTCTACAATCGCAGACATCAAACAATAACAACTATGAGCAAAGAGTATAAAATCAAGGGCATGAGCTGTGCCCACTGCAAAGCATCGGTAGAGAAAAACCTCGCCCTTATACCGGGAGTGACCTCGGTCGTTGTAGACCTTTCCGCCGGCATAGCCTATGTGGAAGGTGACCACGACCCTGCAGCCGTCATGGAAAGAATCAAGTCGCTCGGCTTCGATCCTCTTCCGTAATCATTCCTGATATTAACGGTGCGGTGGTGATGGATAACTTTTTGGTACGCGGCGATGTTATACTATAAAAATCGTTAGTTGTCATGATGAAAGTTAAATTAGGAGTCACCTCGGTACAGGTTGGTTATACCGATGATGAGTTAAGAATCAAGGTCCTCGGTTATATTGATGCGCAGAGTGATGGAGTGGGGTTCCGTGACATATGCGACAACGTGCTTACGTTTGCAGAAGACGAAGGCCGCATTGCTCCGGGAGGAAACGAACAGTATCAATGGATGCAGCTTGACCGTGCCGACATACTGCGGATAGACCGTATATTATGCGATGAGATACGTGGCGGACGCCTTTTGATTGACTTCGATGTCACTCACTACCGTGCTGCCGACACATATTTCATAAGGCCATAGATATTAAGGAACCACGTTTAGTGCTACGTGATTTTGGTGCTGACTCCGCATGTCGCCTTTGATACGGAATTAGTACGTGAAGCCGTAGAAGCAAATAAGCCCTTGCCGGTTGTTGACTCACGTCACCGTACCGTCAGGGGCTTTTACTAAATGCAAATGATGATATTTTTGTGTGTTTTTCTCAACCATTCTAAAAACAGTTCTTATTTTGAGTTGTATATACTTTTCAGTGCATAATTAAGCTGAATCTTATATCACTTTTTATAACAGTAAATGTGATATCTCTCCTCTGTGAAACCATATTTATCAGAAGGAGATATGACCTTATAATTTAGGGAAACACTTCATAAGTATAATATATTCACTATACAAAGTTACGACATCTTTTTATTATATGAGCGATTGGCTGATGTAATAAATTAGGCTTTTGGCCTTTGCAATATGTTTATATACAGGAGTTTATCGCCTCGGATTCTCTTAAAATTAGGCTTGTGTATTTTACATATGTAACATTCTGATAATCAGTGGAGTAGTGGGTGTGATGCTGTAACTTGCTTATATACTGCAAGTTAATTAAGGTATTGTAGATACTCGTCTTTTCTGCCGCTTTCTGACTGCTTTATCTTTATCTTCAGGCGTTTTTTGCGGTCATATACGGAGTTTATTTTGTCGACTTTCAGAAACAGGGATATGGCTGTAGTTGAAAAACCGAGTACGGAATAGAGAAATAGACGATAGTCCGCTACTTTAAGATTGGGCATGTCATGACGGAAGTGCGACATTATGCCCGAGCAATGTTCATCTATGTCTTGTTCAAGTTGGAGTGCTGTAGATGAGTCAGACGAGAGTGTGTCGATGATTCTCTGGACCTCGTTGGATATGTGCTTTTTTGCCGATGTGGAATGCTGGCTTTCGTAATAAGCCTTGAACAGATTGTCGAACAGGTCGAATTTTGTGTTGATCAGTTCACGTATAGAGTGTTGGGCGGCTGAACATTCATGTTCTTTAAGAGTGAGGATTTCCTTCATGTTTTCTGCAATCAGCATGCTTTCCGATATTTGCCGTTTCTGTTTCCTGTAGTAGCGTAGTGCTATATAAACTATGATTGTCAGCACAATCACGCCTATTATCAGGATGATAATCATCCTGAACTTTGCAAGCTGTATGTCGTTTTCTATTAGTTTGTTTTTGTAGCTGTAATACCCTATCACCGAGGTGCCGAGATCGGTTTTTATACGCTCGTTAAGGTTAAGTGAGGCTATGCTGTCGTAGCTTTTGAGAGCTGTCAGCGCATCGGTTAAAGAGCCGTTTGCTTTGGATACATCGTATTTCAGATAGTACGAATGCAGATCTTTGTGCGCTTCTATGGCATCCGATATTTTCTGAGCTTTCTCGAGCTGACCTGTACGTGAGTATACCAATCCGAGAAAAGAGGAGTCTTGTGAGCTTGCCATGTCGGTCTTGCATATGTATTCAAGATAAGGCACCGCTTCTGTGTATTTATCCTGTTCAATCAAAGTCTGGCCTATGTTTTTCTTTGCTTCATATTCGAGGGTCTTGTCGGGACGTATGGCCAAAGTGTCAAGCAGTTGTCTTGACAAGTCGATTGACCGGTCATAGTCGCCGTAATAGAGGTGAGCCTGAGCAAGTTCGCTCATTGACTGGTCGAGATAGGGTTGAAGCTTTAGCGCGGCAAAGAAGTCATACTCTATATGCGAGTATATCAGGGCTTCGGTAGTCTTGAATGTAGCGTTATAAACGGCGGCGCATCCTTTTGCTGTCATTGCGCACCAGAATTTATCGTTGATGTCGGTGGCTGTTTCATGGGCGTTGTGCATTGACAGCAGGCTGCGGGGATAGTCGGCGGCATTGAAGTGGACGCGTCCGAGATAGTAATGCGCGAGCATGTCACGATGCCGGTCGTCTTGGTGTGAATAGTAGTCGGCAGCTATGGTTATGAGCGAGTCGTCGGTTACATTGATGTGGTTTTTGTCGAGAGCCTGTGTCATAAGCAGGGCAAATAGAGCCCGGTCTTTTTCCGAGCTTATAGAGGTGCTGTCGATGGCTTGAAGGATTGCAAGAGCGGAGTCGGGATGCTCGGTCATTACCGACTCGGCCGTTATAAGCCGTCGGTCATAGTGTCGGCTGCATGCTGCAAGGCATGCCATGGTAATGATGATAATGATGTGCAGTGTGTGTCGCATAAAAACTCTTTGACTGCAAATTTACTAAAAAATATTAAAAAAGTCACTGTTTTGTGGCTTGTCTAAATTTTATGGATTAAAAATTTGTAGTAGCGAAATCAACCTTTTCTTATGTCGACCTTACATTCATTATCTTACAGCCGCTGGTGTCAGCGGCAAAAAACGGTTGACTTGTTAAAATTCAGCCGACATACATGTAGCCTCAGTCTTCGAGCCTGTAAAAGCTATTAATCTATGCCGTCATGGTGCGGAGTCAGCAACTATGCCGCCACGTGCTGTATCAAACCGGCAGAATAGACGGTTTTATTTGTCATAACTCCCGACTTATTCGTATCTTTGGCTCCGTATTGGATACTCTCGCTCGGCAAAAAGCAAATAAATTTGCTTTTGCACTTGACTTATTCGTATCTTTGCATATCAACTTTATTTATCATTACGATGAACGAGGATATTAAACGGCTTTTGGGAGAGGATACCGACGGACTTCTTACCTATGAATATATAGCCAATCATATTGACTCAATCGATGATATCATCGACGAGTTGGTCGACAACATGATAGCGGTCGACCTGAACGGGCAGTTTACGGTGAGCGCAGCGCGCTATCTGTATGCCATAGACAAGGATAAGTATAATGATGCTATATCGCGCCTTATCGGTGCTGCGATAATAAAAGATCGCGAACGTCGCTATATCGGTGATCTGCTTACCCTCTGGGGTGATGACTACGAGGAGCATAAAAATGAATTAAGCGCTGTCGACGATAATTTCCGCCGTATATACAAGCGTATGTATCCTACCGGTATCTAACCGTACTCTGTCATGTCAAGATTGAAAACATTGTTGCTGATTGTAGCGTTAAGCATCAAATTGGCATCCTGTACCGAAACAAAATCGGCTGCAGCTACTGAAACTACAAAAAACGAAACCAAAACCAAAATGACGGTAATAGACAAAAATGATGTCGTTGTAAACATGTCGACGACAATGGGCGATATAAAGATTCTCCTGTTTGGTGACACCCCAAAACACCGCGATAACTTCGTGAAGCTTGTCAATGAGGGCTATTATGACGGCACTCTGTTTCACCGTGTGATAAACGAGTTTATGGTGCAGGCCGGAGATCCGGAATCAAAGGGTGCGCCGGCAGGCAGGCAACTCGGTAGCGGAGGCCCGGGCTACACGATAGAAGCCGAGTTTGTCTATCCCAAGCATTTCCATAAACGCGGCGCTATCGCCGCTGCGCGTCAGGGTGACAATGTGAATCCTGAGCGCAAGTCCTCGGGCTCGCAGTTCTACATCGTTACCGGCAAGGCATACAATGAAGCCCAGCTCGCACAGATGGAGAAGCAGATGATCATGATGCAGCAGCAGGATGTATTCAACCGGCTGGCTTCGGAGCGACGTGACTCTATCATGCAACTCCGCCGCAACCGCGATCAGGCAGGTCTTCAGGCGCTTCAGGACGAGCTGATAGCTCTTACGGAGGCCGAAGTCGCCAAGAAGCCGGCTAAACTCACTGCCGAGCAGCGCGAAGCTTACTCCACAATAGGAGGCACGCCGCATCTTGACGGTCAGTACACGGTATTCGGCGAGGTCATAGAAGGCATGGATGTCGTTGAAAAAATAGAAAAAACGCCCACGCTTCCCGGTGACCGCCCAAAGGAAGATGTGAAAATAATAAAGATGACTGTCGAGAAATGATTCCGGTCAACCGCTTCACCCTCTCCAACGGGTTAAAAGTAGTACACAATCAAGATAGTGCCACTGCAATGGTGGCACTAAATTTATTATATAACGTAGGCAGTCGTGACGAGTCGCCCGACCTTACGGGGATGGCGCATCTGTTTGAACATCTGATGTTTGGCGGATCGGAAAACATTCCCGAGTTTGACAAGGCGCTCGAAGCGGCCGGGGGCACCAATAATGCATGGACCAACTGCGACTTCACCAACTTCTATGACATAGTTCCGGCTCATAATGCTGAGACTGCATTCTGGCTCGAGAGCGACCGCATGAACGCGCTTGCATTCAATGACAAGTCGCTTGAGGTGCAACGACAGGTAGTAAGTGAGGAATTCAAACAAGTGTGTCTCAACCAGCCTTACGGTGATCTGCATCATCATCTTAACGCGCTTGCCTATAAGGTGCACCCTTACCGCTATCCGGTAATAGGCAAGGACATTTCACATATAGAAAAAGTACGTTCTGTTGATGTCCGCGACTTTTTTTACCGGCACTATGCGCCCAATAACGCCGTGCTTGCAGTCACGGGAAACATATCGCTTGATCGCACAAGAGAATTGGCGGAGAAGTGGTTTGGACCGATACCTGCACGACAGGTAGCGCCGCACGTATATCCGCAGGAGCCCGTGCAGACGGAGCCGCGTCGCGCTATAGTATATGGCCGTGTGCCACAGACCGTAATCTATAAAGCCTATCATATGCCGGGCTACAACGACAGGGCATACCCTGTCTGCGACACGATAACCGACCTGCTGTCGGCAGGTTATTCGTCGCGTTTTTACCGCGACCTGCTCATGGGCACTACGCTTTTCTCCAAAGCTGACGCTTCAATCACCGGCACAAGCGATCCGGGGCTTATACTTCTGAGTGCTCATCTGCGTGATGGTGTCAGTGTGGAAGAAGCCGAGGAGGCTGTCACTGACTCTGCCTTGTCGCTGATAGCGTCGCCGCCGTCGGCTCACGAGCTTGAGCGGGTACTGAACCGCTTTGAGGCGAGCCATATGTTCGGGACGCTCGGATATGCCAATCTTGCATCTGCCCTCGCACAGTGTGAAGCGCGGGGCGAAGACATAAACGATGTTGTGCCGAGACAAAGGACCGTAACGACCGACGCTATAGTCAATGCAGTATCGGCCTATATTACCCCGGCTAATTCATCGACCCTCATCTACTCGCCGCGTCAGTAACGGCAATGTGCAGGTATTCCGCAGCCGGAAGGCTGCCACTGTTAACACCGGTTGTTACAGCATTTTAAAAGTTGTATCCGAGAGTGAAAGTCCATGCCTTGTTGTGACCGTTGGGACGTTTTGCCGCGCCTTCAAGCTCTTTGAGCACGTTGCGGCAACTATAATTGAAGTGTACGCCGAGGTAATAATGCTGGAGCAGAAGCAGACCTATGCCGGTTTTAAGACCCCAGTCATAACGCTGTACCATGCCATTGTCGCCGAAATAATCGGCCTTGACGCTTTTCTGGGAAATCTCGGGCTTCATAGGGTCCTGCGTGTCGGTCTTAAGCTGATTATATCGTACTTTGCCGCCAAAACCTGTTGCGAAGTACGGACCGAGGTCTATCTGAAGTTGTGCGAGTTCAAATACGCCGAGACGGAGCGAAGCCAACAGCGGTATCTCAAAATAGTTGCCGCGCCACTTTCCGTCTATTGCCACAAGGTTTTCGTTATCGTTGACAAGATAGTGGAAGTCGTTGCCGCGCGATTTGTAAAACAGTCCCGACTGGATAGAGAAGAAATTGCGCAGGTTTATATCTACAATCGCTCCGAGTGTCAAGCCTTGGCGCCACTGGGTGTGGTTCCATGTTATTTCGGGGAATGCCTTGTCGTAATTGGTTGCAAGATTGGAGGTGTTAAAGCCTGCACGGACGCCTAACTGTATGACTTTGGACGGATGTCCTTTGTCAAACATAACTATTGACTGTGCTTGCGATACAGTAACACACATGGCTATGAGTGTAGCCATAATTGTAAGAGTCTTTTTCATAATACGGGCAATATATAATTTTTATTTGTCTTGTTTGTGACATTTGCGTCTGCAGCAACCGTTGTCGTGCAGAAAGTCGGTGAGCTGGTCGCTTATCTGCAGCATGCCAGCTTTGTCGGGGTGTCCCTGACGTTTCGATATGTTCTGAAGCTGAAGACACGCTGTATTGTTGTCGCGGCATAATTCTATGATGGCTTTGCGCATGTCGCCCTGTATCTCGTCGTTGAGCATGAATACTATGCGGGCGTCGGGATAAAGCGAGGGAAGTTCGCGAAGCATCTTATCCATGGCCGGTATGAAAGTATAAAGGTCATCGGAGCCTTTCTTGCCGAGAGGAACCTTTGCCCAGCAGTCGTTGGTCGCGCCGAATACCAATATGAGATCGGGCTTGCCGAGGCTGTCCATGCGTCTGATAAACGAACGGTCGCTATAATCGTTGCCTTCATAACCGAGATTGCACACTGTCGCTCCGGAAAACGAGTTGTTTTGTTCGAGTTGCAGGCCGCTGCGCGTTATGAAGCGCATCCACCAAGTATCGTCAACTGTGGCCACGTCGGTACGGTCGGGTTCGTTGGCGTCGGCAAAGTACCATACATAGTTTGTGTCAGGAACGACATGGTTCTGAAATGTCGAGTATGAGTCACCGAGAATTGATACTTTTGCAGGGCAATGGGCATAAATACATAGTGCAAACAGAATGCCCAAGATTGAGAATGACACTTTTTTCATGACAAACTTGAAAATTAAGGCCTAAAATTAGATAAAAAACCTCACACGACAAAAATCATGTGAGGTTTATGGGCATTATGTGACAATTATTCTACCGGTGAGGCTAATGAGCCGCTCACAAACGCAGTGCCTAAAAAAGTTCCCATTCAAATACTCCCGAGGAGTTGTCGGCAGGCTGGACTACTTCTAGTTTTACCGCTGAAGTCTTGACGGGACTGAAGTTTACCGTGTTGCCGGTGCCCTTTGCTGTGCCATAGTTGTCGGCGTCTTTTACCGGCTGCCACTCGCCGTAGGCATCGCGGTACAGGATTCTCCAGCTGTCAGGCACGCGGCATCCTCCCCATGGAGCATCGTCATACCAGTACACGGTGGAGCCGCGTACCTCCTTTGCTCCGGGAAATTCATATATAATCCACTCAACGGTGTTTTTAGCCGGCCACCAATGGTAGTAGGGTAGTGACCTGTCATTTACGTCTTTGGGCAGCAGGCGGTCATTGACGGCACTCAATGAGGGTGACGGGCGCGATGCGCTCAGTTTGCCGCCTGTGGCGAGTGTGGACGGAAGCACGGGATTGGCGGCGTTTACCTCCTGTGGAAGCCATACGGCCATCTTGCCGGGGCCGCGATGGGCCCATGCGTAATAAGGTATGAGAGTCAGTTTTACGTCATCGGCAGCAAGGCGTCCGTCGTCGCCATATTTAAGTGCTTGAGCATCAGTTACGAGTTTGTTTATGCCGTAAAGCATCTCGCGGTCCTCCTCGACTTTAAAGTGCGGATGTCGGTTGACGAGCACGGAGAGCACATCGAAGTCATTATCGGGCCACTCGGCGCAATATACTATGGGGCCGCGTTCTACAGCTATTCGTCCGCGGTCGGCTTCGACCCGGCTGTCAGCTTTAACTGTGCGGGGCTCCATATCGAAGTGTATCTCCACGCGGTCGCCTTTCTTCCAGTTCCGGTCAATGCTCAGATAGCCGTTTTGCAATGTTCCGTCAACTGTCTTGCCGTTTACTGTCACTGAATATAAGGGGCGTTTGTTGTCGGCGTATGTGTAAAGATCGCTCGGTACCGGTCGGTTGCGTACCCATCCCGGTATGCGTATCATCATTCTGAACCGGCCGGCTTTGTTGCGGTCGACAGTTAGGTCGATGTCGCCGTTCCATGGATAGGTGGTGTTTTGACTGATGGATACCTGTTTGCCGGCTATGTCGAGCCTGACGGTGTTTGGCATGAATAAGTTGACATAGACGTCACGGTCTTTGACTGCATATATGTAGCCGGGAAGCGATGGAATGAAGCGGCATATATTGGACGGACAGCATGCACAGCCAAACCAAGGCTGACGCTGATGTTGTCCGGCTGACTCAAGAGGATTGGGATAGAAGAACCCGCCTCCGTCAAGCGATACTCCTGAAATAAGCCCGTTGTACAGGGTGCGCTCCAGTACGTCGTAATACTTCGAGTCGCCGTGGAGCAAAAACAGACGATGGTTTACATATACGTTTCCGATGGCGGCGCATGTCTCGCAGTATGCCGACATGTTGGGAAGTTCGTAGTTGGCGCCGAAAGCCTCGCCGTTGCTTGTTGCGCCTATTCCGCCGGTTATGTAGTATTTTTTACCTACGATGTTGTCCCATATTCGGTCGATGGCATGTATATAGGCGGAGTCGCCTGTGAGTGCTGCAACATCGGCCATACCTGCATACATATATGCCGCTCTGACGGCATGGCCTACGGCTTCGTCCTGCTCGGTGACAGGTTTGTGGGCCTGACTGTAGGCGTCGCGTCGCGATGTATGTCCGCGCTTGTCAAGAAAGAATTTGGCTTGGTCAAGATACTTTCTGTCGCCGGTGACGAGATACAGTTTGGCAAGGGCCATTTCCGCTATCTGATGCCCCGGTACAAGTGTAAGTTGTCCGGGATTGCCGCCTATTTCTCGACACACGCAATCGGCATATTTTACGGCTATGTCGAGAAAGTTGCGTTTGCCTGTAGCCTGATAATGAGCTATGGCTCCCTCTATCATATGGCCGAGGTTGTAAAACTCATGGCTGAGTTCTTCGACTTTTTCCCACCGTCGTGAACCTGCCCATTGGTGTGGGTGTTTAGGGTTCATTGTGCGGCTCGTGTACAGGTATCCGTCGGGTTCTTGCGCGGCGGCCACGATGACAAGCACGCTGTCGATATATCGCTCGAGCTGTTTGTCGGGATAGGTCTGTAACAGATAGCTTGCCCCCTCGATAGTCTTGTATACGTCTGTGTCGTCAAACGATAAGCCTCCTACCTTTATCGTGTCGTTAGGATGAGCTGCGTTTATAAAGTTAAGATAGCGTCCTGTCTCCTCGCATTTGGAGAATGCGAGCGGTATAGTGACTTCGCGACTTGCTTTAAGGCGCTGTCCCCAGAAGCTGTCGGTGACTTTGACTGACGTAAACGGCACGGGGTCTATCGGATAACCGTGAGCTTGTGCCGGCTTTTCTGCCCGGCTGTTTGTCATTGCGGCAGCTAATAGCAATAAAGTTAAGATACTTTTTTTCATTGTGTATGAAGATTTGTGATGTATGAGGTGATTGTGAAATGCAAATATACTCAAACATATCGTAATAACAGTCGGTATAACGGTGAAAACGACCTTATATAGAGGCGTTTTTCTTAATCCATGCCATCGGTCTGCATGCGGTTTTATTCCGGGTGTACGAGCCTGTTTAATCCGCTGCACCGGTATAGTGCGTATATGTACGCCGCAGCACCGGTGTACTATTTGTCTGCTTTTGCGACTAAGGCAGTGGGCCATATTTATTCTGATCTGTGTTTGCTATTGACGCTATCGTCGAAGTATGCTTGTTATGTGAAAAGAACAATTCTTTAAAATCGGCAACTCTTTTTTGCGCGTCATTCTTGCATGTCAAAAAAAATATCCTTACCTTTGCGCCTACTTTAGGTTTTGACCTGAGTAAGAGGATTGTCTTATGGTGTAATGGTAGCACTGCAGTTTTTGGTTCTGCCTGTCTAGGTTCGAATCCTGGTAAGACAACACAAAAGGAGCGAAGTTAAAAACTTCGCTCCTTTTGTGTTTAGGGCTCAATGTAAAAATGCGGTTGTTAAACTGGCAATGTAGGTAGGGACGCCGATATATCCCTTTCGGGGATTTTGGAGTTGTCGATCTTGCGTATGCCGTGAGCAATTAGATTGCCTATCGCCAATCTACAAAGGCAATCCACAACTATTTGTTTCTCAAAGCTCATGACCGGGTGTGATGGTAATAGTCTTAGACATAGTCCTTTGGAGATATTTTTGGTGTTGGTAATCTTCATACCTCACGTCACTAATTACCAGAGTTAACATAGCGGAGAATAGTAATGCTTCAATAACTATCAGAAATCGATTCGATATTATTCTTCTTATAAGAATGTGATTTATAGTCACATATGCAATAAAGCAAAGTACTGCGATGAACAGCATTATCGCCCATCCCAAAGGCTTAATTGCTATACGAATGTTATATGAAATAAAATAGATTATACATAAAAAGCCGGTGAAAATGTATAAATAGGAGAGTAGCTCACGGAGATAATTTGGTCTTTTCATTTGTTTGGCATATAATAATTAATAATTTAAGGGCCTATTTTCTGGTAGTAATATTTGTTTCTCAAAGCTCATGACCGGGTGTGATGGTAATAGTCTAGGCGTAGTCTTTCGGAGATATTCTTGGTCTAGGTAAGCTTCATACCTCACGTCACTAATTACCAGAGTTAACATAGCGGAAAATAGTAATGCTTCAATAACTATCAGAAATCTATTCGATATTATTCTTCTTATAATAATGTGATTTATAGCTATATACACAATGAAGCAAAGTACTGCGTTGAACAGCATTATCGCCCATCCCAAAGGCTTAATTGCTATACGAATGTTATATGA
>ERZ778495.241-NODE-241-length-58466-cov-9.743336_pt1 | contig 58466 bp, 48 predicted proteins | sample MGYA00433100_ERZ778495 | MGnify/ENA primary metagenome ERZ778495 (study PRJEB29527, sample SAMN07138962) | mouse gut metagenome | material: feces | host: mouse | place: China:Nanjing | collected 2016-01-25 ...
TTGATTGGACGGATGATAAAACCATCTTTTGTCTCCATATTGTTATCAGTTTATTTCCTATTCCTACAAAGATTCTCTTTGTTTTCGGGCAATGAATCTGTAGCCATTCCATTTACCGTGGTCTGCATTACTATATTCAGGCTGAATATTTGACATCCACACTTATGCTGTTTTAGAGTTGAAGCAATTAACAAGCAAGGAGGCTACGGTAAAAGCGATTCCTACTCCTGCCACACCCGTCCATCCACAATGTTGCCAAAACAGACCTGAAACGAATGTTCCGGCAGAACCGCCCAAGAAGTAAATGGTCATATAAACGGTATTGACCCGGTTGATGGCGGATGCGTCAAGAGCGACCACGCTGGTTTGGTTGGACAAGTGGATGCATTGCATTCCTGCATCAATTAAAAGAATGGCGATTATCATCCACAAGTAGCTGTCATTTCCCCAAAATGCCAACAACCATGCAGCCAAGATAACGCATCCTCCGACGATGGAGAAGAATCTTGCGCCGTATTTTTGGATATATCCGCTAATGAATACAACCGTAGATGCACCTGCCAATCCGCACAAACCGAGTGCTCCGATAATATCGTCACTCGCGAAGAAAGGCTCTTGCTTCATTCGGAAAGCAAGGCAACTCCACAAAGCGAAGAACGAGCCATAAGCCAATGCCGCTCTCAACGAAGCGATACGCAGGTACGGGTATTGGAAGAGCAGGCGCAACAAAGATTTCATCAGCCCTGCATAGCTTTCTTGAGAACGGGCAGACAGCACGGGCAGCATCTTGTGAATCATCAGAAAACATCCGAGCATAAACACGCAAGCCACGAAATAGACGGAACGCCATCCCCACACATCAGCAAGAAAGCCACTGAACACCCGCGAGCCGAGAATGCCTATGAGCAAGCAGGATTGTATAATGCCCACATTGCGCACCTTGTGTGCAGGTGCCGAATGGAAAGACACTAACGGGATGAAGAACTGTGGCATGACCGAAGATGCTCCGGCAAGCAAGGATGCGCCCCACACCCAATAGATGTTCGGGGCAAGGGCTATGGCAAGCAATGCGCACGATGAAACGATATAATTGGTCAATATCAGTTTCTTTCGTGAAACTAAGTCACCAAGCGGGATGACAAATACAAGCCCGGCCACATAGCCTATTTGGGTCAATGTCGCCACCATACTGGCGGAAAAGTCATTGACCGCGAAATCCTTTGCCATGCTGCCCAACAAAGGTTGGTTGTAGTAGCAGTTGGCAACGGAAAGCCCCGTAGCGACTGCCATCAGAGCCAACAGAGGGGTCGGAATGCCTTGGTTCTCCCTCAATTCATACTTCATCTGGTGCCTCCTTTCAATATGACACGACTTTCAACCCTATCAACGACGCGATGAGCGTGAACAGGAAGAAAAGCCGGATGGGAGTGGCAGGCTCCTTGAATACGAATATTCCAATCAAGACCGTGCCTACAGCCCCGATGCCCGTCCAAATGGCGTATGCCGTTCCTAAAGGCAAAGTCTGCACAGCTTTGGCAAGCAAAGCCATACTCAACACGGTAGATGCCAAGAAACCGCTCCCCCACAAATAAAATTCAAGTCCTGATGCCGCTTTCGTTTTACCCAAGCAGAATGTGAGGCTCACTTCAAACAATCCTGCCAACAATAAGATAATCCAATTCATACCTATGAAATATTAAATTCGGGTACAAAAGTAAACAAGTAATTCCTAACCGCTTTTTGCATTTGGTAAAAACAGATTTTTCATTTGACAAAAAAATAGCTGTTTATTCTCGTTTCCGTGTCTATTTTATAATTTTGCATACCGAAAACGGCAATGGATTATGGATATAAAGGAAATCATCAACCAAAGATATGCCATGCCGGACGCATCTTTGGACAGGTTGCGGCAATGCCTGACGGAAGTTTCCTATCCCAAAGGCTTCCGTGTGTTGGAAAGCGGCAAGGTGGAGAAAAACATCTTTTTCATCAAGCAAGGCATTGTCCGTGCCTATACTTCGGTGGACGGGAAGGAAATCACTTTTTGGGTCGGCAAGGAAGGGGCAACCCTTGTTTCTATGAAAGGCTATGTCAATGATGAGCCGGGTTATGAAACGATGGAACTGATGGAAGATTCAGTTTTGTATGTATTGGAAAGGAAAAAGCTGAAAGTGCTGTTTTCGGAAGACTTGCACATTGCCAATTGGGGGCGGCGCTATGCGGAGATGGAGCTGCTTGCCACTGAAGAACGGCTGATTTCCATGTTGTCCGCCATCGCCTCTGAACGTTATAAGGAGTTGTTGGAGAAAGAACCTGATTTGTTACAGCGATTGCCGTTGGGAAGCATCGCCACCTATTTAGGTATCACGCAAGCGAGTCTGAGCAGGATTAGAGCACAAATAAAGTGACGTTTCAACCAACCAACGGGAGGGTAGCAAGCGGTTTTGGGCAGACCAAAACACAAACTTGCTACCCTCCCGTTGGCTTTGTTTACAATCCCAAGCCTTTGTCTTTTCTCTGCGGTGTAACCGTCTTGCGAATGGATGAAAACAGCCTGTCGAACTGCTCCTTGAACCACTCGCCAATCAGTTGTCCATTAATGGCAAGTACAAGTTTCGATTTGTCTGTCGGGTCTTTCACCACTTGGAAGCCAGCCCTTTCGGTTGTAAACCTCCGTCTGTGTTCCTCCGAGTAGAGTTCGCCCTCGTAAAACAGCGGCTTGCCGCTGATGAGCGTGGCGGTCTGTCTTTCGGTGAAGCCGACTTTGAGGCAGAACTTCTCCATGTACACCAACTCTTGGAACAGCGGAAACCATTTTTTGGCTTTTCGGATAATGGATTTCAGGAATGACACTTCCTTTTGGTGTTCCGCTTCCTTGTCCGCCATCTCCCTGCGGTGCTGGGCTTGCAGTTCTATAAGCTGGCGGCTGTGTTCCTCCTGCTGCCGCTGCATTTGCTGTTGCAGCAACTCGATGCTCTCATCACGAGCGGCAACCTCGCCTTGCAGGGTGCGGTTGTCGGCTTCAAGCTCTTTCAATTTGCCACTTCCCAAAAGAGAACCGACCTTTGCCACGAGTGCCGCTTTCGCCTCTGTCTTGGCGGCTTCCAGCTTCTCCGATTTGATTTCTTTCCGTACTTCGTCAAGCTGCCATTCCGCCTGCCGTTGCTCGGTCTGTAACTGCCGCACGTTGGCTTCAAGTTCTCCCGTCTGCCGTTTCAGGTCACGGTAGTATTGGGCGGTGGTCGTGTGCCGTGCCTCCGAACCACGGATGCCACGCTGCAAGCCGTATTTCGCCATTGCTGCGGCGTAGCTGTCATGGTAGGCGACAAGCCTTTCACGGGTCAAGAGGTCATCGGCACACAGGCGCACAGCGTTGGCTTTCTTGCGGTAGGTGCGTTTGCCCTCTGTCTGCTTCCGCTTAGCTTTCCTGCGCTCGCCCGTCACTATCGGTACGACCGTTGCGTGGATGTGCGGCGTGTGTTCGTCCATGTGCAGCACCGCCGATACGGTGTTCTCCCTGCCGAACGTGCGGTGCAGCCATTGCAGGTTGTCATAGCACCATTCGCCAAGCCTGCCCTCGTCCTGCATTCTCGCCATATCCTCGTGCGTACCCGAAAGCACGATGCGGATTGCCCGTACTTGGTCAGGCGTTATCTTCCTCTTGATGCCAGCCGTGCGGATGCGGTGGCTTATCGCTCCGGTGCGGTCTGACACGCCGTCGGGGAACTCCACCAGCTCACGGTTGAGGTGGGTGCGTGTCAGGTCTGCGTTCTTGGGCGTGGTCTTGCGTTCGATGTGGTCGGATGCGCCCGTGTCAGCCGACCCTTTCGCCTTGTTGATTTGGATGCTGATATATCCCATGTTCGTTTCTTGTTTTTGAGGTTATACAAACTTGTTTGTCGGTGTCCGCCTGCCTGCGGTCATTGCCGCACGGAACAAACGGGGTGTCCAGAGGGGTGCAACCCCGCTGGCTCATTGGGGCGTTTTTAGCATTAGCGTCAGCGGTGCGTGAAGAAAACGCCCTAATGAGCTATGGCTTTTTGTTTCCCAAAAGCCTGCGGCGGTGTCGGTGGTGATGTCGGCGGACATTGGTTCCCCTTTTCTTTTTGCCAGCCTTGCATGATATTCCGTGCCATTGTGCCGGCATGATTGCCTGTCGGCACACGGGCATACAGGCAGGGATGGTGCTGCCGTTTCCACAGCGGACTTGATGAGGGGTGAAAATCCGATGAATTGATGATTATGTAGTCTAATATGTTGATAGCAAATAAAATAACCTTTCATCAGCGTCTCATCAAACGGCTCGCCAAAAGAAAAGTGATGTACGGGGGTGCATCTGCTTTCTCTTTTCATCAGCCATTTTCTTTTGTTGAGTGCTTGATGAGGATGTAAACCGCTGTTATTCTTTATGTTTATATATACTTTCATCGTTTCATCAAAATATCAGAGTGTTTCCAACTGTTCCTTGCTCACTGTGTAGTAGCGTCCAATCCTTCTGACGGGTGAGTAGCGGCATTCGCGGTTGTAGTCGTACTGGTAGGTGGTGTAGGAAAGCGAGTTGGATGCAGGAGCCAGTTTCCAGCATTCCTGCACCACTTTCCGAACCTGCGACTTCTCCACCTTGACTTGCGAGCAGACAAGCAACGGAACAATATCATTGAGGCAAAAAGAAACAGACCCGACACCCACGCTTGCCATGATGTCAAGCAACAGTTCCGCCATTTCTATCTCCAAACGGTTACGGTTGCTTCGGATAATCTTCCGCAGGGCATCCGTTTCCAGCCGCTTCGGGTTGAACCACATACGACTTTCCTTTTCGGTAGAGAGTGTACGGTTGCATAGGAAGTGCAAGAAAGCGGGGATTTCCGCTTTCAGCTTTTGCAGGAAGTCGGTATCATCACTCCGTAACGGCACAATCTTCCGCACCCAATAGCGTGTCTCCCCTGCGTCAATGATGACGGGCAGGTGCTCGTTGTTGGAGCAAAGCACGAACTTGGCGAAGAAGCCTATCTCGTCACGGTCTTTGCCTTTCGCCTCCACCTTGTAGGAAAGCGTGGTGCTTAGGTTCTTCAACCTTTCGCTGTCCTCACGGCGGTTGAGCAGCACCTCGTCCACCATGATGAGCAGCTTGCCAGCCCAATCAGAATTGAACTGGCTGCGGAAGTCCTCGTTGGTGTTGAAGGTCACGTTGTTTTGGAAGATAGCCTTTAAGAAATTCAAAAACGTGCTTTTGCCCGTATTCCTTTCTTCGGACACAAGCAGAAGGATGGGCAGCTTCTGAACGGGGTACAGATACAGCAGTTGCAGATAGTCCATGCCCAACTCGTACTGTTCGCCGAAGATGTGTTCCACCAACGAACGGATGCAGGGGAAATCCCCTTGTTTGGGAACATGGCTTATCGGCTCGTAAAGGTTGAGGAACTTGCCGACTATGGGCTGGTAGCCCACATGGTCGGGTACGGTGCAGAAGCCGTCATACTTGGGGACGCTCGCCATGTAGTCCTTGCCGTAGTCCTGCCGCAGGGTCTCGGAGTTCCATGCGATGCGTTTCCTCACATATCCGCCGTCAATTCGGGGTTGGTCCACAATCTTGTAGAGCGTGGTGCCTACTCGGATGAATTCTTCTTTTTTCTCCATGTTTTCAATAATGTTTTAGTGCCGCCAACGTATTGTCGGCAAGCGGGTTGAACATGGTTGCAAAGCTACGGCAGGACGATTAAAGCCTTGATACGTAAAACGATGCAGAACGGCGCAAAAGAAACCGACGGATAAGAAAATGCGGAGGAACGGATAATGTCGGCCATCAAAAGGTGAAAAGAAAAAGCCCGAAGGAGTGGAAAACGGTACTTCTTCGGGCAAAGGGATTGTGTGAATGCACGGGCGTATTGACACGCAACCGCACCCGCTAACACTTACACGATATGCTGTTGCCTAACGAAAGCCAAAGCATTTGTCTGTCTTTTCGCAAGCACAGCCTTTCCAATAGGGCATTGCGCACCCTTGCAGCATTGGGCGTATTGATACGGAAAGCAAGTGCCACGACCATTGGTAGGGCATAGACTTCCGCATAATAGCCGTTGGGCAGCCTGATACGCCTTTCCACCTCGCAAGGCTTCAACGCACCGCTTTTGTACACGGATCGGACGGCGGCACGGAGTGTCGGGGCGATAACATCGAACAGCCTAACCAACTCCATTTCGCTCATCCACACGCTGGCGGCATCGGACGGCACGGCAACCCTGCCGCACCCGTCCATCGTGATTGTTGTCCGTTTCATGTCCCTGCCACTTTGATGTTACCGAAAGTCTGGTTCAGTTGGTTACCGAATGCCGTCAAATCGTTACCCAGCTTCTGCGTGGTTATTTTTGCGTAAATCTGTGTGGTTTTGATGTTTGTGTGACCTAAAACACGGCTCACGCTCTCAATCGGCATGCCTTTGCTGAGGGCTAATGTGCCAAACGTGTGGCGGCTGCAATGAAAGCTGATTTGCTTGTTTATGCCACACTCGCTGATGACTTTTTTCAGCTTCTTGCAAACATTCCAATAGTTGATTTCGCCGAAAACTGAATTGTCCTTTTGAAACGGTCTGTACTTCCCAATTATCTGCAACGGAATGTCCAGCAGCTTCACTTGGAACGGTACGCCCGTCTTGTGCCGCTTGGAGATAATCCACTTCTCACCGTTCACATCCATAATCTCGTCCGTGGTCAGTTCCCTGATGTCTGCGAAGCTGAGTGCGGTGAAGCAGGCAAAGACAAACAGGTCTCGGGTGAAAGCAAGCGTGGCATCGGAAAACTCATGCTCGATAAGTTGCCGGATTTCCCCCTCCGTAAGATACTCCCGTTCCTTCACGTTGGGCGTGATGCGGAATTGCGCAAACGGGTTTCTCGGTATCAGACCGTTGTAATGCGCCCGTGAAACGACCGTCTTGACCCACATGCAAGCCAGCCACACGGAAGCGTTTTTCAACCCTTGCTCCGTAGTGAGGAATACGGAGAACTCCTTGATGAAGTCGGGAGTAAGTTCCAGCATGGACATGTCGTTGCGCTTATAAAACGACTTGATGAACGCCGCCACATAGTTCCTTGAACGTACCATCACTCGGTAAGACCCCATGCAGCGGTCTTTGCCGACACGTTTCAGGAACTTGGCGTTCTCCTTGTCAAATGCGCCGAGTATCGTTTCATACTCGCAGCCGATGCCCTGATAGGCGTTGCGCACCATTTCCGCCGTGACATACGCCTCACGGTCGGATATGCGCTGGTAGTGCTTGATGATTTGCGCCTTGATGTTGTCGAGCGCAAGGTTCGTTTCCCTTGCCTCCACGCTTTTGCCTTTGGCACGGTTGCCCTTTGCGTCCCAAAGCTCCTTTGCGATGCTCCGCTTGCAACTGAACTGCGCCACCGTCCCGTTGATTGTAACCCGTCCCATGATGGGGACAATTCCGTTCTTCTCCTTGCTGCCGTTCGCATAGAACAGCACGTGAAATGTGCTCCTTGTCATACTCTTCTTTTTTTGGTACAAAACTATAAATCAACAAGTTAAACCTCAACAAGCAAACCTACGCAGAACGCAGCAAACGGGACGGATAGTGTTAAATCTGCACTTTTGACGGGTAACGAATAGGAAACCGTTCTCTTTCTCCAATCCGCTTTGAAACGGTTTTCAGACCTCTGCCCAACTTCCGTGATTTTCTCCTAACTGCTTAAATCTCAATTTCTATTGCGTTAATCTGCTGATTTTCTTCGATTATTCCAGCGATATTTGGTAATTTTGTAGACGCAAGTTGTAACCTATTAACCAAGTTTGCGTCCATTAAGTATAATGGAATTGTATACCGACACATATTATATACAGAGGATACAAACGGGGGACGTGAAGTGTTTCGCTTGCCTTTTGGATAAGTATAGCCGCCCAATACATTCGCTGATTCTCAAAGTGGTACAAAGCCAAGAGGATGCAGAGGAACTGGCGCAGGATACGTTTATGAAGGTATTTAAGAACTTAGCCTCGTTCAAAGGCGATTGCAGTTTCTCTACATGGCTTTACCGGATCGCTTATAATACGGCGATATCGTCCGTAAGAAAGAAGAAACATGAGTTCCTGACGATCGAGGAGACAACATTGGATAATGTATCGGAGGAAGAGGCCGCTAACTTATTCGGGCAGACCGATTCCACGGAACAAGTCCAAAGACTGGAGATCGCCCTTGAACAGCTTCCTCCAGATGAACGGGCCTTAATCTTGCTCTTCTATTGGAAAGAAAAGACAATAGAAGAAATAGTCTCTATCACCGGCTTGACCGCCTCGAATATTAAAGTCAAGCTACATCGCATCCGAAAAAAATTGTTTGTATTATTAAATGGAATGGATCATGAGTAAGCTAAACACAAATAAAGAACAACCCGATTTCTTGGGGGATTTATTCAGCCGTATACCAGAGGAGGAGTTGCCTGCCTCGTTCCGTTCGAACGTAATGCGACAAATCATGCTTGAATCCGTCAAAGCGAAGAAACGCAATGAACGATTCAGCCTGCTAGCGGTAATCCTTGCGTCGCTTATCATGATTTCCCTCGCCGTCGCATCTTTCATCTACATGGAGATACCTCAGATCAGCCTCCCAGTCCTAGACACATCGGCCTTGGTTTTTTATCTATATATAGGAGCCATAGCACTCATCCTCCTACTAGCGGATTATAAATTGAGAAATATGCTTCACAAGAAAGGATAAGAACACTTGTCAGTCAGAAAAAAAGCATTACCTTTGCCCCAATTTTTGAGAGATGACAACATAAAGTCTAACTTACTAATTAAAACAAACTTAGTATTAACAATTAAAGAATGGAAAATTTAAAAAACATCCAGCCGGTTGAAGATTTCAACTGGGACGCTTTTGAGCAAGGCGAGACTTACACCGAAGTAAGCAAGGACGATCTTGTAAAAACGTATGACGAGACCTTGAACACCGTAAAAGACAAAGAGGTGGTTATGGGTACCGTTACTTCTATGAACAAACGTGAGGTTGTTGTAAACATCGGTTTCAAATCTGACGGTGTTGTTCCTATGTCCGAGTTCCGTTATAACCCGGATTTAAAGATTGGTGACGAGGTAGAGGTTTACATCGAAAGCCAAGAAGACAAAAAAGGACAATTAATCCTTTCACACAAAAAAGCACGCGCTACACGTTCTTGGGATCGTGTTAACGAGGCTCTTGAAAAAGATGAAATTATCAAAGGTTACATCAAATGTCGTACGAAGGGCGGTATGATCGTTGACGTATTCGGTATCGAAGCGTTCTTGCCGGGTTCTCAGATCGATGTTAAACCGATCCGCGACTACGATGTATTTGTAGGTAAGACTATGGAATTCAAGATTGTCAAGATCAATCAAGAATTCAAGAATGTTGTTGTATCTCACAAGGCTCTTATCGAGGCAGAGTTGGAACAACAGAAGAAAGACATCATCTCCAAATTGGAGAAAGGACAGGTATTGGAAGGAACTGTCAAGAACATCACTTCTTACGGTGTATTCATCGACTTGGGTGGCGTAGACGGCTTGATCCACATCACAGACCTTTCTTGGGGACGTGTTTCTCATCCGGAAGAAATCGTTCAGCTTGATCAGAAGATCAACGTCGTTATTTTGGACTTCGATGACGAGAAGAAACGTATCGCTCTTGGCTTGAAGCAATTGACTCCGCACCCATGGGATGCTTTGGATCCGAACTTGAAAGTTGGTGACAAAGTTAAGGGTAAAGTTGTCGTTATGGCTGACTACGGTGCGTTCATCGAGATCGCTGCTGGCGTAGAAGGTTTGATCCACGTATCTGAAATGTCTTGGACTCAGCACTTGCGTTCCGCTCAAGACTTCATGAAAGTTGGCGACGAGATTGAAGCTGTAATCTTGACTTTGGATCGCGACGAGCGCAAGATGTCTCTTGGTATCAAGCAATTGAAGGCTGATCCATGGGAAAATATCGAGGAGCGTTTCCCTGTAGGTTCTCGTCATATGGCTAAGGTTCGTAACTTCACTAACTTCGGTGTATTTGTAGAAATCGAGGAAGGTGTTGATGGCTTGATCCACATCTCAGACTTATCTTGGACGAAGAAGATCAAACACCCGTCTGAATTCACTCAGATCGGTGCGGAGATCGAGGTTCAAGTGTTGGAAATCGACAAGGAAAACCGTCGCTTAAGCTTAGGCCACAAGCAATTGGAAGAGAATCCTTGGGATGTATTCGAGACAATCTTCACGGTTGGTTCTATCCACGAAGGTATGATCATCGAAGTATTGGATAAGGGTGCTGTTATCTCTTTGCCTTACGGCGTAGAAGGGTTTGCGACTCCGAAGCACCTTGTAAAAGAAGATGGTTCTCAAGCTCAAGTAGATGAGAAACTCTCATTCAAGGTAATCGAGTTCAACAAGGAAGCTAAACGTATCATCCTTTCTCACAGTCGTATCTTTGAAGATGAGCAAAAAGGTGCTAAAGCTACTTCTGAGAAGAAAGCATCCCCTAAGCGCGGTGGTAAGAAAGAAGAGGAATCCGCAATGGTAACTGGTCCGGTTGAGAAGACTACATTAGGTGACATTGAGGAATTGGCTGCCTTGAAAGAGAAACTTTCTGGTAAGTAATTGATTCTTCCTTAAGATTATAATAAAAGGAGATATCTGATTCAGGTATCTCCTTTTTCTATGTTATTCCTACTGCGGCTTTATTTAGGAGAAACTTTCTTCCGTGGCACGTGTCTCACATGGCTCGGAAATGCCTAACAAATCATTGATCTCCTTTCTTTTCTCTAAATCCGTGAAATAAGTCTCTACAACTTTATAAATATCAAAACCTCCCGTAGAACCGGCCGCTAAGTTTAATGACTCTACCAACTTACCTGTAGCTTTGTGAATCTCAGCTTGTTTCAGCAAATGAAATTCATTCCCGTGAATTAATTGATTCTTTCCCATGATGTTCCAATTTTAGGTTATACAATATATTACAAAGGATTTCTATTCCTGTCCTAAAGATACGAATATCTTATATATGACCTAATACTTTTTATCTATTTTTAAATCGGTTCATCTATTTTATCAGTCGAAAGGAAAAGTATGTCTCCACATTCCATTAATTTTGCCAGAAAACTAAAATGAAAAAGTTAGTAATATTCGATCTTGACGGAACATTATTAAATACGATCGCAGATTTAGCCCATAGTACGAATCATGCGTTACGGCAAAACGGCTTTCCGACGCATGACGTAAACGAGTATAACTTCTTTGTAGGAAATGGCATCAACAAGCTATTTGAACGTGCGCTGCCCGAAGGCGAGAAAACGAAAGAGAATATACTAAAGGTAAGGGAAGTATTCTTAAAGCATTACGATCTGCATAACACGGATCGCAGCGTTCCCTACCCCGGTATCCCTGAGCTATTAGCCATGTTGCAGGAAAGAGGAATAAAACTGGCAGTCGCTTCTAATAAATATCAAGCCGCTACTCGTAAACTCATCGCCCATTTCTTTCCTTCCATACAATTTACAGAAGTCCTCGGGCAACGTGAAGGAGTAAAAGCGAAACCAGACCCTAGTATCGTCAATGAGATCGTAGGACAAGTGAACATATCCAAAGAGGACACTCTTTATGTCGGAGACTCGGACGTAGACATGCAAACCGCAATCAACAGTGAAGTGACATCCTGTGGAGTAACATGGGGTTTTCGCCCTCGTGCGGAATTAGAGAAATACGCACCCGACCATATAGCGGAAAAAGCAGAAGATATACTCAAGTTTATCTGACCTCTAAAAAAAATAAACCCTATTGGGAATTATCTCTTTCATCCAGCGTTTGAATTTCAATATATTTTTATAAATTGCCGTCATAAAAATAATACGATATGAATAAAAGTCAGCTAATCGAGGAATTATCGAAAAGAGTCGGTAATGACAAAGAAGAAATCCGGTACATATTGGAAGAACTGAATAACATCATCTTAGAGAAAACAAAAGCCGGAGAAAAAATATGCATGCAAGGTTTTGGCGTTTACACACCCCGCTTACAGACAAGCAGGTTGGCTAGAAATCCGAAGAGTGGGGAAAGTGTCATGTTAACTCCTAGAACGATCATCCATTTCAAATGCGCTCCTAATTTGATAAAAGAGATCAATAAATGAAAAATAAAGGGTCGGCTCCACAAGGAACCGACCCTTCCATCATACTTATTAATGACATACCAAAGACAACATTCTATAATCTACATCAATATCTGTCGAGCATATTTCACGCAAGTGCCTACCTCTTTCACGGAATCAGACCAAGGCTTAATATCATATTCCAGTTCTATATCGCAATAGATAGGCCATTTCTCTTGTTTGATCAACAAGAGCACGTCTTCTAGCGGCATCTCACCTTGTCCCCATACCTGATTCGTATTCGGCTGATCCCCTGTCGTAGGTCCCGTCTTGTCTTTCAAGTGGATACTATAGATCCGATCATGGTATTTCTTGATCATCTCATTCGGATGGATACCTGTAGAGCCAAAGAAGTGGCCCGCATCAAAATTCAACATAATAGAAGGAGAGACCGCTAAGATCGGATCGCAACTAAACCCCTCTTCGGCATATTGCATATGATTATGGAAAGCCATATACATCCCATGCTTCTCGGCGAATGGAGCGACTCTTTTTGCCGTCTCCAAATTAATCTCGTCCGTCACGGCTTTAGCGCCCATGGCCTTGGCCACCTTGAAGGCATAATCGAGCTCTTCGTCCGATCCCATGCCGGAAGGTTGCATTTTCACGATATGCACCGATATTCCAGCGTCGCTCAATAATTTACGGGCACCTTCTACTTTCGATAGATCCAACCCGAGACGCCACGCTTTCATCTCAGCCTTATATTTATCAATCTCAGCCTGCTGCTCCGGAGTAAACTTCGGAGGCCCCATCCGACGAGGAGCCGCAGGTTTCTCGCCCGGTTTCGCAGCGGGTTGAGGAGCTTGCTGACGGAAGAATCTCATCATCGGATTCTCCGGAGCTCCTAAATAAGCTTCCAGATCACTTCCCATCAACTCGATGGAACTGACATTCGCCTCTTGGCAATACTTGATGATATTCTCCAATCCACCCGGCATGGAACGCCAACTATAAGTGATCGTGCCGATTTGCACGCCACCGAACTTCGAGTTCACCTTACCTGCCTCCGCCGCCGTATCAACCGGAGCGGGAGCCGCCACACTCTTCCCCGTACAAGAGAAAGCACTCGGAAGGAAAGACGCAGCCGCCAAAGCAGCGACCGATCTTCCTAGAAACGCACGTCTGGACTGACCATTGTTCACATCTTTATTCATAACTATTCAATTTATAAATTAATCTTAATCCTTAGAACATGGACGCTCTTCGTTCCCGTCTAGGTGGCTGGATGCCCGCATAAGGATAGGTACATCCGGAGCAGCGATATTCTGTATATCGCCACCACCTTGGCTACCCACACCGATACCAGCCAAATTGACCACATCGCTAGGTGCCGTATAGCCCGGTCCACCCAAAACGGAACGAGGTACGATCGCAAACGCCGCCGGAGCAGCTACTGTGCCTAAGAACTCCCTACGTGTGAAGCTCACCGAATTCTTGTCAGACATAGTATTAAATTAAAGTCGAAAAAAAAATATATATATAGTAAAACACAACTTCGCTTCCTCGTGCGAAACAACGAGAGCGAATATAGGGATCAGCAGTAAACCATGAGTTAACGAACGCTAAACAAGGCATTAACCCAGGGCTAATTTAAGGCTAATTTCAGATTTTCACAAAGCATAATTCACATAATAACAGCGATATAAATAAATCAAGAAATATTTATAAAAATCTTCGATAAGTCAGAGGCATAGCATCTATCTCCCTATTCGAAAGGATCGCTATCAGTGAGGCGCATACATTGCCACAGTAATGGCAGAGGAGTGCCACAACGATGGCACAGGCATGCCATAACGGTGGCACGGTCTTGCCACAACGATGACACAGATGTGACAATAGCGATGGCGCAGCCCTGCCAATGAGAAGGCACAATAAATACTTACTGGGGAGATTGCTGACTCATCAGCGGAGACGGTACGATCTGCTCAAAAGAAGAAGGGAAAGCCTCGCCATACATCTCTTGGTATAAAGCGCAAAAGCGGTCGTACGCATAACGGGCCAACTTGAAGTTGTTCTGGTAAATCAAGGCTTTGATCTTATAGAGCAAAGCCTCCTCATTGCAAGGATCGTTCAGAAGGATCTGGTCTGCTATCTGGATCACCCGATCCGCCTCATCCTCGATCGAGTAAGTGTCGATAAAGCGAGACAAGACATCCACCGTACTATTACAGATATAACTTTTAAAATCATCCATCCAATCAAACGATTCCCCTTTGAACACTTCTCCCTTGCTGATAATATCATAGAAATATTCAAAGTCCGGCTGAGTCCGTACCCGTTTATCTTTCAGCCAATCCAAACAAACCAAATAATCGCAATAGACATCCTCCGAAAGCTGGAGAATATATCGATTCGCGTTAAATAGGACCTCGACCGTATCGATACGCTCCAATATCTTCCGGAGTTTCAATATAGATACGCTTCGAAGGCTCTTCGTACTTTTCGAGGGGTTGTCATTCCCCCAAATCATCCGTGTCAAGTCCTTGCTCGATATCCCGAAACCTCCGCGGGAAGAGTGAAGCATAATCAAGATAAACAGCTGTTTTAATTTGGGGGTAAATAGAGAGGTTATATCATTTCCATCCCGGTCTAGCACATAGAACTCACCAAACAATCGGATATAATTACGCCGTGCCGGAACCTCCTCGATCTCCTCCGGCATCTCTCGCGAAGAACGATCCGGCTCCTCGATTCCTTCTTCGATTCCCTCCTCCGCAACCATTCCCGCATCTGTCTCATCCTGCCTTGGCTTTTTTTTCACCTTCCGATAGCCTAGATAAGCTATCGAGGCCAAAGCCATCAAGATCAACACAACCCCAAGGACATCCAACCAAGTAATCGCATTCGATATATGTAAATCTAATAACTGGTTGCTCAATCCCAATATCTCCTTATCGCTCAAGACACGAGACCAAATACAAAGATTATCCAGCACACCCACGAAGTTCGAGGACTGACTGAAATTCACGAAACCGACATATAAGCTATCACTACCCAGGTAAGCCGGACGATCGAAAGAGATCGCGTCCAGTTTTCCATTCACGAATATAGCCTGCTCCCCATTCCGCTTATTATACCGCCATACGACATTGTACCATTTGCCCGGCTCGATCACCGTGTTACCAACCAGATCGTTGTTAAAGAATCCCATATACGGTTTCCGGTTCCGTATCAACAGATGCAACGCTTGTTGATAAGTACTGTTCTTAGCGCCCAGAATACAATAATCCTCCTTCTCCGGCAAGAACTTAGGTATTTTCAACCAAACGCCGACTGTGAAATCATGATCCCGCATATGAAGTTCCGAAGCGGTCGGTAAATCTACACGAGCCTGATTCTCCAAGGAAGCGACCTGCCCCCGTATAGGGTCCTGAATAAACTCGACATTCCTAGATACCGTGAGATTATGATTGGACGAACCATCTTTCTCATCGCCCTCAAACGGTAAATAAATCTCTATATCCTCGTCAATCCGCAAAGGCCTGGCCTTAAAATCGCCGGCGAAAGCCTTCCTTTGGGTACCGGAGACATAAACCGTAGCCGGCTCTATCCTATAGCCCGGAGAGACCGGGGAAAGCATCAACTCGGCCCCGGGCTCTAGCGGAAAGCAATATTTACCCGTCGTATAATTAGACATCCCATCCCAATTCACGTAGTTAAGCAGCTCATTGTTATTCGTAACCGCGCCGTAGATGATATCGAAATTCCGGAAAGTAACCAACGAGACATCCAACCATGCGTAATATTTATCTACTAAGACAAAATTGGGAACCCTTCCATCCCGGATCCACGCCCTTTTAAACGATTCTATCAAATAGGGCGTCTGCCGGGCTAAAGCCGAGATATCATTGCTATTTCCCCGGGAAGTCTCCAAGAACTTATATCCGGTAAATAAAGACAAATTCTTTTTCAGCCGCTCATCAAAACTCTCAACCCCTTCCGGTTGGTTTCCCCAATCAGCGTCCGTATGCTCCACGAAATCCCTCATATTATGCAACCATGAAGGACTGTTCAAATGTTTCTGAACCTCGAAAACGACCAACCGCTTTCCTGAACTCAACATATCCTTCAGGGATGGCCATCCGTTTTTCGTATCATACTCAAGTACATACTCCATCAAGCCTATTTCCTTAAAAGAGGATTCCAGCTCCGTCTCTACATAGAAATCAAGGAAAAGCGTCAAAACCTTAGTGGAGTCCGCATCCAAGGCCGTCTTAATGGCTTCCAATGACTCACTAAAAGGGGTAAACGTACCATCAGGTTTCCTCAGTAACAATACATTTGTCTCCGTATCCCGCTTCAAATAGAAATAAAAGCCTTCGATCTGCTTCCGAAGCAACTCGTCCAAAGAAAGTTTTTCCGGGGAATTGGAGGATAGACAAGAATAATTAGATAGGATATAGACGCTCTCGTTATATAAAAGACCGGCCTCTACATCCTCTTGACGTTGAGCAACCAGACGTTGTGCCGAAAGTAATTCCGGCAAGGTGATTAGAAGGCTAACAATTAAACATATATAACGAAACCACGCTATCATCGTATACAATATCTTAATTATAAGATCATCCAAAAATAAGGCTTTAATATGACATGACAATGTTTTTAGATTATTATCTTCGCATCAAAATAAAGAGTTCAATACGGAAGTACTTACGGATGAGCTTTTAATTTATTAGTTTAGTATTAATACTCCCGCATGTTCTACCATCGCGGTGTACTTGAAGAATCTATCTCCACACGGGAATTTCAGAATTATATATCTTTTAAAAGGAAGAGATGGGATGTTCCCCATCTCTTGACGGGAGCATACGATCATGGACTTGAGGATCATGAACAATGAACGATTGCCTGAGACAGAGAAAGGCATGAAAAAAGGGATGGAAGAAGGTTTACAAAAAGGAAAAGCCGAAGGACGACAGGAAGAGAAACACTCCATAGTACTCAATCTTAAGAAATTAGGAGTTAGTATAGAGCAAATCTCCTTTGCTACCGGCCTCTCCATAGAAGAAATAGAGAAACTATAATAATCTAATACCTTTCGCCAGATCAACAATCGACTAGGCGAAAGGATAACTCCCATCCCTCACACCCCAACTATTGTTCGCAAATTATTGTTACCTTTGTACAACACAATAAGGATAAAATGATATGACAAACGAGAAACCATTAATTCTGATCACGAATGATGATGGCGTATGGGCCAAAGGTATTAACGAATTGATTGAGTGCCTGAAAGATCTAGGCGATTTGGTGGTATTCGCTCCCGATGGACCTCGTTCCGGAATGGGTAGCGCCATTACATCCTTAGTTCCTATCAAGTACACCTTGTTGAAAAAGGAGGAAGGGCTAACCATCTATAGTTGCACCGGGACACCGGTTGATTGCGTTAAATTAGCGATTAATGAGGTTTTGGAGCGCACGCCCGATCTGCTGGTCTCCGGTATCAACCATGGGGGGAATATGGCTATTTGCGTAAATTATTCCGGAACGATGGGTGCCGCCGCCGAGGGGTGTATTTTCAACATCCCTTCCATGGGTGTATCCTTACTAGATCATGCGGCCGATGCCGACTTCTCCGAATGCTGCCGCCTAGGACGTATGCTGGCACGCCGGGTGTTAAAAGAAGGCTTACCGCACGGAACCTACTTAAATCTCAACGTGCCGAAGCTACCCCAAGTGAAAGGGTTGAAAGTTTGTCGCCAAGCGGATGGCCGTTGGGTACGTGAATTCAAACGTTCCGAGAACGCCAGCGGAGAACCCGTATTCTGGTTGACAGGAGCTTTCGAGAGTGCTAAACCCATCCACCCGGACAATGATATGCTTGCGCTGGACAGCGGATACGCCTCCCTAGTCCCCTGCAAGATCGACGTTACGGACTATGACTTCATGGCCACCCTAAACAACTGGATCCTTTAATTTTCAATCCTCAATTTTCAATTCATGAAGTATTACCTGATAGCCGGAGAAGCCTCCGGAGACCTGCACGCCTCGAATTTGATGGCAGCCTTGAAAGAGAATGACCCGAAGGCCGAGTTCCGCTTTCTGGGCGGCGATCTGATGAGAGCCGTTGGAGGAACCCTTGTCAAACATTACCGGGAAATGGCATTCATGGGCTTTATCCCGGTATTGCTGAACTTGCGCACCATCTTAAATAATATGAAGACGTGCCAAGAGGATATCCGCCGCTATCAACCAGATGTCGTCATCTTAATTGACTACCCGGGATTCAACCTGAAGATCGCCAAATACGTGAAAACCCAGTTAGGGCTTCCGGTATATTACTATATATCCCCCAAGATATGGGCCTGGAAACAATACCGCATCAAGGACTTCCGGCGTTATGTAGATCGTATGTTCTGCATCCTGCCGTTCGAGACCGAGTTTTTCCGGAAGCTTAATTATTCGGTAGATTACGTAGGAAATCCTTCTGTAGACTCCGTAGCCTATTACAAGGAGCGCCAAGCGATCTCAAGAGATACATTTATCAAAGAGGAAGGATTGGCCGACAAGCCTATCCTCGCCTTGCTATCCGGTAGCCGCAAGCAAGAGATCAAGGATAATTTACCGACCATGCTGAAAGTAGCGTCCGCATATCCCGACTACCAGCCGGTAATAGCCGGAGCGCCAGGCATCGATCCAGCTTACTATCAAGAATACGTAGGCTCTTATCCCGCCAAGATCGTGTTCGGTAAAACCTATCCCTTGCTACAACATAGCGCCGCCGCCTTGGTAACCTCCGGCACGGCAACCTTGGAAACCGCCCTGTTCCGGGTTCCGCAAGTCGTTTGCTACTACGTCGTAGCCGGACAGTTGGCCAGCTTTATTTTCAAGCATTTCTTCCATACGAAATACATATCCCTCGTGAACCTGATCGGGGGACGGGAGATCGTACAAGAACTATTCGGAGCCCGCTTCTCCGAGTCGCAAATACAAGACGAGCTAGGACGCATCCTACAAGATCCAGCCTATCGAAAACGGATGCTGGACGGATACGACAAGATTATCCATACGCTAGGAATGCCCGGGGCTTCAAAGCGTACGGCACGGCTAATCGTTGAATCCCTTGGTTCTTAACATCTTTTATTAACGTCTTTTGCAGCATTTCACCCCGAACTTACATCTTTCCTCATAGAACGATGAAATGTGAACTTTTTAAGAAACAAAAGGAATGAAGACGTTGAGAGCTTTTTTATTGGTTATCGGGATCGCTTTAGTATCCCTCACCCTACCCTCTTGCTTAGATGACGATGACTCGTATTCTTTAGGTGATATCTGGATAGCGGTCGCTACCGTAGTACCGGAAGGCAATAACGTATATTACTTACGGCTGGACGACGGAGATAAGCTATGGCCCGCCGCCACGAACTATCCGAACTATCAGCCGAAGCCTAACCAACGTGCCTTGGTGAACTTCACGATATTGGCGGATTCCACCCAAAGTAACCTAGGAGGTTTCTCCCACTATATCAAGGTGAATGCGATCCATAACATCCTTACGAAATCCATCGCTAAGAACGAGGGAGCGGCTAATGATTCTATCTATGGTACGGACCCGGTAAGTATTTATAACAATAATATGTGGATCGGAGACGGATATTTGAATATCTATTTCGAGACACTTTGGGGAGGCAAGACCGCCCACTTTATCAACCTGATCCAACCGGATGCCGAGAATGATCCTTATACGCTGGAGTTTAGGCATAACGCTTACGATGATCCCCAATATACGATCGGGGCCGGACGTGTGGCGTTCAATTTGTCTTCCTTGCCGGATACCAAAGGAGAGACGGTCGATCTTGTCGTAAACTATTGGACTTCCGAAGGGAAACAGGCTTATAAATTAAAATATAATTCGGATAAGACCAAAATGGAGGATACTTCGCAAGGCTATACGAACGATAGTATCTCCAATATAACAGACATGAAATAAACCTTCCCACATAACTTTTATTTTTATCATTTAGTTCAGGAGGAGAGGCGTCGAGATGATGCCTTTCTTTTTTTTGTATTTTTACGCTACAAGATGCAACGGTCAAGGCATCACTCTCGTTTATATAAACAAATGGACAAAGTAACCGAACATCTGATCGAGGGTTGCCGCCGGGGAGACCGGAGCTCGCAACTGAAGTTGTACAAACAATACGCACAGCGATTGTATATAGCCTGCTTGCGTATCGTAGGCAACTCATCCGAGGCGGAAGAAGCCATGCAGGACTCGTTCCTCAAGATCTTCACACGCTTGGACCAATATCATGACGGGCAATGCTTTGAGGCATGGATGCATCGCATCGCCATCCATACGGCCATCGATTATGTACGCCGCCAAACACCGGACCAAGAGGAGCTTTCCGACAATCTGGCCGAACCGGAAACGGACGGACCGGACGAGGAAGAAATCCAATATTCCGTGGCACAGATAAAGGAAGCTACCAAGAAGTTGCCGGCAGGCTACCGCATAATCCTCTCGCTTTACCTCTTTGAGGGATATGATATGGAAGAGATCGCCTCTATCCTGAAAATTCAACCGCCAAGCGTCCGTAGCCAGTACCTACGCGCTAAGCGGAAATTGTTAGACATTATAGCAGCCAATTAAACATGGATAAACTAAAGAATTTCATAGACGCAAACCGTGACGCATTCGAGGAAGATGAGATACTTCCCGAAGGCCACTTCGAACGTTTCGAGCAAAAGCTGCCGAAACCACGGAAGAACCGTGTGGCTCTATACAGCCTATCGGCCTTTGCCATAGCCGCCTCTATCGCCTTGTTGCTCCTATTCCGCTTGCCGGGTGGAACTTACATACCGGAGCCCGTGCAAAAAACTACGGCCCAAGCCTGTGAGACCCAAGAGGAGATAGAGGAACTACGCTTATATTACAATATGCAAATGAATGAGGTATTGGCGCAGATGAAGAAGTTGTATAAACAGGACCAGACACCGGGCGCGGAAGAGTTATTGCAAGAGAGCAAACGAATCCTCACGGATAATTATATGTTCGAGGAAACGATACTCCCTACCTTGCCTTGTTCCAACGACGGTCTTTTCGCCATGACCCAGCATTACAGCAATAGCTTGGAGGGCCTCACGCTGATGCTAAAGCAAATGGAACTAGTCACAGATAACCAGAAATAGTAATAACAATTAATACATATCAATCATGAACACGACACACGTAAAATTAAGTCCCGCCGTATTGCTGACTTTCGTATTGCTGCTATGCAATCTATCGGCAATAGCTAGGCCACAAGAGAAGATCAAGAAAAAAGAGATATCTCAATCCTACAGCGTAAGCGCTGGTGATCGTCTCCAAGTAGAAAACCGTTATGGAAACATCACCGTTACCCACTGGAATCAGAATACGGTAGCTATACGGGTTGAGGTAGAATGTAAGGCTCGCAGCGAGGAACGTGCTCAAGAGAACTTGGACCGTATCCAAATCGAGACCAAGAAGATAGGTGGTATTGTCTCAGCGATCACTACGATAAAGAAGGAGATGAATAGTAATTCGAATAATGAGTCCATGACGATCAATTATTATATCCAGATGCCACCTAAGCTCGGTGCAGACTTGAACCAGAAATACGGAAACATCAACTTGCCAAGCGATAATAACGGCAACATGGATATCCATGTAAAATATGGTAACCTGAATGCGGGTAATTTTATCGCCAACGCAATGATAGAGGCTAAATATGGTAACGTTGAGGTAGGGAATCTGCAAGATGCCCAACTGAATCTGGGCTACGTAGGGACTGCCAAAATCCGCAACGCTAAAGAATTAACGATAGACAGTAAGTATTCCAATCTGGATATACAGAATATACAATCTTTACGCATGGAGATTAAATACGGTAATTTTACAATCGAAAGCGTAAGTAGACTAGACATGGAAATTAAGTACAGCGACGCTAAAATCGGGACTCTTAAAGATGCCTTGAATGTAAGTAGCCTTAGCTATAGTAACTTAAAGATACGAAACTTGTCTCCCTCTTTCTCGAAAGTGAACGTAGAATCCCATTATGGGAATTTGGAAGTAGCGCTTCCCGCAAAAACGTCTTTCCGGATAGTAGCGGAGAACATGAAGTATTCAAGCTGCGACGTGAACGGTTTCAATATCACCCGCAAGCATTTTGACGATGAGGATCGTGACAAGAATTACACCTATGAGATTAATGGTGGAAAGCAACCGACGATTCACTTCGAAGGAAATCGTTACGGAAATCTAAAAGTCAAGGCCAATTAATTAGTTGTAGAGACGGGGCATGCCCGTCTCTACAACCGGATATTTTTATTTTGAGGTGTTTTGCCGGTGTATCTCTTCTCTCTTCAACCAATTATCGAGTTGTGTAAACAGGAAGAAACAAGAGATCCCGGAAGCAATCGTTAAAACAATCGGGAAATAGGCTCGCAAAGAACCTAAAACCGTTTCCGCCCCGCCCGGAGAAAGCTTAACCAAATACAAGATGCCTACTAATACAAGCATATAAGCGACAAACATGCTAAAAATGCCTACAGGCGTAAACCGCTTCTTGATATAGTACTTATATACCCGCTTCTTCTCTTGCATAATCAATGCCATAATACGGGAGTTTAATGAAGCCGAAGGTTGTTCTGCCGTTCCTCGCATCAACTTACGTGTCAAATGATCAATATCTTTCTCATTCATATTCATAACAAATCAGCTGTCTCTAATTTCATTTTATCTTGCAACACTTCATAAAACCGTTTCCGTCCACGAAATAGTTTTACTTTCACATTAGAAGCGCTCAATTCAGTGATCTGGCAGATCTCTTCCACCGAGCATTCCTCCAAATAATAAAGAGTAAGCAACAAGGCCTCATCAGCCGGAAGCTTTTTCAACGTACGTGCGATCATCTCTTTTCGATCCTCACGCTCCAATAAAGCCGTAGCCGATTCAACTTCGTCATTCAAAAGGTCTATAGATCCTACCTCCTCATAATTCACAAATATACGCTGTTGCCTCAAAGCTGTCAACGCCGTACGATACACGATCCTATAAAACCATGTTGAGAACTTACTATCGAAATGAAAATCGGAAAGAGCACGATACATCTTCACGAACGCATCCTGTACGGCCTCTTCTGCCTCCTCGCGATTTTCCAAGATACGAAGAGCGATGGTATAAGCCATCTTCTCATACTTTGCGACAAGGCAGGAGAAACTTTGCGTGTCCCCTGCCAAAATACGTTCTATCCACTTTCGCTCATCCATCCGGTATCGTTTATTCTTCCAGACGCATTTTCTTCTCGTCCTCCAATCTCTCCTTCTCCATTAAAGAACGGGAAAGAAAGAAATAAATTATAAAAGCTACTCCACCGAACATAATCGTAATAGCCGGAACTAACAAAAAGAACCAATCGCTATCGTAAGTGAAAGCAGAGTCGACCATCATACCGACAATCACACCCAATGACAAACCGATCATAAAAATACCGTTACGCAGGGTATTATAACGATTAGGCCTTCTCTCGGGCCGCATAGCCTCTTCCAACACAATTCCTTTCTCAATCATCGCCATCTTTTCCTCATGCTTACTTTTAATGGTCATGTAACTAGCGATAATACCTAACAATACCGGCATACCTACCGCACAAATAACACCTAAAATAGGAATCCACAACTCGTTCATATCTTTTATTCTTTAAAGGTTTAATAAATTATTCGCTTTTATCAATAAGACATGAGCAATCACAAATCGGTTACAAGAAAGAGAAGAAATTTTATACATGCGCACAAAAAAGCGAACCTCACCACTTGTGAAGTTCGCTTTTTTGGAATGTTATTTATCGTCTTTTTAATACTTACGCTAGTTCACCTCTTACGATCTCTTCCTTATCCTTATCCCAGTACATCGTACGTCCTTCCAGATAAGCGCGAGTACCCATATGAGCGGTCATAGCCTCTTGGAAAGCAGCGTCAATATTACAGCTAGGAGTCTTGCCTTGACGGATACATTCCAGCCATTCGCGGATATGCAAGTGAGTCGTATCATAACGCTTGCCATTTACATAGGTATACAGCAAACCGCGCTTAGCGAAATACAACTCCGTAGGAGATGTAACGGAATCCGAGCTATTTTGTCCCGGTACATAGGTATAGAACGGGGTATCTGTAGGAATAACACCTTCCTTGATCTTATCCGCATAACGAGTGGAATTTTGGTCAACCGTAATAGCTAGGATATTAGAAACCTCCATAGAAGCGTCATGTCCCATAAATACCTTGCCACGGTTACGGCTACTTGCCAATGTAGCGCTATACAACATCGTCAAATCGCGATCCGGCCACTCGAAAGTAGTCTGCAATACATCAGGTACCGTACGTCCGTCCTTGAAGAAATAAACACCACCGGATGAAGTTGCGGAATGAGGTATACCCACATGCATAATCTGATTGACAGCGTCATACTCATGTGTCAACAAGTCACCGGAAAGACCTGTACTATAATCCCACCAACAACGCCAGCGGAAGAAACGTTCCAGACTGAACTTGCTACGCTCGTCCGGACCGATATATCTTTCAAGCTTGTTGGATGTCATATAATCCATATATTCCTTAATACGCTCAGGATCACCCTCGAACTGCTTCCAATCAATCGTATTAGGATTAGAGCCTTCGATAATATCATATACCCAAGCACCATTTGGAGAGTTACGGTTCGTACAAACCTCAATCAAGTTAACAGGACCTAATAATCCGTTACCGATAATCTCCTCGGCCTTCTGATAACAGTCGGTCTGACGCCCTTGGTGACCTAACTGGAATACAACGCCGGTCTCCTTGATCACTTGGCGAACCATATAGGTCTCAGGCACCGTCCATGATAACGGCTTCTCGCAATATACGTGCTTTCCGGCACGTGCCGCAGCCATAGCGATCGTGCTATGCCAGTGGTCCGGACCAGCGATAATAACGGCATCCACATCCGGAGCCGCTACCAACTCCTGATAAGTCCGGTAACGCTTCGGAGCAGGCCCGAACTTACCGTCGCTACCCTCACGATGGATATTGGAACCAGTCAATACAGCGGCTTCACCATATACATCAAATATATCACAAACAGCGGTTATCTCAATATTCAGATCATCTTGCTCCATATATTGTTGATAACGCGTGTCTTTCTTATTCAACTTATTAGCCTCTTTCATCTTATCGATCCAAGAAGGCTCAGCAAAACCAGCGGCACGCATCAATTGCTTTCCACGAATACCGAAGCCTACCAAACCGATACGGATCTTCTTACCATCGCCTTGCGGCTCTAAATAAGAGGCCTGCCTGTTACTTACCTGAAATACATCTGATATGTTACGACCCCTTAAAGCGTCTTTCCTTTTTTGGTAAACGCCATATGCCAAAGCACCTAAGATAGGCACTGTAGCCAATGTCTTCAATGTGTCCCGACGTCCTTTATCGGGCATTTGCTCCTGAGAAGGAGTATTCTTTGCATCTTCTGTTGCCATGGGTATCAAATAAATTTAAGTTTATGCAATATCGGACACACACGTCCTAACACACGATCGAATCCTATGATTTGTGATGTAGGGAATACGCACATCAAGCCTAAAGCGGCGAACTCCACAAGGTTCTTATCAATCCATAAATAAGAGCCTTCAAATGGCATCATATAGCTTGCTCCCACGAAAGAAGGGTGGGATAACGTGTACATAGCGAGAAGAATCATACCTCCAACAGAAGATAAACGATACAAACAACCTAAAGTCAAGCCTAGGCCGATCAATAACAGAGCCCACTCATTCAAAAAGTTGATGGCCGTCATCAAACTGTCATCTTGAGTCAATTTGATAAAAAATGAAGCAGCGGGACCCTTTGAATCGAGTAGATAGGGTAAAGATGTCCATTTTGGGTTCATGATTTTTACTAGGCCTTCATACATAAAGTGCCAACCTATAAAAAGACGCAGCATCATCAGCCAAATCATCTGCGCTTTCGTGTAACCTTGTTCTATTTTCATTTCTTGGTCCTAAAAAATTGGTTTAGAAAAAGTCAATTATTAAAAACATAACACCCGAAGTTTAAATCATAGATTTAGACCCCGGGCGTTATTTATGCTAGAATATGTTTGATACGATTAATCCAAAACCTTAACAGTAATGTTACGGAACCAAACATCATCCCCATGGTCTTGCAATCCGATGTAGCCTTCTTTGTTTTCACCACCACAGTTCAACAACAACTCGTAAGCCAACGGCCATTTCTCTTGGCTGAACTTACTCTTGCTCAACATTTCCTTCCATTGCGGAGTCCATAAGTGGTACTCTACAACCGGCTCATCATTCTGATAATGAACCACTGTACCCTTATAGCACATGATTTTCACCTTGTTCCACTCTCCATGCGGTTTAGCATTCTGCGGTTTAGCAGGGATCATATCATACAAAGAAGAAGATTGACGGATACCCAATACGCTACCTAACTTCGCATCCGGGTGGTTCTCGTTATCCAACACTTGACACTCAGGAGCTGAGATATAAGAAGGTTGACCTTCTACCTCTTGGATGTAATAGAAAATACCGGAGTTAGATCCCTTAGCCACTTTCCATTCCATTTCCAATTCAAAGTTCTTCAACTTATCAGCGAAGATCAAGTCTCCACCGTTATTAGCACCAGCCTCACCAGCACCAGAACCATTGATTTTGATAGCACCGTCCTCGATTGTCCAAGCACCCGGAACATCCGCACGGTTGTAACCTCTCCATCCGTTGAAAGTCTTACCATCGAAGATCACGTATCTACCCTCTTTGTCTTTCGGGAAAGTCGTGATGTCTACCTCTGGTAGTCCTGTCATGAGCTTATACTCAGGAGCAGCTGCCTCAGTCTTTATTTCATCTGCTGCAGAAGTTTCATCTGCCTTTTTTCCACCACCGCAAGACGTGAAATAACACATCAATACAGCAGCACTTGCTAATAATACTGACTTTTTCATTTTTATTTATTGAGTTAAATATATTATCTCGGCATATCTACCAGCTTCCAACCATCACGATAGTTGTGCTTGATCAAGCCTGCGGCAAATTCTTGAGCGTTGATAGGATCCGTCCATACAGTCTTAAATTTCGGGTCACCATCAATAACCTCAAAGGTATCTTTCTTGATAATTTTGATTGTCTCGCTCGGATCGATATTCGTGAATCGCATGTTAGGACCATCCCATTCCAACACCTTGTTCAAACGTTGCAAGCGAACAGCCAATACTCCCATCACAACCATCTCATTGAACGGACCAGCCTCCAAGAAGTTAGACTTAGTCTCTACGCGACTGCCCTTGCTCTCCTTACATGCGCGGATCCAATCTTGCTCATGTCCACTGCTACCTTTCGGAACACGACGTTCTGTCTGAGGAGCGTTAGGCACACGACCTGAAAGCAACCAAGGATTAACACCGTAGCAACCACAAATCAACGTATCTTTCGTACCGTGGAAGATACACAATCCACCACCTTCACCCATTAATTCCTTACCTTGAGGGAATCCTTCTGGACGATCCGGCATCATACCGCCATCATACCAGTGAACCTCAACCTCCGGCATTGCTACCTTCGGCATATTGTCACGAGCCGGGAAGATCAACTTCACATGTTGAGCGTTAGGAGCGCAGTCCTGCAACAATAACGTAGAAGAACCTTGAACATGTGTCGGATAACCTAAGTGCAAAGCTTTAAATACCGGATGCATGATGTGGCAAGCCATATCGCCTAATGCACCTGTACCGTAATCCCACCATCCACGCCAGTTCCAAGGATGATATGTCTTGTTGAACGGTCTCAACTTAGCAGGACCCGTGAACAAATCCCAGTTCAAGGTAGAAGGGATCTTATCAGCCTTCTCCGGAGCGTTCAAACCTTGCGGCCAAATAGGACGGTTCGTAGCGCACTCTACTTTCGTAACCTCACCGATCTCGCCGTTAGCGATCCACTCACAAATCAAGTTCACGCCATCACCGGAAGAACCTTGGTTACCCATCTGAGTAGCGACGCCTGTGCTCTTAGCCAAGTTTGTAAGCAAACGAGACTCGTAAACAGAGTGAGTCAACGGTTTCTGAGTGTACACGTGTTTACCAAGTGTCATAGCGTCAGCCGTAATGATGGCATGAGTATGGTCGGCCGTAGCTACCATAACGGCATCGATAGACTTACCCATCTCATCGTACATCTTACGATAATCCCAATATTTCTTAGCTTGTGGATGACGGTCGAATACCGGTTTCGCATACTTCCAATCGATATCACAAAGAGCTACGATATTCTCAGTAGTCTCCATGTTCTTCAAGTTAGCGTTACCCATACCTCCGATACCTACACCGGCAATATTCAACTTATCGGTTGGGGCCATGTGACCATGACTTTTACCAAGAACTGAACTTGGAACAATTGTCAACGCTGCAGCGGCAGCTGTACCTCTTTGAAGAAAAGATCTTCTAGTAATGTTTGACATAGTAATAATTTTTTATAGATTAGCACTTAACAATAATATTTCATGTGTCTTTACACCTTTACAGGCAACAAATTGTTGCAAATATAGCCAATACTGTATTATTGACAAGATCAAAAGACTGCTTTCTTATTTAAAATAGTTTTTTTTAACAGACAGGATAGATCTTATTTATAATTTCATAAATATTATCTATAGGATTGGGGGTATTTTATTAATGCGATTTGGATATATTTGTAAAAACATGAAAACATATTCATATTAACAACTGTTATCTTAAATAAGAACAACTATATGAAAAAAGAATCTGCATTCATACGAATATACCGCTTTTATCTGGAAGGATTCCGGGAAATGAAGCTGGGCAAGACTCTTTGGCTAATCATTTTAGTCAAATTGTTTATCATGTTTTTTATCTTGAGATTATTCTTCTTTCCTAATTATCTAGGGCAGTTCGATAGCGATAGAGAGAAAGAGAACCACGTATCGAACGAACTCATACAACGGGCAATAAATCCTTAAAACATTAATAAATATGATTGAAAACATTGACACTTCATTGATCGATTGGTCGAGGGCCCAATTTGCCCTTACAGCCATGTATCATTGGCTCTTCGTGCCACTAACACTAGGACTTGGCGTCATCCAAGCCATTATGGAGACGATTTATTATCGGACCGGTAATGAGACATGGAAAAAGACCGCCCAATTTTGGATGAAATTATTCGGTATCAATTTCGCTATCGGTGTCGCTACGGGATTGATCCTTGAGTTCGAGTTCGGAACCAACTGGTCTAACTATAGTTGGTTTGTCGGGGATATTTTCGGAGCGCCTTTGGCTATCGAGGGAATTCTCGCCTTCTTTATGGAAGCCACTTTTATCGCTGTCATGTTTTTTGGTTGGGACAAGGTTAGCAAACGGTTCCATCTCGCCTCGACTTGGCTGACGATCATCGGCGCAACTCTTTCCGCTCTCTGGATCTTGATCGCTAACGCATGGATGCAATATCCGGTCGGCATGCATTTTAATCCGGATACGGTCCGTAACGAGATGTTCGATTTCTGGGCCGTAGCTTTATCGCCTGTCGCCATTAATAAGTTTTTCCATACGGTATTGTCCGGTTGGATCGTAGGTGCCTTATTCGTGTTAGGAATCAGCTGCTGGTATTTATTAAAGAATCGGAATACCACATTCGCTTTGTCAAGTATTAAAGTCAGTGCGATATTCGGACTGGTAGCCTCCATCCTTATCCTCTGGACAGGTGATGGTTCCGCTTATCAAGTAGCTCAAAAGCAACCGATGAAACTAGCCGCTATGGAAGGTCTTTATCAGGGTGGTAACGGGGTAGGACTCGTAGGCATCGGTATCTTAAATCCGGCAAAGACATGTTATCTGGATAACCAGAACGCATTTATTTTTGACATTAAATTCCCCAAACTCCTTTCCTTCTTAGCAGAACGTGACATGGACGCATACGTTCCAGGTATCGTAAACCTAATCGAGGGAGGCTATACGACCAATAAGGGAACAGTTGCACTTTCCGCCAAAGAAAAAATAGAGAAAGGTAAAGCCGCTATCAAAGCGTTAGCCGATTATCGCAAAGCGGTCAAAGATAAAGATACCGCAGCCGCCGGGCAATACAGGGTAACCTTGGAAGAGAATTTCCCCTATTTCGGATATGGTTATATTAAGGATCCGGCAGAGTTAATTCCGCATGTAGGATTGACATTCTATTCTTTCCGTGTGATGGTGATCCTTGGCTGTTTCTTCATCTTACTATTCATTATTACATTGATATGGGATAAAAAAGGGAAAATCGCTGATACACGTTGGTTGCAATACGTGGGCCTATGGTCTATACCTTTAGGATATATAGCAGGGCAAGCTGGTTGGATCGTAGCAGAGGTAGGACGTCAGCCTTGGGCTATACAGGATATATTGCCGACCAGCGCTTCGATATCCAACTTAAATCCGTCCTCGGTACAGACCACTTTCTACCTGTTCCTTATCTTATTCACGATCCTGCTGATCGCAGAGATTGGAATCATGGTTAAGGCCATCAAAAAAGGGCCGGAAACTGCCGATCATTAATTTTCAAAACTCAATTATCAATTCTTAATTAGGAAGTCCTATGGATAGTACATATATATTGTTACAACATTACTGGTGGTTTTTGGTATCTCTACTGGGAGCGCTATTAGTATTCCTTCTTTTTGTACAAGGAGGCCAATCTCTTCTCTTCACTATCGGCAAGACAGAGATACAGCAAAAAATGTTATTGAACTCGACCGGACGTAAGTGGGAGTTTACTTTCACTACGTTAGTCACTTTCGGAGGTGCTTTCTTCGCCTCTTTCCCTCTATTTTATTCCACAAGCTTCGGTGGAGCCTATTGGGTATGGATGCTGATCTTGCTTTGCTTCGTGATACAAGCTGTATCTTACGAGTATCAAGCGAAAAAAGGTAACTTACTCGGGAAAAAGACGTACCAAGTATTTCTTATGATCAATGGTATAGCAGGTCCGATCTTGCTCGGAACCGCTGTAGCCACCTTCTTTAACGGCGCCGAGTTTATTGTCAACAAGGAACAGTTAACTGATGTAGCCATGCCTGTTATTTCTACGTGGGCCAATGCTTGGCATGGACTAGAGGCGGCTTTGGTATTTTGGAATTTGTGCCTAGGACTGGCAGTTTTCTTCTTGGCACGAGCTTTGGCCCTACTCTATTTTATCAACAATATCGATGATCCGGAGATTGTCGCTAAAAGCCGGAGACAGTTGATTCCTGAGACAATCTTGTTCCTCGTCTTTTTCTTGACATTCTTGATCCGCTTATTACTGGTGGACGGTTTCGCTGTAAACCCGGATACCGGAGAAGTATTTATGCAACCGTATAAGTATTTTATGAACCTGATCGAGATGCCAATCGTGTTGGTTGTATTATTGATCGGCGTGGTTGGCGTACTATTCGGCATAGGGAAAACGGTATTGTCGAAGACTTGGAGAAAGGGCATTTGGTTCGCGGGAGCAGGGACTGTCTTGACCGTATTAGCCTTATTACTTTGCGCAGGATGGAATAATACCGCTTATTACCCATCTTTGGCGGATCCACAAAGTTCATTAACGATCCAGAATAGTTGCTCAAGCCCATTCACGCTGAAAGTAATGAGTTATGTATCTATTCTCGTCCCCTTCGTATTAGCCTACATTTTCTATGCTTGGAGAGCACTTGATCTACATAAGATCAATAGTAAGGAAATGCAGGGTAACGGACATACATATTAAGATTTATGAATCATAATTCATTAGATACAGATATTTAGATTTCAAATTAACTACAAAAAAGGAAACGGCGAAGCTCACGCTTGGCCGTTTCTACATTTAACCGTTTTAAACAAAAAGAAAAAGTTAGTTAAGGCTTAGAAAAAAATATCTTAAGTCTATTTACCGACTGTATATTCGCTTTCCCGAAGGACAGCAAACAAATATATGGAATCCCCATCATCCCGCATACATTACACTTTGTTTTTTTGTTATTTTTCACAGAACAGAAATGCTTTTGTATTATCTTTGCACTCAATTATTCCCATAGACAACGAATGGCTGATTTTGATATAAACATATTGGGATGCGGTTCCGCATTGCCCACGACCCGCCATCTGGCGACCTCTCAAATCATCGATTTACGAGATAAACTATACATGATCGACTGCGGAGAAGGCACGCAAGTACAAATGCGTCGTATGCGTATAAAATTCAGTCGTTTAAATCATATCTTCATCTCCCATCTACACGGAGATCATTGTTTCGGGCTACCGGGATTGATCTCTACCTTAGGTATGCTGGGACGTAACGGAGAATTGGTTATTCATGGGCCGAAAGAGATCGAGAGTTATATGCGTCCGATACTTGATATCTTTTGCAAAGGGTTGCCTTATGAGATCCGTTTTAACTTAATCGACCCGACAACTCATTCGTTGGTCATGGAAGATCGCTCCCTAAGTGTTTATTCCATTCCGTTAAAGCACCGGATACCCTGTTGTGGCTATTTGTTCGCCGAGAAAGCCAAAGAAGCGCACATCATCCGAGAGATGACGGATTTCTATCAGGTTCCTGTCCGTATGATGCAAGAGATCAAAAGGGGCGCTGATTTTGTCACCCCGGAAGGAGAGGTAATCCCGAATGCCCGTTTGACCCGCCCTGCCGTCGCTCCCAAACGGTATGCTTATTGCTCGGATACAGCCTTCCATTCCTCTATAATTCCCATCATCGAAGGGGTGGATTTATTATACCACGAGGCGACTTTCGCTGAATGTGACGCCGCACGTGCGAAAGAGACCTTCCACTCTACCGCTCGCCAAGCGGCTGAGATCGCCTATAAAGCCCAAGTGAAGCGATTGGTTATCGGCCATTACTCGGCCCGTTACGAGGACATGGCTCCGTTAAAGAAAGAAGCAGACAAGATATTTCCCGGCACGATCTTAGGGGAAGAAGGTATGAGGCTGAGCGTATAATCATACATCCGTTTTGCGAAATAAAGCTAATTACTTTCTAATATGCAGAAAACTTTCTACATTTGTGCGAATTTAGGGACTAGTAAATGAAGCTTATACATATCATCGCTTTGGCACTTGCATGCTCCGCAAGTTATCCGGTTTACGCGCAAGCTAATAAATCGGAAGCCAAGATATTTGCTTCTAAGCAAGAAGATCCCTCTCCTATCGAAATCACGGCCTACGAGAATCACATCAAGGTAGAGAACGCTCCTGTCGGGAGTATCTTGGAAATCTACAGCGTAGTGGGCATCAAGGTGAAAGAAATCGAAATCAAGCAGTCCACCGCCGAATATGTCGTAGATATCGCAAAGGGATATTATATCATCCGCATTGACGATACGGTACGCAAGGTGGCGATACGGTAGATAAAAGCCCCGTAGGATAATCTTACAGGGCTTGTTTTTTGATCCGCTTTCTCTTCTCACGAGGATATCTGCGGAAGAATTTTAATTACTTTAGTATTAATATGCCACCTGTTCACCCGTCGCGGGATACTTTTCTTCGGGGCACAATTATTTAATTATATATTACATAAAGGCGGGTCTCCCCGCCTTTATTCGTTTAGTCCATCGGTTAGCCTCATTTTACGACTACCTTACCTAAGATGTTCGTGATAACAACAGACTTACCGGCGGCACCCTGAACGGTTACAATACCGTTTCAGCGATACATGGTAGAAGAACAGAACATCCCATGAATCTCGCAAACATCCAAACGAATAACTAAGGCTCCTTATCCAATCCATAGGTACAAAAGCCGAAACAAACCGGAACAAACGATCTTTGAACCTTATGGAAAATCCCTCACAACCTAATATATACTTCATCTAGCGACAGCGAACGATCGTTCGGCGGAAGTGAATATATATTCGCCGGCGGCGAATGATCGTTCGGTGACACTGAACGAAGAAGGTATACTTATCTTTTAGAGAATAAGACAGTTACAATACAAGAATACAGACGAATCCTTAAGACTATCGACAACGACTCCCTAAGTAGACCGGCATCTACTCCCTAAGCAAAGGGGAAGTCTGCTTACTAAGTAGTTTTCCAAGCACTTTCCACGTTCCGTGGAACATTCCTCGTCGATAGTCTCATCCACGGATTTTATCACATGAGCCATTTTTACCTAATGATATAATGTACATGCGTACGTTAATATAATGACTAGGCTACGATCACTCATAAAAAGCAGATATGACAGCCTTTGAATGCCCATCGTAAAAGGCTTACGACCGCAATCGCAATAACGATAGTATCAGCGTTGACCAACACCTCCTTTTTTCAAAGCTGAAATGAGTCCCCTTATAATAAAAATCGTATCTTTACAGCCAGAGGTGGAAAAGAGCCATCTCTCTCCTATTAATCACTAAAACCTATAAACAACTATGGGAAGATTTATCAATCCCTTCACCGATTTCGGCTTCAAGCACATATTCGGTAGGGAAGTAGACAAAGACATCTTGATCGAGTTCCTGAACGACCTCTTGGCCGGAGAGCATACGATCACCGACCTTAGGATCATGAACAACGAGCGATTGCCCGAGACGACGCAAGGAAGGAAGGTCATCTTCGATATCCATTGCGAGACCGACAAGGGCGAACGGATCATAATCGAGATGCAGAACAGGGAACAGCCCCACTTCAAGGACAGGGCCTTATATTACCTCTCGCACTCGGTAGTGGAACAGGGTATAAAGAGAACATGGGACTATGAGCTGGCGGCCGTTTACGGAGTATTCTTCTTGAACTTCACGCTCGACGAAGAGAACGGGTCAGACAATAACGGGAAGGAGGGAAAATTCCGAAGGGACATCATATTGGCGGACCGGGAGAACGGACAGGTATTCAACCCCAAGTTCCGCCAAATCTATATTGAGCTTCCTCGATTCAACAAAGAGGAGGAAGCATGCGAGACAGATTTTGAACGTTGGATTTATGTACTAAAGCATATGGATACATTAGACAGAATGCCTTTCAAGGCACGCAAGGCCATATTCGAGCGGTTGGAACGCATCGGATCCATGGCGAACCTCACCCCCAAACAACGAGCGCAGTACGAGGAGGAGTGGAAGGTCTATAACGATTATTACAACACACTAGACTTCGCCGTAGAGAAAGGGATCAAGCAAGGAATGGAAAAAGGAATAAGAGAAGGACTACAAAAAGGACTACAAAAAGGGAAAGAATCTACGGCACGTAATATGAAAGCCGAAGGAATAACCCCTCTTATCATCCAAAAATGCACCGGCCTTTCCCTTGAGGAAATAGAGCGGCTATAAAACAAATCCCTTCAGCTTCCACCTGTTTTCAACAAGTTATTAACAACAGGATAAGCTGAAGGGATTTATTTATAAACGATCTAAAAGCTACTCCTCACGCTGCCTCTTCCATTCCTCCGCACACTCTTCCAAAGCCTTATACCAAGCCTCGCCGAACTTGCGGATCAAGGGCTCCTTGAGGAACTTATAAACCGGCAATTGCTCTTTCTTTCCTAAGATCTCCGCCGCCTTACAAACGCTCCAGCGATGATAATTCACGGCCTTGAAATCCCGATACTGAGTGACACGTATCGGGTAAAGATGGCAAGAAACAGGCTTATAGAAATCCGTCTTACCTTCCCGGTATGCTTTCTCGATAGCGCATTTACAAGTACCATCGGCATCGTAACAGGTAAAGACACAATCCTTACCGTTCACGATAGAAGTAACCGTATCGCCTTCCTCATCGATATAAGCTACGCCTTGCTTATGAATGACCTCTTGAGCTTTCGGGGATAAATCATTCCAGATAATAGGCAATACTTTCTGGAGCTCCGCCAACTCCGAATCCTCTAATGGAGCGCCGGAATCTCCTTCCACGCAGCATTCCCCCTTACATTTGGAAAGATCACATAAAAAATAACGCTCGATAACGTCAAGACTTACTAAAGTGTCATCTATCTGGATCATAAGATGCGTCTAGCTCTTATTTAATCAATGACTTGCCAGTCATCTCCTTCGGCTGTTGCAAGCCTAAGATATGAAGGATTGAAGGAGCCACATCGGCCAAGATACCATCCTCTACTTTAGCGTCCTTGTTGGCTGTCACATAAACGAATGGAACAGGGTTCAACGAGTGAGCCGTATTCGGAGTGCCATCCTCGTTCAAGGCGTGATCCGCATTACCATGGTCGGCGATGATGACTACCTCATAGTCGTTGGCTTTAGCGGCCTCAACCGTATCGTGCAAACAAGCGTCGATCGTTACGACCGCTTTCTCGATCGCTTTGTAGATACCTGTATGGCCTACCATATCACCGTTGGCGTAGTTCACTACAATGAAATCGAATTTCTTCGTGTTGATAGCGTCCACCAATTTATCTTTCACCTCGAAAGCGCTCATCTCCGGTTTCAAGTCGTAAGTAGCCACTTTAGGAGAAGGAACCAAGATACGCTCCTCGCTATCGAACGGAGTCTCACGGCCACCGTTGAAGAAGAAAGTCACATGGGCGTATTTCTCTGTCTCGGCGATATGCAACTGAGTCTTGCCTACGTTTGCCAAGAACTCACCCAACGTATTATTTACGTTCTCTTTGTCGAACAAGATATGAACACCCTTGAAGCTAGCGTCGTACGGAGTCATACAGAAATATTGCAAGCCCGGGATCGTATGCATACCGGCCTCCGGCATATCTTGCTGAGTCAATACAACCGTAAGCTCTTTCGCACGGTCGTTACGATAGTTGAAGAAGATCACGACATCGCCTTCCTCGATAACAGCAACCGGCTTTCCGTTCTCAACGTGAACAATCGGCTTGATGAACTCGTCCGTTACACCTTCGGCATACGACTCTTCCATCGCTTTTACCATGCACTCGGCTTGCTTACCCTTACCTTCAACCAATAAGTCGTAAGCCTCTTTCACGCGTTCCCAACGTTTGTCACGGTCCATAGCGTAATAACGTCCGATGATAGAAGCGATCTTACCGCCTGTAGTCTTCAGATGATTCTCCAACGTCTCGATAAAGCCTTTACCGCTCTTCGGGTCCGTATCACGGCCATCCATGAAGCAATGAACATAAGCCTTGCTGATTCCGTATTCCTTGGCGATATCCGTCAACTTCAAAAGATGCTCCAAAGAGCTATGTACACCACCATCGGAAACTAAGCCCATGAAGTGGATCTGCTTATTATTCTCTTTCGCATAGCTATAAGCACGTTTGATCTCCGGGTTCTCCATGATCGTATTCTGGCGGCAAGCGATGTTAATCTTCACCAAATCTTGGTACACGATACGGCCAGCACCAATGTTCAAGTGGCCCACCTCAGAGTTACCCATTTGTCCGTCAGGCAAACCAACGTTCTCGCCAGAAGCCTGCAACTGTGAATTCGGATACGTTTTCAACAACTCGTCCCAATAGGGAGTAGGCGTGTTAAAGATCACGTCATCCTTACCTTTGTCACCAATTCCCCAACCATCACAGATAATTAAAAGTGCCTTTTTGCTCATGATTGCTAATTTATTATATTGATTATGTTTTTAACCTTTACGATCGCGAAGATAATCAATTCCATCGTATTATTGTTTCTCTCAATGTATTACTTTTGTGGCAGGAATGGAAAAGAATATACAAGACAAGGATTTGGGAGTCATAACGCTTCGTACCACTCCCCGGGCCACTCGATACACGCTCAAGATATCAAAAGGAAAGATAACCGCCACGATGCCACCCGGAGGAGATGAGAAACGTATGATCGCTTTTATCATGGAGAACAAACCGAAATTAATCAAGGCACTCCAGAAACATCCGGCACGCCCTTTGATTGACGAGCAGACGCAATTGCAAGCCACAACCTTCCGGACACATATCTTCCGGACGGAAAGGGAAAATTTCTACATGCGCTTAGAAGAGGGAATCTTGCATATCGCCTGTCCTTTAGAAACCTGTTTTGAGAGAGAAGAGGTACAATCCTTACTGAAATCCATGTTGGAAAAGGCATTCCGCCACGAGGCGAAACGATTGCTTCCCCAACGGATCGCTCGGTTGGCCCAGCAACACGGCTTTACGCTGACCGGGGTAAAGATCAACAACAGCAAGACGCATTGGGGAAGTTGTACGCAACGGAAAAGCGTCAACCTCTCACTATACCTAATGCTTCTTCCTTGGCATTTGGTGGATTATGTATTATTGCATGAACTTTGCCATACGATAGAGATGAGCCATAGCGAAAGGTTCTGGAAACTGATGGACAAGGTAACGGACAATCAAGCGATCCGTTTACGAAATGAATTGAAAAGTTATCATATGTTGTAGAGACGAAGCGTGTCCGTCTCTACAACCGGGTGAATTGTCAGAAATTGGCTCCTACTTGCAGGATGAAAGTCCGGGGTGCGCCGACATCCATCGGGCGGGCGCTATAGCGCTTGTTTAAGAGGTTGTTCACCAGTCCTTGTACATGGATATTCTTCGTCACTTTCATCCCGACACGCATATCCATGACGAAATATCCTTTATTGTTCTCTGCCCAATAATCATGTAAGTTTCCGAATAGCATCGAGCGCATATAATCCATCAGGTTAGGCTCCGCTTTCGTACGCTCATCGACCATAAAATAATCGACCGCCAATGTCTTGCTTTTCCATGACATATTCATTCCGATATTAAACCGTTTCCATTCCAGATCAAATACCCCCTTTACGGAATGTTTCTGGCGATATTTTAAATACTTACTGTCGTTCGATTTCGAACGCATCGCCATTAAGTCATCATTCGCTTCCTCCTCCGCATTCCGTGAATCCACGTCCATATCGATCGGATTCGTATAAACATACCCCAAAGTATATGCCAGACGAGTATCACGGTTAAACTCATACACACCCGAGGTAGACAAGTCCACCCCGTAAATCTCTGCCCGGCCTACGTTCGTGAACTGAGCGCCGATTCCTAAGCCGTCGCCGCTAGAGAACGCATTGAACAACTTGGAAAGCCCATCGATATAATCGAAGGTCTTATTATTAAACAGGCCGAAACAGAACTCGATCATATCCTTGTAACGGGTATAAAAGCCGGCCACATCGACAAAGCCCTTCAAATTGCCGAACTTATAGCCTTGCTTGAAACCAAGTTCGGCATTATAACCTTGCTCCGCTTTCAATTCAGCGTTCGGGAAAGCTCCCACACCTCCGATATCCTTCAGGATAAACTTCTCCGTAACGGACGGATAACGGTATCCCTGTCCGAAAGATGCCCGGATAAAACTATACTCACCCAATTCATAATTCAAACCTCCACGGGAAACAGGTTTTACCGGAACCTTCGCCCCGAAAACCTTCGTCTCCGCTTCCCGGTAGAAATCATCGACCCGGTAATACTCCAGACGAACACCGACCGAGACATTCAAACGATCGATAAACGTATGATCATATTGCAGGAAAGTAGCCACATTATCGCTACTATGCTGCCCGGTCACTTTCGAATCCGCATGAATACGCTCATAAGTACCTCCAACCGTGAGTTGTGAATGATCGAACTTCTTGCTGAATTGGTAATCCAGATTATAGGAATAGGTATGATCCGTAGCCTCCGGTGCTTTTTTCTCCACCGGTTTCATGGCATCTACCAACCAAGTCCCTACGTTATTCTTATCGGGGAGCGGAGTACGTCCCATCACCCAAGAAATCAAGTCCATATAATCCGCCGAGGTAGCTGTCGGGAAAAAATGATTTCCCAACTTGCCCAATTCACCCATCAGTCCGCTCACCTTCCCGTTCATCACCTCCGGCAAATACGGTAAGAAGGTCGGCAATAATTCGGTTTGCCAGTTTTGCGCCATATTGATAATCTCCGGAACAGATGAGATATCAAAACCCATATTATTCGTTATGTCAAAAAGAGACTTATCCGTGGTATGCGTGATGATACGGCTTCCCCGATGGAAGAAACGCCCCTTGAAACGATGAGTCGTCCCTTTTTCCGAATTTGTATAACTCAAGAAAGGATCTATATAAAATGTATGCTCACGGCGTCCCATATTCGCCAGCGGAGACTGAATATAGGGCTCCTCCGGAGAACGCCAGATAAAGAAACCGGTATAATCATTATACAAGTAATTCACGTTCACGCCATAGTTCAACCCTTGTACCCGGGGATCGTGATACGTAAGGTTCCCGCCGACCCGGACACGACGGTTGTAATTATCCTGCCGATACCCATCGTCCAAGAATGTATTAGCACCCACTGTCAAATCAACGTTCTCGATCCTACGGGAATGAGAGAGATCCAAGCCTCCATATAAAGGCGTCCCGTCTTGGCGCGGCTTCCCATACAATCCTCCTTGTACGTTCACCTGTGTTACCGGATCTAATCCGGGGCGTTTCGTTTTCACATGGATCAGACCATTCAAGGCAGAAGAGCCATATAATACGGAAGAGGCTCCTTTCAGTACCTCTACTTGATCGACGTTCTCCATCGGGATCATATTCCAGTTTATCTCGCCGGAACCCGGAGTTAATACCGACATTCCGTCCACCAAAATCAAGCAACGGCTACCCACGCCATAGGTCCATCCCGTACCACCGCGTACGGAAGGTTGCCGGTCTGTCACGTCTACACCGGAGATATTCTTCAATACGTCCGTTAAATCTTTCGGAGACTGCCGAGCGATATCTTTCGCTTTCAATAATTCCATAGAGACGGTAATATCGCTTAGCTTTTGCTCATAACGCCCGACGCTCACGACGATCTCGTCCATCATACTCGCTTTGGGTCTCAAGAAAACATCATGCGTCAAAAACACTCCCGGCCCAATATAGACCTCATCCGCCAAGGCTTCATAGCCGAGGTAGCTGAACGTCAAGATAGCAGTTCCGTCCGTCACTTTCAGCTCATAATAGCCATTGATATCCGTAGCGGTTCCGCGCGTCCCCCCTTTATCTTTATAAAAGACGTTCACGCCCGCCAAGGGTTCCTTAGTCTCGGCATCCCTCACGACCCCCTTCACGTCCTGCCCCCAAGAAGCTTGGACGATAAGGAGCAGCAATAATATCAATTTGTAAGTATTCTTCATATCCAAATTATATTTCGCACAAAGATAAAGGTTTATTCCATACCGCTAGACAGGTATTTAAAAACAGACCAAGAAGTCCTGTAAATAGACTATACTCTTTTTATTGCGCTAAGGAGAACCGTAAACTAATACCATAGTTTGAGTTCGAAGTCGGGTAAGATGAGGTGGACACGATCGGCTCATTGATCTGTAAATCATAGAACGCCCTCAATGTCAGGGCACGACTCAACCCGTAATCCGCAGAGAACTGGATGGTCTTGGCGATATTCCCGCTGGTAGCCTGCGTAAACTGCTCCTCAATCTTGCGAATCAACGATTGCATTTTGCGGTAAGAGAAATCTAAGCGGATCGTAAGGTCATTACTGAAGTCACGTGTCTTTTTCATTTTCAACACCTTGTTAAACTCAGTCAACTTATATCCTACTCCTATCACAAACTCGTTGGAAAGCGCTTCCACCAATTGGTAAGAGGATATATTCAAGCTTAAGTTACGAGTCTTGCGCAACTCAAACTTACCGGTTATATTATTCAATAAAGTAGCGTCCACGCCAAACAACGGGCTGAATCCTTCCGTGATACTCACGGCCGCTATATCATAAGGAGACGATGGCGTAGGATTACCAGTCTGAATATCGCGGATATATCCCAAACCATCCTGCCCGGCATCCACCCAATCCAAAAAAGAGGAAAATGCGCCTACGCTATAAGAGCAACGATATTGATGGCTCAGCATCATGCTCTTAAAGTATTTCCGGATAGCTGGAATACGGATCAATCCATCATACGTAACACGCCAGTTCGGTAACAAACTCTTAACAGACGGGAAGGCTGACAAGCCTACCTTATTCGGATCCTTACCCGTATAAGCCGCCAAGAAAGCAGGTACCAATACCTCCATGGAATTCAGGCTTACGCCTCCCCCTACGGCTGGATCATAAGGTTTTCCCGCCAAGGCGTGCCCCGCCATAAAACCAGAGCTCGGATAAACCGTACCGGAATAGGTATCCATCAAACGCTGGGCGATCACGCTACGGTGAGCGATAAATTTATCGAACGCTTTCGAGGAATAACCGTTATTAGCGTTTCCGCTACCGCCGAAAGCGCTCCCCAAGGCGATCGTCGTCATCGTAAAGCTACCTCCCATCTGCTCGGGCATACCGTCTTGCATATAATAGATATCGGTACTACGGGTATCTACCCGGTTTGCGTTCAAATCAATCTTCAAGCCGGCTATAGGTTCCAGGTTCGCACGGATCGTAAGATTCTTCGCGCTATTGATCATGGCGGGAGTCGTCATATTCTCATTCTTTACCAACCAGCCCCGCTCGTCCGCCTCGTCGATAAAGCTCCTCCGTACCCCTCCAAAAGCGAAACCAAGTCCCGGAGCCAAAGTTCCTGTACGCCGTTGTCCGAACATATCACCAACCTCCGGGGCGTAACCGCTCAACATCATACCGTCTATCAACGAATACTGCACGTTTACCCGACGCAGCATCATCAAGAAACGACTGCCATATTCAGCGACTTTCGTTAAGGTTCCCTCCAAAGGTTGCGGACCGGGCACAATGGTCAGTTTCAAATGAGCCGTATCTTTATTCAAGATCATGACTTGAGCGTAATTGACCGGCTTATATTTAATTGAATATACTTTCCCGTCCGCTCCGCGTGCCGTGATACGAACCTTCTTCGTAAACATTCCATGCTGCACGATCGTTCCACTATCCAGACTCAATTGAATCTCTTTCTCCAGTTTCACCTCTTTCTTCTTTTTCTCCGGTTGACGAGCGCTTACCCGGGAAGAGGCCATAAATTTCTGGTTGATCTTCTTCAGATATTTATTCTTATTGTACAGTGACTGCAAATTGAAACTACCCTGCCAGTCAAATTGACGTTGGTTCTTTATTATATTACCCTGTTCCAACTCAATACTAGCGACATTGGCTCCACGATCCCAGTTGTACGTGGCATTATAAGTCAATGAACTATTTACCCAGTCTAATGCCGGTATGAATTGCAACGGCATATTCCAAGTGACATTAAACGTTTGATCATATTTCAAAGGAGTACCCAAATCACGGATGCTTTGTTTCACGGAATCCTTCCATACCTGATAATCATCCGGATTCAATTTCTTATTAACTTGAACATTCGGTTCCTCGATACGGGCATTCGTACCGGAAGTAAACGTCATGCTCAGATTATTCGTAAAGTCCCAACGCAAACTGAAGGCACGGTCCCACAAGAAATTGTGGCTGAATGAGAGCAACTGGTTACCTCCATCCGTAGAACTTGTCAAATCCCTTAGCTTAATCTCATAGTAATTCCGCATCATCGCCGTCTGGAAACTAATATTCGACGGGACGTAATTCAGTCCGAATTGCTTGATATATTTTGTATATCCATTATTCTTCTTCAGCTTCTCGAAGGGTCGGAACGGTTTCACGTAAGGCGTATAATTATAAGCGAAATTACCCCGGTAATCCTTGGTTGTCTCATATTCGGTCTCCGGATTCTTCTTACTGTTCTGGCTATAAGAGTAACCTAACGAGAAATTCGCCGGGTCATACGGCATCGGGTTCTTGCTACGGATATCTACCTTTACGTTATTGAAAGAGACGCTCTTAATAGTGGTCTGATCCAAAGAATAACTCTTGATGGAGTCTTTATCGGCTTGGGTCTCTACCGCATCCAAAGCGTCCGAAAGCTTAATATCCTCATTCAACGGATCATACTCAGGAGTTGTAGTCTCTTTCGAATAAGCATAGTAAAAAGGTATGCTAACCTTTGCTTTCTCAGGGAACAACTTACCCAACTCAATCGAGGTCGCCACACTATATTGCGAATAATCATCCAACCGACGTTCGGCCAGCGACTGATCCAACGCACCGAAGCCGGCGGTTTCCATTCGTCCACTTACATTGACCGTACCCAAATCGGATAAAGCGACGTTCAGATTCGCATTAGCGGCCCAACCGCCTTTCTCATCGAAATCGGTCATACGAAGTTCGTTTACCCAGACCTCACCGCTCTTGATATCACCCGTATTATTACGTACGCCAATCATGATCACTTTCACCTCCGCTAAGCTAGGGTTACCGATGATACTGACTTTATTACGCATATTATCCGGATCATTTTTCGAATAAACCTTTTGGTAGCTTATATTTCCCTGTCCTTGACGTTTCAATTTATTTCGCTCCAACTTCAAGTCGGTCAGCGTCTCCAGTTTAAAATTCAAGGTATTATTTAAAGGCCATACTTTTTCTTGATCTGCGCTATTGTTCGTATTATAAAGAATAGTACTATGGGGAGTCAGATCCAAAGGTACCTCATACTCATAATAATTATTCTTATAGTCGGAACCTAAACGAATGAATACAGAGAAATCACCATTCGATAAAGTCCTGCTTTCATCAATCGGCGCTTCCGCATGAGCGAACATTTGTAATCGTTTATACCGGCGAAGATCATAAGCGGTAGATTTATAAACCGCACGTGCATCCGCAGGAGATAAATCTGTTATCTTCATAGACAATGCCTGCTCATTCTGTTGAAGCAACTGAGGCTGGCTGGAATCGAACATACGGCTAATACCCGGAGGCAACACATAGTTGACCGGCTGACGCTGCCCGTTCTCCTCTATATTCACAGAAGATACGACTATCTGTCCATCAGACTTTGGTGGAACAAGAGGATTTGACAAATCCTGCGTATAAGTACGCCAATCACCACGGACCAGTTCCAAGGTACCGAAACGCAGAACCGTAGACTTACGGAATCCTGTCATATACATACGCATGAAACGGACAGTCTTGAAATCCCGAATCCCCCCAACCCGCTTCTCATAATCTTTAATAGGGATCTTAAACAGATACCATTTTACTTTCTCCTTATCACCATTCATTAAGGTTACTTCCGGAGTACGCTCATCAACGATATTGTTTACACCAACCTGCAAATCTTTCGGACGGAGAGAGATCTTGTACTCAAAATATTTCTCTGTCTCATTCAACGTATTATCGCCATTGATATCTTCCACATCTGGTGTACTCTTTCCGGCTGTAGCATATCTTTGATCGGATTCTTGTGAGTTTCCCTCTGTACCGTTATATCGTTTATAGCGAGATAAGATATCCAACTCCTTAGCATCGTAATCATCCCCACGGAAATAGTGATAATTATCCCCGGCAGGATCGTTAAAAGGAGAAAATGGATCATCCATCATCTTAGAGATTGTCTCACCGGATAGTTTCGCCCTCAATTTATTCAAATAATCCGCATACGTAGGGAAAGTCTGCTCTTCCTCCGTAGAAAGACCGTTCAAACCGACATCTTGCAACTCACGATTTTGGGCATCAAACGCATATCCCGTACTTTGCGTGCGAGGCACCTTACCCCAGACAGTCGTATCAACTTTCGACATATCACCATCCACGGGCATACCATTCTCAAAGAATTTCCGCTCATCTTTCAAAATATCCTCGGAAATCTCACCCAAGTTAAAGTATAAGTCACCACCTTCGGCTGTCTCGTCCTCAAGATATGGGTCCAAAAGCCAGAATTCGATATATTCATAATTGGCAGATTCCAGATCGCTAGGCTCGATCTTGCGCATTACACCACCCCAACGTTTTTCCGGATTACCCAACGTACCGTCCGAGTTTACATTTTCCGCATCTAGGTTATACGGACCACGTTCATTCGGGTAAAAAGCGAGGTTCAATACAGGCAAAGTCGTATTATCATTGGTTCCCAACTCTTTATTCGGGAAGATCTCTTTATAACTGACTCCACGGGTGTAATGATTCGATAAATCATCATTCGTAAGATGTCGAGGGCGGGAAGAGGAACTCTTACGTGTGAAGATTCCGTCTACCGTATACCAAGCCAACAAAGCTCTGTTTTTACCATAAGCAATATCATTCACTTTTTCCGCTTCCGGAAATTTAGGATTCGAATCTTCATAGGGGGTACTCGCCAAGTTCCAAGCATACGGGTTCAAAAGATCCATACCACTTTGTGTAGACTCGAAGTCATCCAAATAAGAATAACCACCCGTATACTGATTCTCATAATGTCCCGCTATTAAATGAGCGAATTCCGCATTGAATGAGATTTGGCTAGGTTTGGTCAATGTCAACAAGGGTAACTTATCAAATACGTTTGTCAACCACTGGCTCTCTGCTTTATAAGAGGTATTCAAGCCCCATAAAGTATTCTTTATAGACTCATCTCCCAAAGTGGTTTTTACCGTAAGAGGCATTTCCGACATATGCATAACCGTGGCACCGACCATGAAGTCCTTATTGAACTGGTAATTCAAGTCTAACCCGATCATCGTCTTTCGCTGCATATTAAAAGTAGACTGGTTCTCCAGAGATACGCTAACGGGTGTTCCACTAGATATGATGCTCTCATTCAAGATCGTCACACGTCCTAAACTGTAATCGACCGTATAATCCACATTCTCTGTCAGTGTAGCTCCTCCTGCCGTGACACGTACAGACCCACGGGCCACGTTAGTAGCTCCCAAGTCGATCTCCGAACCCGACGAGGCTTTATACTCACCACTTAAAAGGAATTTATTTTTCTCGGCGATCTGGCGAGCAACAGTTAATGTCGAGTCATACAACTCTTGGAATACATATTTACTGGCATAGGCATTACCTACCTTTTCCCGTAATTTCGAGCCGAAAGGTTGTACACAAGGGAATATAATCTTACCGGTCTCCGCCTGTATCGTATAACCGTCAATAAAATCGAAAAAGCCATCCGGATTCGGATTGTCATAGGTATCCAAGCGATCCAGCCCTAATACCCGAATCAAGATTTGATTCGCACAATTACCTTCCGGAAGATAGTTTACATACGTACCGGTAGAATCACTCTGGTAGGTAACGTTCAACTTAAACTTCTCTTTCTGCACCGAATAAGCCCCCAGTGAGTATACATTCTTCATCATCAAGTCCCAGAACATCATATCAGGCGACATCGTGATGCCCTTTAGCAACTTCACATAAATACAGTCACTCGTATTCTCTTTATTATCCGTAGAGAATTCACCGACTTGATAGGTCTTGCCATTATAGATAAAACTAAAAGCGACACCCAATACCTCATCAGCCTGTAACTGAGTTCTCAAAGAAATATAACCCAATTTCTTGTTTAATGTATACTCAGACGACTCTAGCAAACGGGCACTCTCGATTTTCTCAAAATCCCGTCCTCCATCCATGGCACCTTTCAAAGCATCATTCACCATATTAATCTTACGGGCACCCGTAAATTGAGTGGTTAAAGTCGTATATAAATTGTTTGCGGAATTATTCGGACGCCTATCCGTTCCGGAAGGCATTACCAAGGCTGTATTACCGATATTACGAGATTCATTTTCTCCCAAATCGGTGAAAGCTACGATATTGCGAGACTGGTCATAATTACCTCGTTTATTGGTCACCCACACTTCTATCTTAGAGATCTCTATACCGGAGGTGACGGTAGGCAAAGACTCCATAAACTTATCGTAGTTATCATAGAAATAATGGCCCAAGAAGAAGTGACGGTTCTCGTCGTATTCATCCACCTTGATCTCGAAGGGCTTCGTCTGCACGCCCCCTTTTGAGCTAACCGTCTTGGATTCAGATTCCTGCTGGGCAAACAAGGCATTTACTCGCAACTTACCAAATTGTAAATCCGCTTTCATACCAAATAAAGCCGCACCTCCATTAATCAAAGAGTTGCTGGTATTCATGCTCACGTTACCGGCTTCCAACGATTTGATAATCTCATCCTCCTCGCCCGTATACGCCAGCTTCAATTTTTTGGAATCGAAATCAAAAGAGGTCTCGGTATTGTAATTCATTCCGAAATTCACCTTGCTACCCACCGAGGCTTGTACATTCAACTGCACACTCTCGTCAAAATTGAAGAAAGTACGTTTACGGGAACGCTCCGGAAGAGAAGGATCATTATTCTTATTCGTCTTCAATCCCATCGTGATCTCGGCCGAACCTTGTGTTCTTACACGTACTCCACCGGGGCCGAAGATACGTTCCGCCGCACCGATATTAAACTGCATATCGGTTAAGTTAAACTGTTTATTCGTAGCTTTTTGGAATTCTTCCTCGTTCTTTTGGCGGAAATAGGAACGAAGTGATTGTTGCATAGAATAATCTTGGTATTCCGCCGGGGTTAAACTCATCGGCGTACCAATCTCCATATCGCCTAATTTCGTACGGACAATATACGTATTCGTCTTTAAATCATACTCAATCGTAGTCTTGACATTCTCCGGATCACGCAAATCGGCAGGTGATTGTTTCACGATATCTTGATATTCCTCCGGTGTAGTTTTAGCTACCGGATAACGGGGAGGAATCGTATCCTCCGGAGCTTCCAGCAACTCCAATTCCGGCAAAGATGATGTATACGCAAGGTAATCAGCATTCAGCGAATACAAGCCGACACCAAACAATAATACAACGATCCATATGGAATATTTCAGTATTCGTTTTCTCATTTTCTCATTTAATTGTCAATCGTTAATCCTCAATTGTCAATTATCAAAGCATTCTAAGCGCAGTTTTAATTACTTGTTCCACAGCTAAAGCGGGCGAGCCTTTCAAAATAGCGGATACCGCTTTTTGCGAAGCCGCTTTCTGGAAACCCAACATAACCAATGCGGCTACGGCCTCCTCGGTTACCGCTCCATTAGAGACTGATGCCTCCGGCAAGTTTCCGGCCATACTCTCCATAGGTTTCACCTTATTTTTCAAATCTACCAAGATACGCTGGGCCGTCTTCAAACCAATCCCTTTCACGGCAGTCAATGCGGCCTCATTCTTTGAACCGATCACTTGAACCAATTCGGATGGCGGTAGAGAAGAAAGGATCATGCGTGCGGTATTCGGTCCCACTCCGGAAACGGAAGTAAGCAAAAGGAACAACTCCCTTTCGATTTTCTCGGCAAAACCAAATAGTAAATGAGCATCTTCCCGGATTACCTCATATATATATATTTTCCCGGTAGTCTTGCTCCCAAACGCACTATATGTATTCAAGGATATATTCAGTTCGTAGCCTATACCACCACACTCCAAAATCATACGTGTAGGTGTAAGTTCCACGATTTCACCCTTTATATATTCTATCATCTATATATCTTTTTAATATTCCGTACCTGTTATAACGCAAAATTAATCAAAAACGTATATCGGGTTACCATTCTTTTCCCGGATAAGGAACCTTAAAGGTTTCAAAACAACCCCGATCCTGCAATGTCACGTAACATTGACAATGATCAGGTCCTCCGAATGTTAAGTTAGACGGCTGTTTTCCTGTCAATTGAATCTCTTCAACTAAATCTCCTTGCGGATTTAACAAAGCTATAGTGCCCTTATCATAACGGCAAATATAAAGATTTCCTTTCTCGTCACACTTCATACCATCCATACCGTACCCCTCAAAAGTATGAAATAGACGTTTATTCCTTAAAGTACCATCCGGGCATATATCATATACCCAAACTTTTAATTGAGCAGATTCATTAACGTACAAGCGTTTACCATCCTCACTCACAGCGATGCCATTAGTCGTTCCCATATTCGTCTCCAATAAGGAGACTTTCGCATCCGGAGTAATCAACCAAAGTTGGCCTTTCTGATCTGGCCAGTCCGGGTCACTCGCATACATATTTCCATTGGGGGCGAATGCAATATCGTTTGGTTGATTCATCTTTGGCTCATGAGCGAATACGCTGATCTTTTTAGATTTCATATCCACTTTTAAGATATTATGCCCTGTATAATCTGCCACGTACATATTTCCGTCTTTCCCAAAGCGGATACTATTCCCGGTAGATCCTTCCGGCAAAGTGAGAAAACAGCCATGGCTACCATCTGAGCGTACAATACCAATCGTCCCTTCTTTCTTATAATTTACGGCATATAAATTTCCTTCGCTATCTACAGCCGGACCTTCTATTCCTGAAGTAAATGTGTGCTCTGGCATCCAACCCGTTGCTTTCAATACATTCTGGGCATTTAAAGAAATACCACAATACAGAATACCACACAGCAGACTAGCAATACCCCATATACTCTTCATTTTCAACAATTTTACTGTTTCCAAAAACCGGGAACTAATATCGTTAATACCGTAAATATCTCCAGACGCCCTGTTAACATCAAAAAGGACAGAAACCATTTCGACACCGTGGGGACATCCGCAAAATTACTTACCGGACCAAGTGTTCCCAAACCGGGTCCTACATTACTTATAGCAGAAACAGCAGCACCAATCGCCTCCGAAAATCCCATCCCATCCAAAGATAAAGCCAAACAGCTCACCACGATTAACGTAATATAAGCGAACACAAAAGCTAACACACGGTGTACGATATCACCAGATACGACATGCCCGTTCATTCGTACTGGAATCACTGCATGGGGATGTGTCTGTTTCTTAAATTCATTGGAGAGATTCTTCGTTAAAATAACGAAGCGCCCCATTTTCAAGCCACCGCAAGTAGATCCGGCACATCCACAAATAAACATCAAGATCAATGCGATAAACCAGAAAAACGGCCCCCAAGGAATATAGTCATCCGTAGCAAATCCACAGGTAGAAACCAAGGTCACCACTTGGAAAGCCGCCTTACGGAACGCATTCTCTACATCCGAGGCGAATCCAAGGTATAAGATCCACGCCATGACAACGATAATAGCACTTAAAACAAAAAAGAAAAACCAGCGAAACTCCTCATCTTTAATCAATTTCTTCACATTTCCATTAAAACAGAAATAAACCAATGTCATATTGGTAGCTCCGATAAACATGAAAATAGTTATTACATACTCTATATAAGAGGAATTCCAATAAGCGATACTTGCATTTTTGGTTGAATATCCACCAGTAGATATAGCCGTGAACGCATGATTTACCGCATCATACAAATTCATCGGACCAGCCCATAAAAGGCCAACTAAAAAAAGTGTCAGAAAAACATACACCCCCCACAGGCGTTTAGCGACTTGCGTAATACGAGGACGAAAACGTTCATGGGTTATACCGGGCGTTTCGGCATCAAACATCTGGGAGGCACCACCTCCGAAAATAGGCATCAAGGCCACGGTGAATACGACCATACCGATACCTCCCTGCCACTGTGTAAGGCTCCGCCAGAATAAGATTCCTTTAGGCAACGCTTCTATATCCGTTAAAATAGTAGAGCCTGTAGTCGTAAATCCGGACATGGTCTCGAAAAAGGCATCGGTCACATTATCTATATATCCTCCAATATAGAATGGTAACATTCCAAATAAAGAGAATAAAATCCATGTCAGTGTCACGATCAACATTCCTTCCCGCCGACCGGCCGAATGTTCATTTGCCTTAAAGCCCATAGAGTAGAACAAAAAACCGGTCCCGAATAAGATTCCGCTTGAAATAAGAAGCGGATATACATCACTTCCCCGATAAAGGAAGGCTACGACGGTAGCAGCCAGCATAAAAAAAGTCTCAAGGATGAACATCACCCCTAGCATCTTCACTATAAAACGTACGTTCAACATAACTATCAACTAGTTAAAGTAGTCCTCCAGTTTACGCATAGCCGTATCCAAACAGAATACGACAACGTGGTCGTATGCCTGTATCTGAGTATCACCCTTGATCATCATAGGTTCACCGTCACGAATCAACCCACCGAGAGTCATATCTTTCGGCAAACGAAGATCCTTGACTTGTTTCTTGGTAATCTTTGAATCTGGGCGAGCCACCAACTCCGCCACATCCGCATTCGCAAAGGTTAAACATTTCACATTAGAGACATCCGCATCTAGAAGAAATTGATAAATATGGCTGGCCGCTATCAGCTTTTTGTTGATAACCGAACCGATGTCCATACTTTCCGCCAATTGGATATAATCAATATTCTCAATCTTAGCGATTGTCTTAAACACACCTAAACGCTTAGCGACCAGACATGCCAATATATTCGTGCTGGAATTTTCCGTCAAAGCTATAAAAGTCTGCGCATCCTTGATACCTTCTTGCATCAACAAATCAGTATCACGGCCGTCTCCGTTTATAATTAAGACATTACTAGGCACTACCTCAGCGATTCGATGACTTTTCTCTTTATTAGCCTCAATTACTTTTACCCGGATATTATTAGGTAAATATTGGCAAGCACGGATAGCAATACGGCTTCCTCCCATAATAATAACCTTCTTTACTTCCGGATCTTTCTTTCCGGCCAGTAAACGCACATCCTCTATATGAGATCGGGTCGTCGTAAAGAACACGATGTCACCAGACTCTATCCGGTCCGTACCACGGGGGATTATTGTCTCGTTCTTTCGCTTAATAGCGACGATATGATATAGCTTCTGCTCATTTAGCAATTCGGCCAATACCCGGTTTACCAAGCGGGAATTATCCCGAACTTTAACACCTATCAGAATTAAAGCTCCACCAAACAGCTCCCAATATTGGCGTGTCCACGGACGGCGTACAGCTGTCACGATCTCCTTAGCCGCCAACATCTCAGGGTAAATCATCGAGTTGATTCCCAGTTTCTCGAACAGCTCTTTATTCTTGGGTAATAAATATTCGTAATTATTGATTCGGGCCAACGTACGATGAGCTCCTAGATTATGAGCCAACATACAAGCTGTCATATTGGTAGTCTCCTCGGGAGTAACACTTACAAACAAGTCCGCTTTCTTGATCCCCGCCTCCTCCAAATCTCTAAGCGAGGTCGGATTCCCGACCATAGGGAGAATCTCCATACTAGATTTTGAGAAATTCAGCCGTTCCTCATTCGGATCCATCAAAATGATGTCTTGATTCTCTTGAGATAACATTTTCGCTAAATGTGTACCTACTTCTCCCGCACCGGCTATGACAATTTTCATATTTTATTAATTGACAATAATCAATTCTTCAACTGTTTCGCAATGCTCTCGGCATCCATACCACATAATTGATACAGTTCCGGTATAGAACCATGCTCGATAAACGCATCCGGCACTCCGATACGCTTTACATGAGGCATATAGCCATTGTCTGCCATAAACTCAAGGACAGCACTACCAAAACCTCCTTTTATCACTCCATTCTCTACTGTAACAATACGGTTATATTTCTGCCCGATCTCATGCAACAGCTCCTCATCCAACGGTTTCAAGTAGATCATGTCGTAATGGGCTATTGATATCCCCTCTTCTTTCACCATCTCGATGGCTTTGATCACCTCGTTTCCGATCGGTCCGATAGAAAGTACGACGATATCATCCCCGTCACGCAACTTTTTCCCTTTTCCAATAGGCAATACTTGCATCTCGTTACGCCAATCTTTCATCTCTCCCTTACCTCTAGGGTAACGGATTACAAACGGGCCATCAAAAGCGGCATAGCCTGTATACATCAAATTCCGTAAATCCAACTCATTCAATGGGGAAGCAATTACCAAATTCGGTATTGGACGGAGATAAGCTAAATCAAACACGCCATGATGTGTAGCCCCATCCTCTCCCACTAACCCCGCACGGTCCAGACAGATCACCATATGCAGTTTTTGCAAAGCTACATCATGAATAACCATATCATACGCACGCTGCATAAATGAGGAATACACGTTGCAAAAAGGTACCATTCCCTCCTTTGCTAATCCGGCAGAGAATGTCACGGAGTGTCCTTCTGCAATTCCCACATCAAACGCACGATCCGGAAAGGCTTTCATCATATAAGTCATAGAGCAACCAGAAGGCATAGCCGGAGTTACTCCTACAATACGCTCATCTTTTTCCGCTAGCTCTACCAATGTATGACCAAATACGTCTTGATATAATTGAGGCTCATCTAATTTACGAACGATAATACGCTGACCAGTTTCTTTATTGAACTTTCCGGGAGCATGCCATTCCGTAGCGGACTCTTCAGCAGGTTTAAAGCCTTTTCCTTTTTTCGTTTTGATGTGCAACAGCTTAGGGCCTTGCATATCTTTTATATCATTCAATACCTTCACCAGATAATTTACATCATGTCCATCCACCGGACCGAAGTAACGAATGCTGAAGCCTTCAAATAAATTATGTTGCTGGGTAAGTAATGCTTTGAGGCTATTGTTAAAACGTAAAATGTTTTCCCGACGATCGTTATTGATGAGCTTAATCTTCTTTAAGCCTCGATACACATCGTATCTCATTTTATTATAAGCTTGACTCGTCGTTATATCCACTAAATACTGGCTAAGACCACCTACGCTATGATCTATCGCCATATCGTTATCATTCAGGATAATCAACAAATTATTAGGGTTGGCAGACGCATTATTCAACCCTTCAAAGGCGAGTCCTCCGGTCATAGCACCATCCCCGATCACGGCGATCACATGGCGATCCAGTTCCTTCTTCAAAGCCGAGGCTACCGACATCCCCATCGCTGCAGAGATTGAATTTGAGGCATGTCCAGCAATAAAAGCGTCATACTCGCTTTCCGCAGGATTAGGGAATCCACTAATTCCTTTAAACTTACGGAGCGTATGGAAAATATCTTTCCTTCCTGTAAGTATTTTATGTCCGTAAGCTTGATGCCCAACATCCCAGACAATACGGTCATAGGGGGTATTGAATACATAATGAAGGGCGACTGTCAGCTCTACCGTACCAAGGCTTGCTCCTAAGTGGCCGGGATTCTCAGACAAAACATCGATAATATATTGACGCAAATCGGCACATACCTGCTCCAACTTATCCTGTGACAAATGTCTCAGGTCTTCCGAGAAATGAATGCTATCCAATAGATGTTCAACTTTGTTTTCAGCCATGTCTGCTAATTTTTCTGGCAAAAATACAGAATAAACAGCATATATAATAGTATTGTCTTGTCATTTCTTAGACAAGGGAAAAATCCATATTGATTTTAGCAACTAAATCCCATAACATTTCATAAAGGTGGCAAAACCAAGACACATCTCCTTTTTTGTCTATGCGACTATTTTTTCAGTAATCTGGTAATAAGGCCTAATTCCTCATATGTTACGCCACACGTGGTCTGATAAAGATAAATATAGCACGTGCAACCCTTCTCTTTCCCGCTTTCAGTAGTTTCGCACACAACTTTTTGATATTTAAAGCCACAGCGAAGAAAACAAAGTCCATTGCAACCTTGTATTCTCCCACATGCCGGAACTCCCTGTACGCCATGTCGTGTTTCAGCCGTCCAAAAACCGCTTCCTGTTCAAGACATCGCCTTCCCCTATGCCTGAAGCCTTCTTCCGAGAGCAACCTTTCCCGTCCCGCTGTTTATATTGGTTTAACCGGCGGGGAACCTCTATAATGCGGTTACCTAGCGCTTTAAAGCAACTGCCACGCAAAGGACAAACTTCACACCCTCGTGCTTTATAACAGGCACTCTCGGTGATGTATCCGCTCGCTGTTCTGTCACGTCCGGTTCCTATACACCTCATGTGCTGTCCCATAGGACAAACGTAATAACCCTATTCCGAGTTGGAATGCATGCTCTCCAACACAATTAAGGAAATATGTACATTTTGGCACATCCTTTTTCGTTGTGAATTTCATAACTAAATTTTGCAAGTTATAATATAGTCACAGAATAACACTATTTGGAAATAAAAATAGGTCGACTACACCAAATTTGATTTCTTAAAAAACACAATAAATCCAACATTACCGGATTATCACATATATACCTGATAATAAACACATAAAATACTTTAATTTAAATCCGATTAATGATACATTTAGTGGTAAAACATGTATATAGATACGTATCCAAGTAAAGATTAGAATTTAGTACAGTTATCCTAATAAAAAAGAGCTGTACTTCCCATTTTACAGAGAAGCATAACAGCTCTTTCTCCTTACAAAGCCTCTTAATTTTTTATTTCAAGGTAAAGTTACCAGTCAAGTGTCCCAACTGATGTAACAACACAACCTGATACTGTCCACTTACCTCTCCCGCTAAAGAGAATAAATAAGTGCCACCAGCCTCTGAAGATACAACATCCTCATAAACTTTCACTCCTTTATCACTCATGACACATACAGTCAAGTTTGATAAAGCATCTTCAAAGTTCAAGGAAAGGATGTCTCCTTCGATTGACACAACTGGAGGACGATGTGTGCCAACAGAACGATAATACTCATCATCCCAACGACCTTCCGTAGGGATAGTGTCGCCGAATAAAGGATGAATCAAGCATAATGCAAATAATAATGCTAAAGTAAATCTCTTAATTTTCATAATCTGATGTTTATAAATTGTGAAGCAAACATATCATTCATTTTTCACAAATCAGCATTACTTTATTGCACAAATTATGCACATCCTTAAAAATCTCGAATAAATTTATCAAATTTCTCCGAAGAACCTTTATCCGTTGTATTTATTTTTTCATAAAGCCGCTTACGGATCATTGACACATTAGTAGGAGTTGTTACTATTAACATTGCAATCGTAGCAGGAGGAACATTTGACTTCACTAAACAACTAACTTTTAGCTCTATAGGGGTTAATTTTGAAACAAGCCCCATCAATCTATGAGTAAAATTATTATAGGTCTTATCTAGAGCATCAAATAATTCAGCCCAATCACAATCTTTAGGTCTCCACTCTTCTTTTATATGGAAACGATAATAAATGTCAGAAACTACAAAACGTTCCACCAAAAGTTTATTTTCTGTTTTAGCAAACAATAAATTCTGATTTTCAATCTCTAACCGTTGTTTCCTCAAAGTAATGAGTTCTTTCTCTTTCGTATCATAAGCAATAGAAGATGCATGCAACCTCTTTTCTAAATCGGCGATGAGCCCTTCATTCTTTTCTATAAGAATTTTATCTTCATGTTGTTTTCGCAATAATTCTGTCAACTTCTCACGTTGTTCTAATATACTCATTTTCCTCCTCTTAAACTTAGTATAAACAAAAATAGCAGACAGTCCAAAAACAATAGTAAGTATTATTGCAATGATGTTTACAATTAGGAAATTAATTTTAGCTCTATTAAATGCTATCGTAGTTTGAAGAAGTTTTGACTCTGTTTGATGATAATTGAATAAGTCTTGCTCTCTTCTAAATGATTCAGTTTGTCTTATTAGCATTAAAGAATCACGTAATTCTTCATATTTGGATTGCCTTAGTACATACTCTTCCCATCGCTTACTACTTTTAGACAATTGAGATAAATGATAATAAGTACCAGCTCTAGTAGAAAGCCTTGTACTACCTAAACTTTTTTTTAAATAATAATCCGCTGAATCTAAATGAGATGTTTTCAAATATAATTCTCCTAGCGTTAAATAAATTGGATATAATTGCTCTTGACTCGCAGGATAGCTTAAGGCCATTTGGATATTACCAAAAGCTTTTGAATATAAATTCAAATCTAAATAGACTCCCCCCAATTCATTATATATAGAACGTTTTATAACGTCATTCCCGACACTTAGTGCTTTTTCGTAATAAAAAACCGCACTATCCTTTTTATGTATTACAGAAAAGACTCTTCCTAATCCTCTCAAAACAAAAGACTGTCCTACTGTATCACGTAGAATTTCAAAATATCTTAAAGCCTTTTTTTGAAAAACTAAAGATTTCTCGTAAACCTGTTGATCGGTATATAACATACTAATGCTATTGCACAAGCGCCCTAATAGCGCATAATCATCTATCTCATCTTCCTCCCGTAATGCTTTCAAATAATAATCCTGCACATGAAGAACATCACCTAAATCTTGGTTTATTCTCCCTCTATAATACCAAGCTTTTGCTTTTTTTCCCCGATCTTCGTTTTTTTCAAAATATTCAGTAGAAATAGCAATCAACGAATCTGAAGTAGGTTTGACATAAGTCTTATTTTGCGCTTCTGTCAAAAGTAGATAGTACATAGCACGATCTTTTTCTGAAAGATCATCTACTCCTTGTACTGTTGATAGCAATGTTAAAACGCTATCGGGATGTTGGGACATTATCTCTTCCGCATGTTCATATAGACCTGAGTGATGGTTGCATGACATTAGACCTATAATAAAGAACAGAAAAAAGATGTATAGATTTTTTTTCATATCTGTAACAATTTTATTTTTCACAAATGTAAGTAAAATCTCTAATCCAAAAAGTCTTGATTTTTTTTTATTGCTGTCCGATAAACCTTTTTATTGCAAGATAAAATTAGGGTCGATTCC
>ERZ778495.244-NODE-244-length-57867-cov-7.008510_pt1 | contig 57867 bp, 47 predicted proteins | sample MGYA00433100_ERZ778495 | MGnify/ENA primary metagenome ERZ778495 (study PRJEB29527, sample SAMN07138962) | mouse gut metagenome | material: feces | host: mouse | place: China:Nanjing | collected 2016-01-25 ...
GATGGACATTTAGACAAGTAATTGTCATAAGTAATTTATTAACAGTTCCTTAGTCTTGTTTTATCGCCTGTTACTCACCCAAAACTTTTTGATTAATTTCGCTAATTCCTCTGGTGCTTCCATATTTACTTCATGTCCAGCCTGCCCGATCAAATATAGCTCTGCATTGGCAATTATTTTTTTCATACGAATTGCAGCTTTTTGGTTAGCCTTGTCCTTTTCCCCACAAAGAATCATGATTGGGCAGGTAAGTCTGCTTAATTCTTTCTGAAAATCCAATCTTAACATAGATTTTGTTAGAGATAACATATCCTTTTTCGAGATACCTATTTCCAAAAAACTTTTTTCAGGCATCAGATGAAATATTATATTTTGAATATAAAGTATTCCTTTGGGCATTTTATACTGTGGCGCAATTAAAATTAACGATTGCACTTTCTGGAAATGCTCTACTGCATAATTTAATGCTAAAACTGCCCCCAGCGAAATGCCGCATATGCACACCTTACCATCATATTCCTCACAAGTTTTTTCAAACTGTCTAAACAGATTCGGATAATTTATATCCTGACCTTTTAACATCGAAAACAAATCTGGACAAATTGGATCTGGTATACGCAAAATGGAAAAAACTTTGTTCCAACTTGCTGCTGTCTGCCCCAGTCCATGCAAAAAGATGTAATTTTCATTTCTGTTTTCCATAAAACTGCTAACCCTCCATCTTTTAAACCTTACTTATACTCACAAACGATTAGATTTTCCTTTCTGCACAGCACGTACTGTCTGCTTACACAATATGGGCTGTGCAAAAATTGGAAAATCTTAACGGTCGTTAGTATATATATTCTTGCTTGTCTATTTCTCCAATCTTGCAGGACAAAAAGCCTCGCCGTAACCCGCTGCGCCTACGTTTTTTCTCCTACAATCTTGAAGAAATATCCTGCGTAATCTGAGCACTTATTTTCCTACATTTCCTTACGAAACCAAAATGATAATTTTTGATAACCTAAATGTTCATAAAATTCATGTGCGCCAATTCGTTGAAAACCTGATGCAAGACCAATCAGCGAAATCTTTCGCTCATGTGCCAGTTTCTCAACACGTTCCATCAGCATTTTTCCGATACCATGGTGCTGAAATTCAGGCAAAACAGCAAGCCCATTTACCTTAATGTATCCATTTGGTTGATCCATCGCTAAAGTTTCAACAGTTGTAACAAATCCGGCAATCTTGCCATCCACATCAGCAACAAATGTACAATAACGATTATCGTCTTTCATTTTTTCACAAGTTACAGTTACCATTTTATCTGTTACTGAAATAGCCCCAATGACATCACGCCAGAGTATTGCTACAGATTTATAATCTTTACTTTTTATTTCTCTTATCACAATATTCATGTTTTTCACCATTTCTTTCCAAGTCACAAACAAAGAATAAAAGTTTTGTCAAATTCTTTCACTCTTTCCTCCTGCATATCCAAATATTCCCTCCATCTCCCCTTAGGTTTTGAACAGTTCCTTACTCCATTAAATATATCACATTCCCCTCAACTTTCTGAATTAATAATTTAAGGTTATACTGTCTACCTATTGTTAGTTCTATAGCAGTATCGCTTTGGCTATATACTTGTATCTGTGAACCTATTTCCAATTGTTTCATAAGAATACTGTTCTCGGATATATTGGGTGTCTCCGATACATCTGATTTATCCGGTACTTCCAGACCATCAGCATCTGAACTATCCGGCACATCCAAAACATCAGCCTCCCGTTTCCCCTGCTCGCCCAGAGCATCTATTTGTATGGTATAGAGCATTCCATTGTCCTGCAACACTGCCTCTAGTACAGTTGCGGTTACAATAATTGAAGCAAATGTATCTAAATCAGCGTTATCCGTTATTTCTTGCTCCGTCTGCTCTGCATTGCTGCCTGCTATAGCAGTATGGTCTGTATCATATGCATCCTCCGAAACAATACTATCGCCAGCCGACGCAGCGTTTCTTTCTTGCGTATTATCTGATTTTAAAAAATCCTGTTGATTATCCGCAATCATATTGCCTGCAGCATCATTATTTGTAATTGCACTGTCCTTTAGAGCATTATCCATTACACCATTATCCACTATAGCATTATCTGCTATTTCATAATCCGACGCAGCATTATCTGCCATATCATAATCCGCTATAACATTATCTGCCATATCATAATCCGCCATATTATAATCTGCTGCACCGTCTGCCATATAGTCCGCACCTGAACCACTCTTGGCGCTTTTTCCTCCTCCCCTAGAAATATTAGAAACTATACTGAAAAGAAGCGGCACTGCTGCCACCATGCAAATACACGCTGCCACTGCTGTTCTGCGTATTATATTATCATTTATCTTTGAAGAAGTATCTGCCAAACTGCCTGCTCTATTATTGAGAAAAATCTGCAATTCTTCCCCTTGCGGACAATTACCGGCTTCTATCTGATTTTCTCCACTGTCACTTACCTCAATTCCGGCTTCTATCCGTTCCCATAAGTCGGGCACAGTTTCATTAATAAGAGTTTTATATTCCAAAGACAGGTTTTTATATCGTTTTCTCTGTGATTTTCGATGCAGTTTCTGATTCAAGTCTTTATTCATAGCCATGCCTCCTTAGCTTTTTGATTGCATTATGATACCGCCATGTTACGGTTCCCAATGGTATTTTTAGAATATCTGCAATCTCCTGAAACGTGAGCTCACCCAATATTTTCAGATGAATAATTTCCCGTTCTTTCGGCTTTAATAATTCCAATACTGCTTTTAAAGTAATGTCTGCAATTACTTTTTTCTCAAGATCCTCATCAGAGGCCTTCTCCGAAACGCCGTCTGTCAGGTCATTGGATAAGCATTCTTTTTTCCGCCTGCGCATAAGGTCAAACGCCATATTGCGCGCAATCACAGCAAGCCATGCACGATGTCCCTTTCCTTCTTGATATGTATGGGAAAGCCGCCAAAGCTTTATAAAAAACTCACTTGTTAAATCCTCTGCATCCTCCCTGTTTTGGACAATTTGCAGGATAATTGTATAAATATAGCCAATATATACATGGTAAATCTCATGCAGGGCAGATTTATCCCCCGCCTTCATGCGTTCCATACAGCTATAAAACTCTCCTTCCTCCACAGGCACTCCTTTCCATCCAAAATTATACGACTGACGCTAAGGAATTGTCAAAAAATAATTTGTTATTTTGATGCCGTATAAATGTTCATCTGCAAAGAAGATAATCGCGGGCGTAGCGGGCTACGTCAAGATTATCTGATGCCGCAGATGGATATTTATACAAGTCACTGGGCACTCGCCAGCTAGACAATCTTTCTTTGCATGCCCGTATATATAGAAAAACCGCCCCCGCTGCATTCCCTCTTTGCAGCAAAAGCGGCAGTATTCTTAGAAATCCCACGGCAGCCCACCTTCCTCTGAGGATTTTGCCCATGATACTTTCGAGGAAAGTCTGCCTGTTTCCAAGAAATAAACGACAATTTCTGAAATCAGCTTATCGTCTGTTAGCGCAAACATTTTCGGAACAGGAGTTTGTTTTCCATATGCCAAAAATGCTTCCTCCTGACTGTCTATGTAATCCTGATTCATTGGGACAATGCCGTCATCTCCATTATATAGAATAACAGTCCAGCCGTTTTCCCGCTCAAGGTTTAAAAACGTTTCATCCCCATACGGCTCTAGCGACATTGTCAGCGACACAACGTTCCCTTTCGCAACCGCCTGTGCTAATTCTTCCGTCATAATCTTTTTCAACGACGCATCCAGCACTTCCCAGTTGTCCATTTCATCATATACAAAATCTTCATTGTCCTGCCAATGCTGCGGCGTCTTGTAGAACGCCACATCTACATATTTAACGTGCTGCGTGCCGCCTTGCGATAAATCCAGTTCTTCCTCCGTCAGTACTGCATAATGATATTCAAACATCCGACTTCTCCCTTCCATAGAGCCTGTCTAAAATCTCATTCCCCCGTCTGCACACCCCATTATGTGGGATCTTTACCCCTCACATGCAGCATGTATCTGGCAAAAAAACAAATTTAGACAGGCTCTTATACTCACGAGTGGTCAAATTTACCACATATTCATGATGCTTCCCACTTGTGAGTCGGGTGATTTGGCAAATTTTAGTGACCATGCGTATAAATTATCCACAGTTTATGCACCGATGAAATGGTGTCTGGCTCTTCTAGTTCCTCAACTTTTTCCCTTTCTCAAAATATCTACAGTATGCGCGCCTGCACCGATTAAATCTTGCCGCTCACAAGTGGCAAGCTGATACTGCACAAAATACCCAAATTCTTCCTCAGTCATCTGGTTTAACACCTGCCGCATATAATTTGCCGCCCCATCCGGCGAAATAATTTTTATCCGCTCCAATCCCGCTGCTTGATTGAGTGCGTCAATATCTTCCAACCGCACATAATCATACAGTGCTTTCTCGTCCGCAATCGTATGAAAATCCTCTGTAAGCTGCCCGTTTTTGGCACAGTCTAAAATGTGATGCTCCTTAAATGCATAGGTTAATACTGCGTATTCATTCATGCAATACGCCACCAAAATAACGCCGCCCTCTTTCGTCACGCGTTTGGCTTCCATAAGCGCCTTTACTTTATCTGCAAAAGCTGTTAAATGATACATCGGCCCGAATAGCAGCGTTACATCAAAGGAATTGCTTTCCAGTTTCTTTAATCGCAGCGCAGTTCCCTGCATTGCCGTTAATTTCAGCGCATTTCCCAATGTTTGACCGTCTGGCATTGTTCTCTTTGCGGCGGCTGCCTTTGCCTTCTTTTTCAAAATTCCTAGATTATATTTCACCAATTCAACGGCTGTTACGTTATAGCCCTCCTCTGCCAGCGGGATGCTGTAGCGACCTGTTCCAGCACCAATATCCAGCAGCCGTATCGTAGACTTTAGACTGAATTCCTCCGATTTTAAGCCTACCGACTTTAAAGCTTTTAGCGATCTCTGCTGCATGCAGCATTGCAGATAATAGCGGATATATTCCATAGACACACGGTATTCCACCTGCCCATGACGCGACGCAAAGCGCTTTTCCTCATTAAATTTATTATAATACTGCTCCAATTCGGTCATTAGGCAATGAAAACCTCCATTTTCTTCTGCACCCATGTAATTACAGGGCCTAAGAAAAAGGCTACCAGCACCGTAACAATGCCGACATCACCGCCCAACAGAAATCCCGCTGCCATAAAACTAATATCCCAAATCATACGCACAATTTTAAATGGTACCTTTTTTACATGATTCGCAATAATAAACGGTAGTGCATCATAAGGCGAAGAGCCCAGTCCAGCACACATATATGCCGCAGCCCCCAATAAAAATACAGCAAGCGAAGGAATAAGCAGCGCATATCTTGTAACTGTCCCTTCAAAAAAGCCAAGCGGCAGCACCAGCGACCAAATCCAGCCAAAAAAATCGGATATGTAACCAAGAAAACACATATTTCCAATAGTACCAAAGCCAATCATACTTAAATCAAACCGTATTACAAACAAAAATGTCACTAAATGGCACATCAGCTGACACGTGCCGAAACTTAATGGCACAAAATTTGTCACGCCTTGTGTTAAGCAGGAACAGGGGTCTGTCCCAAGCGCAATGGATCTTAACAGCGAAAGCCCCAGCCCCTGTGCTATCACGCCGCATATCATCATTCCCATGCGCTTGGCAAACTTCGGCGGACGCGCAAACCATTGCAGATTTTGAAAACGATTTTTTCTATTATTGCCATTACTAGAACTCATAAAAATTATGCTCCTCATTTTTCGGCTTTTCCGGCGCGGTTGTATGTGGCACAGGCTCATCTTTTTTCTCAAGTAATACAGGTGTTTTGGGCTTCACTGTTTCCTTACGAATCTCAATAATCGGCCCGCCAGTTCCATTAATATAGTCACCTGTAATTGTCACCTCACCTATATTGTCATCCTTGGGAATTTCATACATAATATCTAGCATAAATTCCTCAATAATCGCACGCAGCGCACGCGCTCCGGTATCGCGTTCCATTGCTTTATCTGCAATCGCTTCCAGTGCACTGTCATCAAATACCAGCTTGACTTCATCTAGCTCCAGCAGCTTTTGATACTGTTTCAAAATCGCATTGCGTGGCTCCTTTAAGATCTTAATATAACTCTCTTTCATTAAGCAGTCCATTGGGCAGATAATCGGCAGACGGCCAATAAACTCTGGTATCATACCGAACTTTTTAATATCCTCAACCGTTACTTTTTTAAGAATATTGCTTTCCTTGTCAAATGCATCTTTTAATTCTGCATTAAATCCAATAGAGGACTGCTTCGTCAAACGCTGTTTAATAATCTCTTCCAAATCTGGAAACGCGCCGCCACAGATAAACAAAATATTTCTGGTATTAATCGTTGTTAATGGTACCATTGCGTTTTTGCTGTTTGCCCCAACGGGTACTTCCACATCTGCGCCCTCTAAAAGCTTCAACATTCCCTGCTGCACAGACTCACCGCTGACATCGCGCGAAGTGGTATTTTTTTTCTTGGCAATCTTATCGATCTCGTCAATAAAAACAATTCCCTGCTCCGCCTTATCCACGTCATTATCTGCCGCCGCCAAAAGCTTCGAAATTACAGATTCAATATCATCACCGATATACCCCGCTTCTGTCAGCGAAGTTGCGTCCGCAATCGCAAGCGGCACATCCAACAGCCTTGCAAGCGTTTTCACCATATATGTTTTGCCGCATCCCGTCGGCCCTAGCAAAAGAATATTGGATTTTTCAATTTCTATATCATCCATAGTTCCTGTTGAAACGCGCTTATAGTGGTTATAAACTGCTACAGAAATTACTTTTTTCGCATATTCCTGTCCAACAACATAATCGTCAAGCTGTGCTTTAATCTTGTGCGGTGCTGGTAAATCATTGATATTAAATACCGCCTCATCTGTTTTTTCTTTGGGCTTTTTCTTTTTCAGCCGCTGACGGTTGGGAATCCCTCCCTCCCCCTGCAAATCTGCTATGTTCACAAAACTTATGTTTGGAAAGCGCCGTTTTGCATTTTTTGACTTTATTTCATCCGGCGTCGGGATATTATTTAACATTCCCTGATAGTCAAATTGGCTGACTGTATCCATTGTCTTATGCATACAATCTGAACATACAGAAATATGATTCGGTAGTTTAAACATTCTGCCTGCCTTGCTCTCCGGCCGCCTGCAAATAAAACAGACATCTTCATACTCGCTTTCTTTGTCACTCTCCTGCTCTGTTTTATCGTCTGCTTCTTTCCCGTCTGTACTCTCTTTACCGTCTGACACACTCTCTTTGACATCATCAATCAAATCTTCAAATTCTAAATCGTCATCCCTATTTGACATATCTACCTCCATATATCAATCTTCTTTATGCCCCAAAACAACATTCACTGTTTTTTCCTGATAACCGCCCTCCTGCTGACGCATCAAAGTAATCTCTATCTCCATTCCAGCCGTATAATACTCCAAGATGCCTTGCAATTCTGTCATTTTAGTAACCTTCTCACCAGCAAGCGCCATAATAATATCACCTTTTTTAATACCCGCCTGCTCCGCCGCGGAACCCTTTATCACACGTGACACATAAACACCCGCTGGCATATCGTATTTCTCAATGGCTTCCTTGGAAACATCATCTCCCGAAACACCCAAAAATGCCCGCTGTTCCTCGCTTGCCTTGCGTTTGGTTTCCATCTGTGCCAACTCGTCAATAATCGGCTTTGCCGTCGCAATCGGAATGGCATAACCCATTCCCTCGATTACATAATCCGCAATTTTGCTGGAATTAATTCCAATCACCTCTCCCCTGATATTTAGGAGTGCACCACCGGAATTTCCGGGATTAATCGCCGCATCCGTCTGAATTAGATAATCCTGCCGAATATCTGGATCATCTGGAAATGCTTCTCGGTTCAACGCACTGATTACACCGGTTGTAACAGACTGCCCAAATCCCAGCGAGTTTCCTATGGCAATCGCCGGTTCGCCAACTTGCAGTGCATCAGAATCTCCTAATACTGCAATCGCAATCGCCTCAAGCGTCGGACTGCTAATATCCTGCTTAAACACAGTAATCACTGCCAAATCATCCTTTGGCGCCGTTCCCTTTACATAAGCAGCCACTTCTTTGTCATCCACAAATTGCACATACAATTCTTTACTATCTTCAACTACATGGTAATTTGTCACAATCAGCAGTTCTTCTTCTGTCTGCCCCACAATAATTCCGGAACCGTTTGCCTCCTCGTCTATCATCTGATCGTACCAGTAATCATATGCTGTATACTCGTTCGTAATCGCTACCACACATGGCATCACAGCCTTTACCACTTCCGACACATCCGAAACCACAACATTACCATATTCTGCTGATGAAATCAAATCTGCATTTGCCACATTCACATTCGCACCCGCAGACGGCTGCGTGTATGGCAGTGCTGGTTTTTGGTGCTCTATCTGCTCCTCCTGTTCCTGCTGTGCAAATGCAGAAACAGCATCGTCATCTTGCTGCGGCTTTTCCAAGGCATCTTTTCCAAAAGAATCCTCTGGCTTGGATTCTTCCGCCTTTGCGTTATTTGCTTTCGCCTCCTCCGAATTTGCCCCCTGCTCCTGCAAAAGCTTTGTCTTGGCAACCGCTTCCTGATAAAATTCTGTCTGTTTCAAGCGCTCTACTGCGTAAATACCGCCGGAAATATAGACAACCGCCATTACCACACAGCCAAGAACCGCGCATACCGTCTTGAAACTTGATGATTTCTTCTTATTTTCATTTTCCATATGGCTCCCTCCTAGCCCCAAAGGGCGAAACCAATCTTAGACCCCCTATTCCACCGTAACAGACTTCGCTAAATTCCTCGGCTTATCTACGTCGCAGCCTTTTCCAACCGCCACATAATATCCAAACAACTGCAGTGGAATAATCGCCAGCGAATTGGTAAAATAAGGGTTGGTTCTTGGAATATAAATTACGTAATCCGCCGCCTTTTCAATTTCTGTATTCCCTTCGTTTGTAACAGCAAGCACAAACGCTCCCCTTGCTTTTACTTCTACCATATTGCTTAGGGTCTTTTGGAACAATGCATCCTGTGTTGCAACCGCAGCAACCAATGTCCCCTGCTCAATTAGCGAAATCGTACCATGCTTTAATTCTCCTGCGGCATATGCTTCAGAGTGAATATAAGAAATCTCTTTTAATTTCAGCGATCCCTCAAGGGAAATCGCATAGTCAATACCGCGGCCGATAAAAAATACATCCTTTGCACCAATATAGCGGTTTGCAAAACGCTGTATTCTGTTTTTGTTGGATAACAGCATTTCTATCTGCGCTGGAAGCCGTTTTAAATCCTCCAGCATATTACAGAATGCAGGAGCTTGCAATGTGCCGCGCGCCTTTCCGAATTTCATTGCCAACAGATATAGCGCAATTAGCTGTGCACTATACGCCTTTGTTGTGGCTACTGCAATTTCAGGGCCTGCCCATGTGTACATAACATTGTCTGCTTCCCGTGCAATAGAGCTGCCTACAACATTGACAATGCCAAGCACTTTATGCCCCATTTTCTGTGTACCGCGCAGCGCTGCCAGTGTATCTGCAGTTTCACCGGACTGGCTAATTACCACAATCATATCACCTTGTTCCAAAATTGGGTTGCGATAGCGAAATTCGCTCGCAACATCCACCTCAACAGGAATCCTTGCTATTCCTTCAATTATATATTTTGCTGTTACCCCTGTATGGTATGCCGAACCGCATGCGACAATATGAATTTTGCGGATTGCCTGAATTTCCTCGTCTGTCATGCCAAGTTCTTCAATTACAATATCATTGTCCTTTATCCGCGGCATTAACGTATCCGTTACTGTTTTAGGCTGCTCATACATTTCTTTCAACATAAAATGTTCGTAACCGCCCTTTTCTGCTGCATCTGCATCCCAGTCAATTGTTACAGCTTCCTTGGTGATTTCCTCCTCGTCCACCGTATAAAAATGCATATGATCCGCACGCAGCCGCACAACCTCCTGATTTTCTATAAAATATACCTTTCGGGTATACTTTAGAATCGCCGGCACATCAGATGCAATAAAACAGCCGTCCTCATTCTGCCCTACAATCAGCGGACTGTCCTTGCGCACCGCAAAAATTTCATCGGGATGATCGGCAAATAAAATTCCCAACGCATACGATCCTTGCACGCGGTGCATCACTTTTGTAATTGCTTCCAGCGGATTTCCTTTATAATAATAATCAATTAAATGCGCCAATACCTCCGTATCCGTATCTGAAATAAACGTATAGCCTTTTGAAATCATCTTCTCTTTTAACGGCAGATAATTCTCAATAATACCATTGTGTACCACCGTGATGGTTTCTTCTGCATTAAAATGCGGATGTGCATTTTCATTGCTTGGCACACCGTGCGTTGCCCATCTGGTGTGTCCAATTCCCACCACGCCCTGCATTGTAGAGCCGCCATGTGTCAGCTCCTCCAATACTTTTAAGCGTCCTATTGATTTTGTAATCTGTATTTTCTCACCGTTAAACACAGCCATGCCTGCCGAGTCATACCCTCTGTACTCTAAACGCTCCAATCCCTCCAAAATTATCGGCGCCGCTTGGTGCCTCCCAATATATCCTACAATTCCACACATTTTGAACGATACTCCCTTCTAAGAAAATTTCATGATGCGTTCTTCCAATACCGCGGATTGGAAGTACACCACCTTATTATACCATATGGAAGGCATTTATAGTGCATTCCAAATTGATATCCTAAATATTTATATGCACTTGATAGTATCAACATTGGTATCAGCCTTTTCTTTTTGGATTCTATCAAATGTTTTGCGGTCTGTTTGACAAGCTGCATCCCCTCGCTCTGCGAAGAAACGCCTGCAAACACCTCTGGATGCTGCGCCTGCGATACACCCAAGTCAAAGTTGCGCCGAAACTGCTGCATACAAGTATAATTATGAGAATGAATGACCTGTGCCTTTGCTGCATAAACAATCTTAAAATGATTCTGCACCGCTTTGGCAGCATAAATCATATCTTCGTTAAAAATTGCCCGCGAAACAAATCCATCGAGTCTATCAAATATCCTTCGGTTATATGCTGCACATACATTCGAGCAAAAAAAAGTCTTAATGCCAAGCCGTTCTATATCCTCTATTGATTTTACCGCAGACTGATTTGGATAATTAAAACTTCGCGTATAACGCTCAATCTCTCTGCATTGTGTTCTAGGAAGTTGTCTTGCATATGCCACAGCCGCATTGGGTGTGCCCTCTAGCGCCTCCGCCAACTGCTTTATTAAGTTCTTATCCGCTGGCACGGCATCTTGTGTCATGCAGACAAAAATATCTGCATTTGAATACATTACTGCCTGCTGCCGCGTACCACCATGGTCAAACGCCTCCGCCGTAATATGGTGCACTTCAATATTGGGATAGCGCTCCAAAAGTCCAGCCGGCTTCATCAGTGCTGTAAAATATGCTTCTTCCGTATTGATAATAATGATTTTCCTTACAGGATACGTCTGTTGTTCCAGTGCTTTTAAAATATGAAGCACCCGCTTGTCTGGTTTGTAAGTCAGTAAAATAACGTCTATACTCTGCCGCATGGCAATTTTTACCTCATTTTTACAAAAGGGAACCGCTGCTGTTACGGTCCCCTTTCCATTCTATTACGACCCCGATACACTCACTCCGGTATCTGCTGCTATTTTTTTACTGCATTTCTTGACAGTGTCAGATGGTGAATAATCTGTTTCCTCATCAAAGAAAAATTCATGGAGAAGCTTGACATTCTGCTCTAAATCCACAGGGATTACAACGCTTGCCTTCCCAACGCGACCGACTTTTACATTACCCTCAAACGGGAAGCCAGTAGTTTCGCCAATTTCATATTGTGCGATATCCTTGAGCAATGTCGATATTTCATCCCACTCCAATGATGTAGCAATTTTAGGGAACACTGCCTCCGCTATTTTATCCAATGTCGAGGGATTTAGCGTAATGGCTTTTTTTGCTACTTGTTTTAGTACCGCCTGCTGTCTTTGTGTACGCTCGAAATCACCATTTCCTACATAACGGATACGACAGTATGCAGTCGCCTGCAGCCCGTTCAGCGTCTGAAGTCCTGCGTGTTTTACCGGCGTATAAGTTCCCGGATCAGCTTCATAATTTGGTTCTCCCTTTGCATTTAGCGTTCCGTTGGGCTTGCCTACAATACTTATCTGAAAATCGTTTAAATTCCCTATTTCGCTTTCTTTCACGTCAATCTCCACACCGCCTACAGCATCTACCAAATCAATCAACCCATCAAATCCTGCTGTTACAAAATCTGTAATATTCAAATCCAGATTCATATTCAGCATATTAATTGCCTGTTTCGGACCCCCTTTGGCATATGCTGCATTCGCTTTATTATAGGTATCTGTACTTAAATTCAGCCATGTATCTCTGTAGACAGATGCCATACGTACTTCATGCGAATCTAAGTTAATGGAAGCAATAATAATTGTATCTGTTCTGGTGTTTTTCTCCAATTCACCCTCTCTGGAATCCACACCAAACAGTACAATAGTACGATAGCCCTTCATCGCACTCTCGCCGGTTTCCAACTGCTGCTTAATTTCCAAATTGATTGCTACGTCACCGTCATTGATTTTCACAAATTTCACCTTACGCACTTTGGTAACAGCCCAGAAAGAAATTACTAATACAAGCAGCAGCAATATTTCCCCGACAAAGAGCAATATCCTATTTCGTTTTTTGCGTGCTGCTTCCTCTGGTGACAGATTCTGCTTTTTCTTCTTTTTTGACTTTGAAGCTTTCCCTGTTTTGGAAGTATTTCCCGTTTTAGAAGCCTTCTCTGCTTTATGCGTTTTTCCTGCCTGGGAAGCATTATTGCCATTACTTTTTGATGCCCTAGGCACTGGTGCGTCCTGTGCATATGCTTCCTCTTCCATATAATAATCTGATGAATACTGCTGATCCTGCCAAGATTCCTGCTGTTGTGGCTGCCTTCTTGGCGGCTGCCGCCTTTGAACGTTTTCTGTTGACTGCTCATAATACGGCTGGCGTGATCTCGATTCGCCAGATTGACTAGAGCGCGGCGGCTGCGGACGCTGCCTCGGTATATCAGAGGATTCGTAATACTGTTGTGTTTCCTCTGTCGTGGGACGTTTTCGCGGACGCTGCACATTGTTTTGACCATTATGGGACTGCTGCGGACGTGGTCTTGGCATATCAGCCGTTTCATAATACTGTTGTGCCTCCTCCTGTGGCGGTGCAGGACGCCTTCTCTGTGGCGGTTTCGCCTGCCCGCTGTGCGGCGGTGCTCCCTGCGGACGCTGCGTTTTCCTTGGCTGTCCGGAACCATTAGCAAACGGTCTTACATTTCTTCCCTCGTCTGCCTCGTTATTTCTGTTACTATTTGGTTTTTCATGATTATCCTGCATTTTACTTCTCCTAATCTTTAATAGGCGTTTTTGTTGATAAAGCCTTTGAAAAAGGTCAAAAACAAAATCCGAAAATCCAATGCCATAGACCAGTTTTCGATATAGTACAGGTCGTACTCAATCCGCTTCCGAATGGAAGTGTCGCCGCGATACCCGTTGACCTGCGCCCAGCCGGTAATGCCAGGGCGCACTTGATGCTTTATCATATACCTTGGTATCTCCTCCTTGAATTTCTCCACAAAGAGGGGTCTTTCCGGGCGCGGCCCTATCAGGCTCATATCACCCTTTAAAACATTAAAGAACTGCGGCAGCTCATCAATGCTGGTTTTCCTCAATATCCTGCCAATCTTTGTCACTCTGGGGTCATTTTTTCTCGTCCAGCCCTTTTTCTCGTCCTCAGACTCCTGTACTTCCATACTGCGGAACTTATACATCTGAAACGGACGATTATGCAGTCCCACCCGTTCCTGCTTAAATATCAAAGGACCTTTGCTTGTGGTTTTTACACCAATTACTGCTATCAGCATAATGGGAGAAAATAGTACAATTGCCACAACAGCGCCGAAAATATCGACGAAACGCTTAATCAGCATATTGGCAGTATTGGCAAGCGGCACACGCCGGATATTTACTACCGCAAGCCCTCCGAAATCTTCCAGATAAGGATGACTAGGAATTACACTGTTATAATCTGGAATAAATTTGGTATGAACGCCCGACTTTTCACATATATTAACAATATATTCCAAACGGTCGTAATCTGCCAAGGCTAGTGTAATGCCAATTTCATCCAACTGATTTTCAGGAAGGATTGCCTGCAGGCTGTCAATATCACCGATGACTTTTACTCCTTTGTAAACGGCGTCTACTGGCACTCTATCGTCCAATATGCCGCACACAACATAGCCCCATTCTGGATTAGATGTGACTTTATTGATATATTCCTCTGCCGCACGGGAATATCCCACCAGCAATATATGCTTAATATTGTAGCCCTTTTTCCGAATAAAGCGCAGAATACTTCTTACATATTTACGCATCATGGAATCAGCAACAATATTGATACCATAAAAAACGCCAACCATACCACGGGAAAAATCCGGAATATTAACGGCAAATAAAACCACCATAATGGCGATAAGCCCAATGGTATTGGCTTTCATTATATTAAATATCTCGTAAGTCGTCTTGGCAGTCCGCTTCGACGAATACAAGTCAAATGTATTGTATAAAATCAGGTAGCCCGGAATAATTGCAATAAGCGCTGTAAAATAAAATTCCGTAGGCAGAATACCTGTACCGGGTTCCATTTCCTTTACAGACCCACTAAGCCACAGGAACCATGCAAGCCAGTAAGACGCTGCCACAACAACTGCATCCAATAAGACCAGCAGCCTGTTAAAATATTTTTGATGATCCCTTATCAACTTATCTCACCTATACCCTTTTTCCAAACAGAAGGAAAGGATACCTTATATCGTATAATCTGATACCCGCCTATCATTCTACAATATTTGAGCCAAAAGTACAACTGATTTTTTTATTTGCACCCATCTCCTGTGTGTTAAAGACTTATTATTTGTCCAAAAAAAGCCGAAATAAATTTTTCCACAATGTAAATTGGATATTCATATAACACGAAAATCTGCTTTTTTCAAACTTTTGTTTGTGTTCTCTGCCCTTTTTGCCTGCTGATAATGTAAATCCCTTCCATAATCCAAGCAAATATTCTTTTCCATATCCTTTTTTTAAGAAAAATAAAAATTTTATAAAAAATCCTGCCAATAAAAACGGGAGGTTTAACATGATTTGAAATACTGGCATATTTTTATAAATCAAGTAGACGCTGTTTTTCGCTGCAAGCTTCGTTTTAAATGCATTGTATCTTGAGCCGCTTGCCGCGCTTCCTGCATGGTATACTATAGAGTTTGCCGCAAATCGGTTCTGATATCCATATAACTGTGCGCGGTAGCCGATGTCAATATCTTCCAAGTAAGCAAAGTGGTTTTCATCAAATAGCCCAACCTTATCTGGTGCAAACAATGCTCTGCGATAAATCGCTGCGCCGCCACAGGCAGCAAAAATTGTATCATCCTTTTGATAACGACTGGGATTTTTTCCTTTTCCCCGCGCGAATGCCCAGCCAAGCGCACAATAAAAATCGCCTGCGTCATCTATCTTATTGTGATCGTACATCGAAATCAGCTTTGCCGATGCCGAAAAAACCTCTTTGCAGCTATCCATTATTTTTTCGAGTTCATGCACAAAGGAAAGCCCTGCCCGCGTATCGTTATTTAATAAAATAACATATGTTGTTTTGCTTGCAAGAATCCCTTGATTTACCGCATGGCAAAAGCCTGTATTTTCTTGGTTTTCAATAAGATGCACCTGCGGATATTTCTCTTTTATCAGGGCAAGGCTGCCGTCATTGGAGGCATTGTCCACCACAATCACCTCTATATTCTGCGTAGTACCAGCATACAAGCTTTCCAGACAGGCATCTATAAATTTTATACCATTATAGTTTGGTATCACCACCGTCGATTTACATACTGTCATTGTACTTCCCATCCTATATTTTGCGTACACACTTTGGGTCTAAAAGCAATCTGCCACCTGCTTGAATAAGCCGTCTGCCCAATTCACTGTTTATCCGTTTTATCTTATCCACACCGCCCCTTGACCGTTCCAATTCCCGTATCCACTGTGGAAGCGGCGGCATATGGTTGCGCGCCATATCAGAGGAGCGATCCAGCGTAGCCAGCGTACTTTCATATGGATGTCCTGTTACGCTTTCATATATCTGCTGATAAGGTTTATTTACAGCTAAATTGCGGATATCCAGTTCCATTACATTCTGGTATAAATCCATACGATTCATATATCCCGCATAAAATAACGGCTGTCCTTGATAAATACCAGATGTTATTTTTCCCCGTTTTACAATATATCCGCCAACTGCTGCCAAATCCGGTCTATGCGTTAGCACTTGATTGCGGTATTCAATACGGTAAAATCCTAAATGTTTATCGTGGCGTACTTCCGATTTCCAGCCCATACGTGCCGTAAAGTCAATCAACGCCTTTTTGCCCGCCTCATATGCGTACATTTTGCTCTGTGGGTTTTCCGCTGTAGAGTTGGGATGACAGCGCCAATGGTAATGGACACCCTGCACGTGTAAGATTCTTTCCTCCATGCGCGGCTCTCCTTTTTTTAGCTGTCCCTCCCGCTCACGCAGCAAAAGGCTGCTGACAATACGCAGAACCAAGTCATAATCCTGTGATCCTTCATATTCCTTCCGTATTTGGAAATGCTTTAGTGCTGCAGTTTCCACTACAAGGAAATGACAGATATAATTATTTGTAAGAAGTAAATCTAAATTAAATTCATATTTTATATGTGGGTCGTAAAAGCGTTTGCCAGACTCATCACATTTATCTTCATCTGTATAGACCAAAATCGGACGTTTCTTTCCGATTGCCTTAGCCACACAGTACAACGCATCTGGTGTCAGCAAATCATCATGATCCAGTAATCCACAATAATCACCTGACGCATATTCTATCGCTCTATTGGTATTATCTGCAATCCCGCCATTGTTATCCAACTTTATATACCGAATACGGGTATCATGATATCGTTTCACTACCTGCTCGACAGAATCTGTCGTGCTTCCATCTGCGATAATCAGCTCCCATTTACTATAAGTCTGCCCAATACAACTGTCAATTAATGACTTCATATACGATTTCTGCGTTTCATATGCCGGAACAATAATCGAAAAAAGGATATTGGAAATGTCCTTATCCGCTTTCTGCGCCTCCAATAACACCTCTGACATTTCTACATATTTATAATCAGCTCCATATTTTGCCGTCACGCGCTCCAAAGCAGCAAGAAACGCTTCCTTATACCCGTTTTTCCTGCTATAATTAATTGTCTTCTTAATATTCTGTATGATTGCCATTAGCACGCCCCATCTGTTTTCTGTTCAAGAAAAATTTTTCTGGTAATAAAATTATAAACCATTACAATTGCAGTGGCAATGACTTTTCCTGCCGCAAACCACAGTGTATAGGAAGCGGTTTCCCAAGCGGCTCCCTCTATCTGTGCCTCCACAGAATGCATTGCACTGTATACCCAGACAACTGTATCACGCAGCGCCTGATAATTGTCATAAATTACGGAACAAACCCAAAGAATCAGCTCGTTTATCCCCAAACCAATAATACTTAACACACAAAAAATAACAAATTCTTTCTTTCGGTCAAGTTCCGCTTTCCTGACAAACACAAATTTCATGCTTAATAAATAATTGATTATCAGCGAAATCGAAAATCCAAAAAACCCACCTATCAACGTTGCTGTGCCCTTCGATACCATATGAATCAACATATCGACAAGAATAATGGAAATAATAAAGTCGATTAAAAAGCACAATCCGCCCACAAATCCAAATTTAATTATCTGGGACATTAATTTTTTCATAAATCCCCCTATCTATCTAATCGATTAGGGAAATGACCCTTTTCCCTAATCGCTGCGCAATCGAGCAGGGGAATGTCCTTCTCCACTACTCGTGCGCTAGGCGTCCGTCAGCGAACCGATTTATCGGTTTGACGACATACTTCATTTGGACGCCCGTGTGCAATCGAGTAGGAAAAATTCATCTTTCCCTACTCGTGCGCCGAATGCGGGCAGCTTTAGCTGCACATTTCCTTTCCGCATTCGTGTGCATAAATAACAAATGGCTGAAAGCAGCGTTCCAGCCATTTGTATTGATTCTTCAATTATTGATTCTTCAATTTATGCTTCAATGACTGCCTTTACTTCGTTTGTTAAATCTTCTACTTTCTTCTGTGCATCTTCAAGACTTGTACCTTTTACACCCATATAGAACTTAATTTTAGGCTCCGTTCCGGAGGGTCTTGCACAGCACCAAGAATCATTTGTCAGGTCAAAATAAAGCACATTGGACTTTGGCAGACCTGTAGGATATTCCTTGCCAGTTGCAAGTTCTGTAATTTTGTCATTCTCATAATCACGCAGACGAACAACTTCAAGCTCACCAAACTTCTTAGGCGGATTGCTACGCAGTTTATCCATCAGTGCCGCGATCTGCTTCGATCCGTCAATTCCTTTTAATGTAATCGCATACTGTGTTTCCTTGTAGTAGCCATACTTCTCATAGATCTCAAGCATCATATCATAAAGCGTCTTGCCCTGCTTCTTGCACCATGCAGCCACTTCGCACAGGCACATTACAGCCACAACAGCATCTTTATCCCTTGCGTGAGTTCCTGCAAGGCAGCCGTAACTCTCCTCAAGACCAAATACATAATTGTTGGAGCCTGTCTGCTCAAACAGTTTAATCTGTTCGCCGATAAACTTAAATCCTGTTAAAACTTCAATTAATTTCACATTGTAAGCCTTAGTGATCGGTGCTGTCATATTCGTTGTAACAATTGTTGTAACAAGCGCTGGATTCGCTGGCATAGTCCCCGTAGCCGTACGCTCCCTTAAAATATACTCTGCGATCAGCATACCTGACATATTTCCTGTAAAGGATTTATATTCGCCGCTCTTTGTATCCAGCGCATAAATCCCAAGCCTATCTGCATCCGGATCGGTAGCAAGCACGATATCTGCATTCTTCTCCTTAGCAAGCTTTAAGGCATATGTAAATGCCTTGGGGTCTTCTGGATTCGGATAGTCTAATGTTGTAAAGTCCGGATCGGGATTTTCCTGCTCAGGTACTACATAGACATTTTTAAATCCAAGCTCCGATAAAATTCTGCGCACTGGCTTATTTCCTGTGCCGCACAGTGGTGTATAGACAATCTTAATATCGTCTGCTACTGCGCTGATTACATCAGGATGAATAATCTGCTTCTTTAACTCTGCCATATAAGCATCATCAATATCCTTGCCGATCACTTCATATAAACCTGCATTGATTGCTTCCTGCTTGTCCATTGTCTTCACTGTGTGATAATCCGTAACCGCTTTCACTTCGTTGATAATATCCTTATCCTTAGGTGCTGTAATCTGTGCGCCGTCCTCCCAGTACACTTTGTATCCATTATACTCAGGCGGGTTGTGGCTTGCTGTAATTACAATACCAGAAATACAGCCCAGTGTCCGCAATGCAAACGAAAGTTCTGGTGTTGGACGCAGTGACTCAAATACATACGCTTTAATTCCATTTGCAGCCATGCAAAGCGCTGCCTCATCTGCAAATTCCGGCGACATCCGGCGGGAATCATATGCAATCGCAATCCCTTTCTTCTGTCCGCCAGCCTTAATAATATAGTTTGCCAGACCCTGAGAAGCCTTCCGAACGGTGTAAATATTCATTCTATTCGTACCTGCACCGATAACGCCTCTAAGTCCGCCTGTACCAAATTCAAGTTCCTTGTAAAAACGTTCCTCAATTTCGCTCTCATTATCCTTGATTTTCAAAAGTTCATCCTTTGTTGTCTGGTCAAAGTAATCATCATTTAACCAGAAATTAAATTCGTCCATAAAACCCATTTTGTTACCTCCATATAAATATGATATAATAAAATATGATAATAAAATATGATAATAAAATATGATATAGTAGTGCACTTTTTTTCAAAAAAAATACACCCTTGTATCCTCTTTCAAGAGAATACAACACTCATATATTTATTAAAGCAAAAATATGAAAATTTTGCAAGGTTTAGTGCAAATTTTACCATTTTTAAGTTGATTTTATCTTTTGTTTCTCTACTGGCACTGTCCGCAAAGAATAGTCACTGTAGTCCAGTGAAAAATTCGGATTATAGTAGGGGTCGCCTTTTTCCAACACGGTTTTCCATTTTTCACGGAAATATTGGGACTCCTCCTCATAGCGTTTCGCTTTCGCTGCATCAACCATATCGCTCCCGCGCGATGCCGATTCAAAATGATACAGTTCTGCAAATGGCGTAAAAACGTTCAAATACCCCATCTCTCTAAGCCGCAAACAGAAATCCACATCATTTAAGGCAATCCGAAATGATTCATCCAAACCGTCTGCGGCTTCAAATAGTTCCTTTTTCACCATTAAACACGCGCCCGTCACTGCCGATACATCCTGCGCATAACAGAGTTTCCCCATATATCCCAGATTGTCATAGTTTATCTTGTAATGCGTATGCCCTGCTGTTCTGTGTGCCCCCAGACCAATCACAACGCCTGCGTGCTGGATTGTACGGTCTGCATAGTACAGTTTGGCGCCGACTGCCCCCACATCAGGACGCTGTGCATACATCAGCATTGCCTCGAGCCAGTTCATAGAAATTATCTGTGTATCGTTGTTGAGCAGTAATAAGTATGCCCCTTTGGCATATCCTGCGCCAAAATTATTAATTTTGGCGTAATTAAAATCGCCTTGATATTTTACCACTGATATTTTATCTTGATTTTCTAATGTCTTATAGTAATCCAACGTCGCATTTTCCGTACTGTTGTTCTCTATTATAATAATTTCATAGTTGTCATAGGTAGAACGTTCCTGAATTGATGTAATACACCGCCGCAAATCCTCCACATGATCCTTATTCGGAATTAAAATCGAAATTTTATCCTCTTTTAAAATCTCATATTTAATTTCAAAAATCGTGTCAAACGCCCTTGTACTTTTAATTTCAAAATTTCGAAAACCGCACTTTGCCAAATGATCTGCAACCGCTCCCTTTGCCGCCGCTATCGCATATGGTTTCGCGCTAATATCACTTGCCGTGCTGTTTTTATGTGATCGCCAGTAATAGAGCAACTTAGGCACGTGCACCACCTTTTTAGCATTGGCGGTTAAGCGCAGAATCATATCGTGATCCTGACTGCCGTCAAAACCGCTGCGGAACAACTCCGTCCCCTCCAACAATTCCCTTGAAAATACGCTAAAATGGCAAATATAATTATTTGCACGCAAATTGTCAATCGCAAAATCCGGCTTAAAATGCAGTGTTATCATATTGTTAATGCTATCGCCCTTAAAGGTCGTTTCATCACAATAAATATAATCCGCTCCCTGCTCATTTATCACTTTCACATACTCATACAGCGCACAGGGATGCAGCACATCATCATGATCAAAAAGCCCGATATACTCCCCTGTCGCCATAGCAAAACACTGGTTTGTATTTCCTGCAATCCCTTCATTTTTCGCAAGCCGCTTGTATACAATACGCGGATCGTCCTTTGCGTATGCCTGACAACGTTCCTCGACTTCATTGTGTTCTTGGTCTGAACCATCAGCAAGGCAGAGTTCCCAGTTTTGATACGTCTGCGCCTGCACAGAGCCAATCATTTCCTCCAAATAGTTTAACGGCGTATTCCAAAGCGGCACCAAAATGCTGCATTTCACCATTCTCTGAAATTTTGCCTCCTGCTGCCTTTTTGCCTCCTCTGGTGATGGAAAACTTGCCGTGCCGTGAATCTTCTTCGCCTCTGCTTCCATTTTCTTCTGCCGCAGCTTCCGCGCAATTCCCTTTGGCCCGCCGAGATTACGAATACGCCTGTAATTCCGAAGCCCCCAATGCATTCCCTGCCGCAGCGGCTTACTCGCCTTCCAAAGAGGGTTGTTTTTAATGCGGTCAAGCTGAAACTGAAGGTTGTCCGCTTCGTTCTTTGCGTCCGCCAGCCGCCCCGCAAGCGACGCGGCACGCGCCTTCTCCTGCTCATACGCCTGTCGGTAAAATTCTATATCCGATAAATGCTCTTGATTTTTTTCCCTGTTGTTCATGGCACTAGACCTTTCCATAATTTACACATATTCCTTAGTATTATAATGCCCTTTTGACAGAATAGCAAATACATTATTGAAAAACTTTTGTAAATTTATAAAAAATATGATAGTTCATAAATATTTTTCATTTTCCTATATGATTTCAGACTTGTTTCCTTTTGTATGTTATGATATTATCAGGAAAGAACATATTATTATATCTACATTCTCATTGTTTATGTAATTTTACTGGAAATAAGGAGTCTTTTATGCCGAAAAAAATGTCAAGAGAAGAATTAATTGATTTAACAGAATCCATTTACACAATGTATAATAAAAACACCAAAAGATTCTTAGAAGAAGATGAACACCTTGCATTGATACATAAGTTTTTAGAAAACATCAGCCATCCTGCAGGTACTGACCTGATATTCTATCCGGAACTAGTCGGTCTGCCTTCTAATCCAAGTGTTTATGAAATTGTTGATTTAGCAATGAAAGAATTTCCCCAAACGGAGCAGCTACCGCCGCGAAAAAAAGTTTGCTACACCCGAAAACACGCGCAAAAACCACCAAAGGACTAAAATACTTGCAGCTATTGTAACCCTTTATTTTAATTAATAGAAGAACAAACGTGAAAGACCTTAACAATACTTTCACAATTTGTTTGTATCTTGGAAAGGAATGGAGAAAAACTTGAAATTTAATTTTACATGTGACGATATGGATGGTTTTATCTTAATAGATGCCAGCTATCAAAAAATTTTTGACAGCGATATGCTCTACGCACTCGATATTCTGCTGGATATATCTGGCAGTTCAGAACTTATATACGATTTTCCCAATGAAAACTGGAAAACTGTAAGATTACGTGAAACTGCTTCTATACGAAACTTCTGCAGCAGCGGCAAAATGATACTCTGGTTTTTTGGCAATACTGTAAAGGAGGGGGAAATAGAATATACTGATACCCTCCGCAATGCCTACCAATGGCTGTACCTTCCTACAGGAAATTTACTGGCTGTTTCTGCAAGCGAATTGATTCAGTGCCTATCATATCCCGAATTGGAAATGGAAATAACTTTTACGCTCACTGTCGCAGCAGGCTGGTACGCCGTTGCAAGAGAATACCTCCCCGCGGCAAATTCTGCCATTGAAAAAATATACTACTGCAAAAAAGAGCCAACCGTTTCACATTTCCATAATATTTCGTAACGCAAAGCGGAGAGAAACTGCTAATATAAATTTGCGTCAGCGTTCCCAAATAAAATCATCGGAGTTTAAATTATACAATGTATTGGATGCTCCTTTTAAATACGCATCATTGGATGCAATCATTTTAATTTCCTCCCACGTCGTTGCCTTAAATAGTCGCGCCCAGGAATCTCTAAGGAATTGCCAAAAAATAACTTGTTAATTTGATGCGTTATTTATTGACAGTTTCTAACACATTCCGGGCAAATTTGTCACTATAAAATGAAAAAAAACACTCGTGAAATGTAAAAATTAATACAATCCCTCTGCATCCAAGTATCTTCCGCTCCACACCACATATTCTCTCTGCTCTTTTGCATAAATTCCAATCTCATAACATCCTTTTTGCAGCGCATTTTGAGAAAACACCACTTGTATTCCTGCAAGTGCTGTGTGCTGTGTCCTTTTATTTCCTGTTTCATTCACAAATAGGTTCTCTACATCCCTTCGCAGCTTAGGAAAAATAGGCAGTTTATACACCACGTTTTTGTTCTCTACAGACCGCAGTAACAGTGCCCTTTCCACTTTGGCATTGTCCGTTTGCGCAATAGCACACCATCCTATCATCCGCATCTCCCCTTCTGGTTGCATATCGCTACTTTCCACACTATCAATTGCATATAAAATGCGGCTCTCTCCTGTCAGCTTCCGCAGATATTTATTTTTATGCGATATGGGAAGTAAGCGCACTTCTTTCTTGGATAAAAGTTGGGGGCAAACGGGCTTGTCACATTGATATAAATACCCTGTGTGATACAAGACATCTTTCTCCCACTGTACTAGATTCGGGCTGTAAAAAGGGTCGTTTCCTTTCCTATTTGGATGTTTTTTATAGAGCAGCTCCTTTTCAGCCGATAAGCGTTTTTGCTGCTCTGGTGTGGTATCTAAGCCGCGACTTAAAGATTCATGGTGCAGCAGTACCGCCTGATTGCAGAGTATATTGTAAAAACCTGCCTGATAGAACCGAAAACAAAGTTCAACATCATTATAGGCGACTGCCAGACTTTCATCAAAACCACCAACCAGCACAAACTTATCCTTTTTTATTAGCAGACACGCCGCAGTTACTGCAAGCATATTGTAGTTGACAAGGTTTACGCCGTGATATAAATTGCCCCTATCCGCGATTCCGCACAGCTTATGCGCAGGCCCTATCCCCATATTGGCAATTCCTATATGCTGAATCTTGTATGCTTCCAACGCCTCGCCTTGATTTAGCGTCTTACAATCCGCAAACGTTTTTTCGTGCTCTGCCTTTGGATAATATAATTTGGCTCCAACAGCTCCTGCGTGCTCTAATATTGCCAACTGCATCATACAAGTCAGCCAATCGGATTCCTGCTTTGGATACGGATTTTCTTGTTGGATGTCCTTCCATTTATCGGTGCATAAGACTTCAATATCATCATTTAAAAACAGCAGATATCCTCCCTTTGCTGCCTGCGCACCTTGATTGCACATTGTCGAAAAATTAAACGGCTGCTTCTGATAAAGAAACCGAAGCGGCTGTTTCTCTTTTTGGAAACAGCTTTTATTAAATTCCTCAAACAGCTTTTCCAATCGTTCTTTTTCCACATCACTGCTGCCGTTATCCACAACGATCACCTCATAATTGGGATATCTTGTGTATTCCGCCAAAGAAGAAAGACACCTGCCAAGTATCTCTGCATGGTCTTTACTGGGAATAATAATAGAAACCAGCGGCGGCGCCTGCAATAATGCATCTAATCCCTCCCCAACAAACGCACCTGCACCATACAATTTTTCACTCTCTACTAAATTCAGATTCGTATATAACACTTTCGGGATATGTAAAATCCCCTGTCTACCCTTTTCAATACACTCATTTACCGGATAATCTCCTGTGATATCCCTATATGCTACAACATTCCATTCCAGTTTTTCAGCCTGTTTTTCCAACACCCTTGTTTCCCCAACAGTCCTATTTTCCGTACTTTTGTTCTGTGCTTCCAGACTCTCAACCTGCTTTCCCGAAATATAACATTCCGCAATACGGAGAATCATCTGATATAGACTATCCTGCGATTTCCATACACGCTCTAACGCTTTCCCGCAGACTGCAAAAATATTTCCTATATAAAAAAAAGATTTCAGCGTATCCGGCGAAAAGTCGGGCTTAAACCACGGTTTCCCACAAAACAGCCCCGTTTCAGCATCGCGAAAGGGCAGCAATACCTCCTTAGAAAAATGATCTTCTGACATATCATACAATTCCTCTAAAGTACCAAAATAATCCTCATCTGCATAGACAAGTTCCGCCTTGGGATGCGCTGCAAAAGCCGCCGTCAATTCCTGTATCGCATTTTGCGCAAGCCTGCCTGCCGCTCCAGCAAAAATATAGATCCCCTCCAAGTCAATCCACGTTGCATCCAGCAAATCCGCAAGCCTATCCATACAGGAACAAAAAGGAAGCAAATAAATATGCTTCCCTAACACCATCAACTCAAGTTTTCTCGGCAAAAAATCCATCCGATTTCCCACTTTCGCATAATCTTGCGCCTCTAGCTTCCACTGCAAATACGGCGTACACTGTGCAAACAGCTCCTTTTCATAGTCCATCACAATTAAAACTCCTATTTCCTTAGATCCTACCGCAGTATGATGCGGTTTCCTCAATATATTATAACCTCTACAGTCCTTTTTACTCCACTACTAACGTTTTCTTCGTATTTCGATACAGCCGCTGCCTTGAACATCGATCTTTGGCAGTGATCCACAACTGATACGTATCTGGCGGAAGTACATTTTCTGTAATCCAGCAGCAAAAACCTGTCATCTCCACATTGGTTTCATCTGGCAGGATTGCCGCCACATCTTTGCGATAACGTTTCTGTATTGGCAGTTCCCAAACGTTTCCTGTACTGCTGCGAAACAATAGCTTATAACTGTAACGGGCATTATCCACGTTTGGAACATATGCCCAGCCTTTTATCAGATAATGCGTTTTCTGAAATTCTCCTCGGATATAGCCATCTCTGCCGCAGTCCTCCACAACGACCATAATTGCCTGATTCATAGATTTTTCTCTAGGAAGCGGCTTCCCTTTACGCAAAATGCTGTCTGTCCCTGCTGTATTAACTAATTCATACCCCTCCAGCCATCTGCACGAAAACTCTGGTTCTCCGGCATTGAGCAAAGTTCCGATATAGGGATCATTACGATAAAGCGGTCTGTGTCTTTGGTAAAGCCGTTCCTTTTCACGGATTAGACGTTTTAGTTTTTGCTCATCCTGCATATCATCGCCGCGGCTTAAGGATTCGTGATGATAAAGCACAACATCATTGCGCTGCACATTACACAATCCTTTTTCATAGAGTCGGAAGCAAAAATCCACATCATTATACGCTACCGCAAGTTCCTCATAAAGCCCGCCGCACGCTCTATAAACCTCGCTGCGCACCAAAAGGCAAGCAGCCGTTACACCGATTACATTGTAAATAAACCAGTTTCTTCCATAATAATAGGGTACGTTATCTTTCATTTTCTTTAACTTATGTCCTGGGCCGTAAATGGTATTCGTTATACCTGCATGCTGAATAAAAGTAGTATTGGGATACAGCAGCTTCGCACCGACAGCTCCCACGTGTGCAAGCGATGCCTGCCCTACCATTTTTGAAAGCCACAATTCCTCTATCACTTCCATATCATCATTGAGCAGCAAAATAAAATCCCCTTTTGCTGCCTTGGCACCCAGATTGCACATTTTTGAAAAATTAAATTCCATTGACTGATACAGGTACGTAAACGCACATTCTTTGCGAAATTCTTCTAACGTCTGCTTTGTCTGCTGCGCGCTGCCGTTATCTACAACGATAATTTCAAAATTTTTATATGCGGTAAAACGGTAAATGGAACGAATACATTGTTTCAGCACCTTTTCATTGTCCTTAGAGGGTATTATAATACTGACAAGCGGCGAATTTTCCACTTGATAAATAGGATAGGAAATTTGCGTTCTGCTGTCAGTATATTGCTCTCCTTTCAACCCGCGCCGCTCCATTGCTGCCTGGCGAATAGCATTATACGCTGTACCAGCACCGATGAAATCTATTTCATGCATTAAGCTTTCTTCGATTTCTGCACGGTTCTGCCCTTTCCGGTAGGAATGAAACAGAATTTTATCAATGTTTCCAACATTCTTTCCCGCATCTGTCGCTTTCAGCGCAAAGTCATAGATATTTTTCTTATAATCAGAATCGCCAAGCCAAGGAAGCTGCGCAAATGCCTTTGTCCGCACAGCAAATATATTTCCAAAATAAAGAAAAGAAAACAATGTATCTGGCGACCAGATCGGTTTTGTCCAAGGAAAAATGCGATGCACAATCTCATCATTGATTTCCCTGCGCGCAATCAGGCTGGTTCGATTATTATCTGCCTCTATCGGCAGCATCCACACATCTTCGTCCGCATACGCAATATCAATGTCCGCATGATTTTCAAAGAAATCCTGAAAGGCACGAAAAGCACGGGTAGAAAGGCTTCCATGCTCCGATACAAACAAAATATACTCTGAGGACACCTCCGCTAAAGAAAATAACGCGCCACACTGTTCTATAAAAACGACTGTAAAAGAAGCCTGTGCTTCCTTTCCTGTCCGGCTGCTATACGCCCGCTCACCATATGCACGCGATTCCAACGACGCACTGCTGTCCAAACTTTCGTTCTCTTGAATCCACAATAAATAGGGATCGGTCTGACAGCGCAATTCCTGTTGGTATTCTTTGATACAGTTTTGATACAACTTATTTTGTACTGCTGTCTTTATATTGTCTAATATCATAAACAATTAACTCCTAACACCCTGTCTTATTTTCTCCACTGTTTCCGGATAAATCCCTTTGCTCTTGCCACAACATCCTCCTTTGCTTCCTCTGGCACCGCCGCTTCTGGTGTTACAGCAAATTGTTTCGCCAGCTTTTCCGGTAATTCCAAAACTTCCATATCCACCATAAGCCTGCCGCTTTGCTCTACCGGAATCACTATATTCGGATCCGTGGATTCAAAAACAATACTGCCACACGCCTGCCGATAACCATTTACTTCCACTTCCTCCTGTGTATATTTTTTATCTCCTATCTGTATATTGCGGATATCCACAACACAACAATACGCACAAGGATCTATCCGTACCTTCACTGCGCCCTCTGGAATATCATACACCAATCTTAAATTTCTTTCCTCAATAAAGCAGTCGTGAAACGTCCTGGAATGCTCCTCGCTAAAACCCTCGCCATAATCGACAAAAATTTGCGCCACAAACTTAACATTCGCAAAAATACAGTATTCCAGCATTCCCTTTAACGCATATGCTCGAAAGCCGATTAATTCGCGCATCTGCGGCACGGAAGCATGGTCACCGTTAATATAGTGCTGAAATTCTTGTTCCTCCTCGGCAGCAGCCGCAATCTGCTCCTGTGAAAAGCCCAAAACCTCCTGCATCAACAAGTCCTCGCAGCTTTTACGCATTTCGCTCCCCAAAATATAATTATAAAATGCACGAAACGCAATATCCTTAGCATCTACTCGTTTTTCGAATGTCCATTCGTAGTCAATAATATGCCAGTCCTCGCCGTCAACAATAATATTCGGAAAAATAAAATCCAAATTGCTAATGGTAAATTCTGTTTCACGGTAATAAAGCCACTCCATATACTCCGTAATCCACTTGCGGAAACCATCCATGTCCGCCGCCGCAAGACACGCATCAAGTAACGTTTCCAATGTAGTTCCTTTACAGAACGAAAACGCAAGTCCCTTGTCGGCAGCTCTATCAATTGTCCGGCAGCGATTAATCTTAATTTTTGTACCCTCGTAACGCTGGGAAAGCAGGCGGTATGCATGAAGCGTATTGACAATATGCCCATTTGCTGCTGGTGTATGCGGAATTTTTTCCACATGAAAATGTCCAGGCGCATCCTCCACAATTGCTGTACGGATCGCCCACTTCTCCCCCCTGTCATTAGAAAACTTGGTATAAGCCATATCTGGACGTTTGCCAATCACTAGCAGATAAGCATTAGAAAACAATGGAAAAACCTGTTCCTCAATAATCTGATCAAACACCTGTTTTTCATCAAATAACAATACACGCTCTTGGTCAAAATTCCTTAAATTGTTAGAAAGTTCACCTTTTTTGGGCAAATAACGGTCAGAATAAATCATGGTTGCAAACTTATAGTCAGGATACGGATAATAGAAAGTATATTCCGTAATTCCAACTTGTTCCATCAGTGCTTCTAATCCGCGCCGCGTAAAAGTTCTTGCACTTCCGCCGCCGTGATAACCCTCCAAACCAGAAAAATAAGTTCCAAGATGATCTTCTCTGCATCCTGCCCAATATTTCAATCCAAACTGGTTTTCGATTGCAATCATCATTTGTCCTTCCGGCTTGCGATGCCGGTTACAAATCTCCATAAAGTCCTGATAAGGCGTCGTGCCGCCAATATACGCCCGCCCGTATTCAAACACACCAATTAACAGCACATAGTCAAAATCCGTCGGAAGCATTGGCTCAATATCCTGAAAATTTCCTACCATAATTGTGATATTATCCTGTTCCTTGTTACGGTATGCATTGACAAGACTACGTTTCTTGGATAATTCAATGCAGACTACCTGCCCCGCTTTTTTTGCCACTGCTCCCGTAATTGCACCACAGCCAGAACCAATCTCAAGAACTTTATCGGTCTTTTGAAAGGGAATCCAGTCAATAATATTGGTTCGCAGCGGTGATAAATGATAAAATATCGGCCAGTTTTTCTTTTCCTCTATTATTTGTGGGAAACGCGCTATTGGATTATTTTTCACAATCTCCAGCATCTCATCTTCTACAGCGCCATCTGTATAGATATCCTCGCCGGAATAATACGATAAATCCAATACCACACTCCCAATTTTTTCCTGATTACCCATTTCATAATCCCCCAATTTGATTTTATGTTCTTAATTTGCGTGTACATCACAAACTGCTACTTTGGAGTTCATATCATAGTACCCGACCGTATTTTTATCAGAAATCACCGTAATATCCAATGCATCATACAACCTGTGATATACTTGAAATTCATTGCCGTTATATCCGGTAACGCCAAAAGAGATCAAATATTCTCCGCCCTGCAAAGACATTTTCTGCGTAAAGCTGACAAGTTTCTCGCTTCCTGCAGAAACCGACTCCAAAAATGCTTTCTCAAACATGGTATTCGTTCCTGTAATCTCCGTCCCCTTTGCTGTCTTGATTGAAAACGCAAAAATAGGCGCTGGCAAATCCTGATGAAACCGTACTTTCATATAAATGCCAAACTCCATACCCTTTAAAATCGCATTGGTGCGCACGCCGCGATCATCCACAATATAGATTTCCTCAATTTCTGCCTCTCTTGTCCCATACTCCAGCGTCTTTGTATTCTCCGCATTCCCTTCTCTTGCACGTTTCTGCACTGCTGCCTTTGTATGGACTGCCTCCTGCACTTCTGCATCATTTAACAGACTTTGCTCTGACTTTTGCTCTGGCAGTTCATATTGCCCTACCAGCACACGTTTGAAATCATCAATCATTTCCTTAGGTGAGCCTTCTCCTAATTTCACGCCTTGATTCAGCAAAATTACACGATCACAATACTTCGCAATACTACTTAAATCGTGACTGACAATCATAATCGTTTTGCCCATTTTTTTAAATTCTTCAAATTTGTGATAACATTTTGCCTGAAAAAATACATCCCCTACCGAAAGCGCTTCATCTACAATTAAAATCTCTGGTTCAATATTAATCGCTACAGAAAAGGCAAGACGCACAAACATTCCACTTGAATACGTTTTCACTGGCTGGTGCACATAGTCGCCAATATCTGCAAAATCAAGAATATCTTGCAGCTTCGCATCTATCTCCGCATTGGAAAATCCATTCATTGTTCCGTTTAGGTAAATATTTTCCATACCAGAATATTCCTGATTAAACCCTGCACCCAATTCCAACAGCGCTGATATTCTGCCGTTTACTGTAACCGCCCCGCTTGTTGGATTTAACACACCCGTTATAATCTTTAAAATCGTAGATTTTCCCGATCCATTTGTGCCAATAATTCCAACGCATTCCCCCTGTTTCACTTGAAAATTGACATTGTTCAACGCAAAATGTTCTCGATGTTTTACGTTTCTTGTCAGACCGAGTGCTTCTTTTAACCGATCCATTGGTTTATCATACAATTTGTATATCTTGCATACATTCTGCACCGCGATTGCGATTTGTTCTTGTTCTTTATTCTCACCCATACGTTACTCCAATACTATGTTATAGTCCTGCCTTACAAAACTGTAACAATACTACAGCAGTTCTGCCTTATAATACATCAGCAAAATGCACTTTCAGCCTGCGGAAAATCAACGCCCCGATACCGAAAAATACTACCGTTACAATCCAAAAATAGGACGTAGAATAGAAATCCTGCCAAAACCAAGTTTTTGCAAACATCGCATCACGGTAACCATTTACAATATAAAATACAGGATTAATCTTTAATATTTTTTGAATTACCGGACTGCCATCCAGCATTGCAATATTCCAAAGAATTGGTGTTGCCCACATCCCCACTTGCAGAAAAATCCCGATAATCTGTGTTAAGTCCCTGAAAAATATCACAATTGCACATGTAGAATAGCTTAACGCCAGCACAAACAGAAACAGGCAAAAACTATAGTAAGGAAGCTGCAGCAGATAAATACTTGGCTGATATCCATAGACAAAGTACACCACCAGCATAAAACATACAAAAAAAATATGGATAAATAAAGCACCCAGCAGCTTTACAATAGGAATAATACTGATTTTAAAGACAACTTTTTTCACAAGATAGCTATATTCCAGCAGAGAGGTGGTTCCATTCTGTATTGCTTCGCTAAAATAAAACCACGGCACAAGTCCTGCTGTCAGCCACAACACATAAGGCGCTTCTACGCCGACTGCCAATGTTTCCAGCTTATCCTGCCCCATAACATGACCAAACACAAACCAGTACAAAAGCACCGTTACAACAGGCTGGGTAAACGCCCAGACGCGCCCAAGATAAGAGCCTGCGTAGCGGTTCTTAAAATCGTTTTTTGCTAGTTTCCAAATAAGCTGACGCGACTGCCACAGCTCCACTGGAAGCGACACCAGCTTATCATAAAACCGATAGAAAATCCCCACTGCCCCCATAATCATTAGGCAGGCAATTATTTTCTTAATATTCTCCTCATGCTGGTCTGCCAGCGGATTATGGTGAATCCCAATAACGGCTGCCGTTACCGCAGCCGCAATTGTTACAAGCACCTTAATTGTTCTCTTGGATAATCCCTTTTTCATCAGATATTATGCTCCATTGTATAGTTTTGAATACCGCCCCATTTCGTATCCTTATCTGAGAATGTCAGTTCCATTCCCTCTGGAATCGGCCATTTTACCCCAATATCCGGATCGTTCCACAATAAGCCACCCTCGTCATCTGGATGATAAAAGTCTGAACATTTATAGCAGAATTCCGCATAATCGGAAAGCACAAGAAATCCATGCGCAAAATTCTTTGGTACAAAAAACTGCTTCTTATTTTCCTCTGAGAGCCTTACACCATACCATTTGCCATATGTTTTTGAGCCTTTGCGCAGATCCACAACGGCATCAAATACCTCGCCCTTAATTACGCGCACCAGTTTGTCCTGTGGATAATTTTTCTGAAAATGCAGTCCGCGCAGAACACCCTTTTTGGAAGCAGACTGATTATCCTGCACAAATACCACATCAATTCCCGCTTCTTTAAAATCGTTATACTGATAGGTTTCCATAAAATAACCTCTGTTATCCCCACAAACCTGTGGTGTTATCACCTTTAAGCCCTCAATTACCATACCATCTACAATGCATTCCTCTACTGTAATCTTTCCCATTTTTCACGAAATCCTTTCTATATTTTCGTATTTGCTGTTATTACTGATACATTAATATCCCAGATAGCTTACATTTAAGTCCACTCTGCCCTCAATACCTGCAACAGAGCCGCTTGATGTATACTGCCACAAATCATAATTGCCTTCATACAACGGCGTTTCTCGGTATTCGGCAAGCCATATTTTATAACCGTATAGATCATCAATATTTAATCTGTTTAAGTACCAGTTACGGCTTGCATATACCCCTGCTTCCAATCCAGCGTTCTGTATTGTCTGACAAAATGCATTTACTACTGCGGTTCGCGTCGACGCGTCCAAATTATCCGCTCTGCCGCCGTTTGCTCCCTCAGTATCAATAAAGATAGGGAAATCCAGTTTGGTATCGCCAAGAAGCGTAATCACCATACTTGCCTCTTCGACTGCTTCCACAAGGTCAATTGCTTGTGTAAAGAAATAGACGCCAACTTTGATCCCCGCCCGCTTTGCACCTTGAATATTTTGGAAGAAATAAGGGTCTTCTACCAACCATCCGGAAGACGATCCACGATAGCCGCAGCGGATAATTGCGAAATCTACGCCCTCCGCTTTTACAACATCCCAGTCGATCTCACCATTCCATTTTGATACATCAATTCCCAGTGAAACCGCATTATCGCGCTCCTCCATCTCCCAAAGCGCCTTATACTGCGAGTCGTCCTCATCCTCCTCGTCCACAGGTTCATTATGTGCAGTATCGTCCTTTAAAATATCGACATCCGCCTCGGAATGCACAAAATAACTAATATCATCAATCGTTGTATACGATACAATCGACTTTACACTAACTTTTGCCGGCTCCGCCGGGACTTGGAAGCCTGCCTGTTCATGCAGTGACACCCTATAATCACCTGGCTTTAAATCGGGGATCCGAATAATACCATCTTTATCCTCGTCAATATATGCACCGGTATCCTCGACTTCTACAAGAAATTCATGACCAGAAACAACATTTCCGCGATCATCCACCACTTTTACACGGATATCCCGCTCCACAGAACTAGCAAGCAATGTCAGCGTGCGGATTACTGCGCCATTTTCATCCACTTCATCATATGTAGCCTGACTGCCATTGGAGCTATTTGATGTTTCCGCATCAAAAAAATCCTTGTCCTGCAAAAACGCAGTCAGGTTTGCGCCCTTTACTTTTCCATCCGCCTCCAGTATCTGTCCGGACGGCTCCGACGCTGTTATATTTGCAGCGGGTTTTCCCTTGCCCATAAAAGCGTTGAAATTCACAACTACTACAGCCGCCATAACAACCAAAACGGCACAAAGAACAAGCAAAATCCCGATTTTCTTTCCTTTAGAGTCCATTTGCAACCTCTACCAAGTATTTCCCATAGTCTGTCTTCATTAACGGTTCCGCAAGTTCTAAAAGCTTATCCCTTGTGATAAAGCCGCGTTTATATGCAATCTCCTCTATACAGGATATATACAAGCCCTGCCGTTTCTGAAATGCACACACAAAGTCCGCTGCATCCAAAAGTGAATCATGATTTCCGGTATCCAGCCACGCAAAGCCGCGCCCCATTGTTTCCACTGTTAATGTCCCGCGCTTTAAATACTCGTTATTAATACTTGTGATCTCAATTTCTCCTCTTGCAGAAGGCTTGACATTCTTTGCAATATCCACTACATCATTGTCATAAAAATAAAGGCCCGGCACCGCATAATTACTCTTAGGATGCTCCGGTTTCTCCTCTATTGAAATCGCCTTTCCATTCTCGTCAAATTCCACAACGCCATACTCACGCGGATCTCTAACATAATACCCGAAAATCGTTGCACCGCTCTCTTTTGCCGCCACACGCTGCAACAGTTTAGAGAAACTCTGTCCATAGAAAATATTGTCGCCTAACACCAGTGCCGCGCTGTCGCTACCTATAAAATCCGCACCGATAATAAAGGCATCCGCCAGCCCTCTTGGCTGCTCCTGAATTGCATACTCCATATGAAGCCCTAACTGCTCTCCTGTACCAAATAATTCTTGAAACACCGGCAAATCCCTTGGCGTTGAAATAATCAGAATATCCCTGATACCGGCAAGCATCAGGGTCGAAAGTGGATAATATATCATCGGTTTGTCATAAACCGGCATAATCTGTTTGGAAATCGCCTTTGTCAGCGGATAAAGCCTTGTCCCTGAACCGCCTGCCAAAATAATACCTTTCATTGCATCATCTCCTATTCCTTTAAGCCTTATACATCTCTTCGTAGTATTTCTGATAATCACCACTTGTCACGTTTTTCATCCATTCCTCGTGTTCGAAATACCACTTAATCGTTTCTTTAATACCATCTTTAAACATGGTTTCTGGCTCCCATCCAATTTCTGCTTTGATTTTATCTGGTGCAATGGCATAGCGCCTGTCATGCCCTTTTCTGTCCTCGACATACGTAATTAAATCCTTTGATACCAATGCTTTCCTTGGATCATTGTCTGCAAGCTGTTCCTGCAAAGTTTCTATAATAATCTCTACAATCTCTATATTTTGCTTTTCATTGTGGCCGCCGATATTGTAAGTTTCAAACAGTCTGCCTTTTTCCTGCACCATATCAATTGCTTTGGCATGATCCACAACATACAGCCAATCGCGTACATTTTTGCCGTCGCCATATACCGGAAGCTTTTTTCCATGCAATGCATTGTTGATAATCAGCGGGATCAGCTTTTCTGGAAATTGATACGGTCCATAGTTGTTAGAACAATTCGTAATATTTGCGGGAAAATGATAGGTGTCCATATACGCCTTTACCAACATATCCGAGGAGGCTTTACTAGCAGAATAAGGACTATGTGGTGCATACGGCGTCGTTTCATAGAAATATTCACCGTCCTCCTCAAGTGAGCCATACACCTCATCCGTAGAAACGTGCAGAAACTTCTTTCCCTCAGCATAGCTTCCATCCGGCTGCTCCCATGCCGCTTTTGCACAATTAAGCATTACTGCCGTCCCTAGAACATTTGTTTGTATAAATATTTCTGGATTTTTAATGCTTCTGTCCACATGACTTTCCGCCGCAAAATGTACCACTCTGTCAATATTATTTTCTGCAAAAATTTTCTCAATTGCCTGCTTGTCCGTAATGTCTGCCTTGATAAACGTATAGTTTTCCCTGTCCTCAACTTCCTTGAGATTCTCAAGGTTGCCGGCATACGTCAGTGCATCTACATTGATAATCCGAATAGAATCGCCGTATTTTTGAAACATATAGTGAATATAGTTTGAACCGATAAATCCTGCGCCGCCTGTTACCAAATATGTCCTCATGAAATTATTATCCTCCATTATTCATTTTACACGTTCTCAAAATTTCTCCTTCACAAAGAAATTTTGAACATATTTTGTATTTCTTACCACAACATGCCCACCGCAATCATACGGGGGCATATTGTAGTATTCCCAACTGATACCATTGTATCCCGAAATGGAAAATATTGCAAGTTAATATCCAAGATAGCTGTAATTTAGATCGACATTTCCTTTAATTCCGCTAATCTTTCCCTTGCTTGTATATTGCCACATATCATATCTTCCTTTGTAAGTTGGTGCGGCTGAATACTGCGCAAGCCATATCTTATAGTTTCCAATCGCACCCATATTTAGCTTGGTTTCAAACCACGATTTTGACGCGTAAATACCTGGCTGGTATCCTGCGCTTGCAACGGTCTGACAGAATGCATTCACAACTGCGGTACGTGTTGCCACGTCAATCTTATCTGCCCGTCCACCACTTGATTCTGTGTCAATAAAGATAGGATAAGTTAAATTATAACCTTTGGCAAGACTGACTGCAAGCGAAGCCTCTTTCACCGCTTCCACCTCATTAATTGCCTGTGAAAATACATAAATACCAACCTTTAATCCTGCGGCTGTCGCATTGCGGATATTTTTCTTAAAGTTTTCGTCCTCGATCAATACCCCTGTCGCTGAACCACGGTATCCGCAACGGATAATTACATAATCTACGCCGGATGCTTTTACAGCATTCCAGTCAATATTGCCGTTATGCCTTGAAATATCAATACCAAACTTCGATCCATTCACCGTTGTCGCAATTGCGCCGTCTGCGCCAAAATTATAAGTAACCCCTTGAATAATCTGCGTTCCTGTCACAGGAGTGCCGTTTTTGTCATAATAGTATGTTTTTCCATTAATCGTCTGCCAGCCCGTGTACCGATACTGGCCTTCTGTCTTAATATAGAACTCCTGTGCTGTAAAATAGTCTGCAAAAACAGCCTCCTTATAATTTCCCTCATTGTCCTTAATGTACATCTGATTTCCATTTTTATCTTTCAATTTTGATGTCATATCTGTAGAAGCGCTGGAATTCACCGTAACAATACATTCCGCTTTTGCTGGCTTATCGTCTTCGCCCTTTTCCTTTGTTACTGCCGTAATCGTTACTTTTCCTGCTGCTACACCAGTAACAACGCCTTTTTCATCTACTGTCGCAATCTTCTTATCAGAAGTCGTCCAAGTTACCCCGGAATCTTCCTTATAATTCTTTACTGTTGCCACCAATGTGGTATTTTTCCCCACTTCAATATAGACTTCTTTCGTTCTGTCAAGTGTAATAGAAAGCACTGGCTGTTCCGTTTCCGTTTCCGTTTCTGTTTCAGATTCTTTTTCTGTTTCATTGACAGTGATTTCGATAGCGGCTTTAATTTCCAAGTCTTTTCCATCTGCGCCCTGAATGCCAGCAATACTTGCGGTAATGGATACCTTACCAGCTTTTACACCTGTTACAACACCTTTCTCATCCACTGTTGCAATCGCTTTATCCGCGCTTGCCCATGTAATCGCCGGAAAACCTTCGCTAATGGTTTCTTTGCTTCCATCCTCTTTTGTATACACCAGTTTCAAGGGTGATACAGTCAGCGTTTCACCAATGTCACAGTTATCTGCGCTTGTCGTAAGTTCTAAGCTTGCAGAAGAAATTTTTGCAGCCTCAACGGTTACCTCACAGGAAGCACTTGCGGTTTCTGTTGTTTCGCTGGTCTTTTTCTCTGGCTGTATTGTCTTTCGATATGTGTATCCAATTGTCTGATCTGCGTCATCTTTTACAGGTGTACACTTCTGTTTTTCTTCATCGGAAAGCCCCTCATACTCATCCAAAGAAATATCAAGAACTTCTTCGGTCGGCTCTTTTGGCTCATATGTTGTAGTAATCGTTGTTTTGGTGACAGTGTACGTAATTGTCGCTGTACCTGATGCTTTTGCCGTTACTGTACCATTGCTGACCGTGGCAACACCCTCATTAGAGGATTTCCATTCTGTAGTATATTTATACGCAATATCCCCTTCGGTCGAATCGGTAAATTCCGAACCCTTTAACTGTGCGCTGCCGCCGATTGCAAGCGAAAGGCTGGTCTGATCCAACGTTACATTTAATGTATCAAACAGCTTGCGCGCATCTGCCCTTGCTGCCTTTGACGGATCGGCAATTGTATTTTTGTCTACTGGAAGATAACCCTCTGAACCGCTAATCAGCGTTTTAGTGGACTCTACCCATTCCACAGTATCTGTCAGTTTTACTTCCTCTTTAATAGCATCCTGCTTCTCGGTATCCTCAACAGCCACATTTACTTGTGATTCCTTTTTTACTTCGTCCTGTACATTAATTACAGCAAACTCAACCTTTTTCTTTACCGTAACCTGCTGGCTCGCCGTCGGGAATTTATATTTATCCGTAGAAACTACTACCGCTTCAAATACACCCGGATTCACATCCGTTGCATAGATAATGCCGTCCATATCCTCATCTACAAGCCGTAGTTCCTTACCTTTTGCATTTGTTAAAATTACCTCAAACGCAGTTCCTGTAATTAACGCACCTGTATCCGCATCCGTAAACCGAATTTTTAAATCCTTCTCTACTGATACAAAACTTACATTTACTCTACTGGTTTCTGGAACATTTTCCTCACTTGAACTTTCCTCCTCTGTATCGGTTTCTGTCATAGTTTCGAGCGTACCAGAAAGCATAGCATCCGCCATTGCCAAAAGTCCATCTTCACCAACAATGCCGATATTCGTTAAGTCTTCCCCTACCGGTGCCATTGCCTCAATCTGCCCGTCAAGACGCTTTGACCCCAGAAACATATTCAAGATAACAATTGCCGCAACCACAAGCACTACGCCTGTACAAGCCACAATCGCATCGAAAGCCGTCATATGCGTTACAGTGTCCTTTATCCACTCAACAGCATTCTTTCCCTTCTGCTGTAGATTCGCACCAAATGAAGCAATATCATTATCGTAATGGTTATCGACATCACCATATGCAGTATCAAAAGAATCTTCCGATTCTTCTTCATCTTCACTGTCAAAATCTTCCTCTGTGTAGTGTTGTGCCGTAAGATGCTTTTCTATATAGTCCTCCGCTTCATAGTCTTGCTCTGCATAGTCTTCGGCTTCGTAATCCTGCTCTGTATAGTCTTCCGCTTCGTAAGCATCCGCTTCATTCCTATGTTCTGCATAGTTCTCATGTTCGTAGTCCTGCTTTGCATACTCTTCGGCTTCGTAGTCCGGCTCTGCATACTCTTCGGCTTCGTAGTCCTGCTCTGCATACTCTTCGGCTTCGTAGTCCGGCTCCGTATAGTCCTCTGCTTCGTAAGCTTCATTCCCACGTTCTACATAGTTCTCGGCTTCATAGTCCTGCTCTGCATAGCCTTCGGCTTCATAATCCTGTTGTGCATTCTCCTCTGCCTCGTAATCTTCTGCAATCAAACGCTGCTCTACATAGTCTTCGGCTTCGTAATCCTTTGTTTCATATTCTAATGTTTGATATTTGTCTTCTTCGTATTCCAATTCCTGCGTATTTTCCAATGATGAATACGCTTCCTCGATTTCGTCGATATCCTCATACTCTGCCGCTTCGTCCGCATATCCTTGCTGGATAAACTGTGGCACAACGATTTTCTCTGTAGGAAATGCACCCGATGTATGTAAATTGTCCTCGTCGGTATACAATTCCTCTGTATAACCGTGCAGTGTTTCCTCTACTTCTTTATAGCCGTCTGCTACAAACTGCTGTAAGTCAATATCTTCTCGATCCAACTCATCGACTTCATATTCCTGTACAACAATTTCCTCCGTTTCAAAGTCCCCTTCAACATTCTCTTGAAACGCATCTTCCTTTACAGATGGCATTCTTTCTGTATGAAATTCCTCGTCCTGATACGCGATTCTATACCCGTCGTCCTCCCCGTCTGGTTCATATTCTTCGTCCTGCGTATATTCCTCCTCTGCATACTCCTCCCATTCTTCATAATATGTATCTGAAAACTTTTCAGTCTTTTTTCCTGTTTTCTTACTATTTTTACCATACAATCCAAATGTCTTTCTCTTTTTCATTCTATCTCTGCCTTTCTGACATCCTCCCTTTTCATAATTCTATGGCACAGATTTCCCCATGCCTTTTTCATACAACGCGAAATAAACTTAACTTGATAACAAACATATATACTCACGCGTGATAAATTTTACCATATCACTCAAGATAATTACGCTCGTGAGTCGGCGTTATTGGCAAATTTAAGTGCTCACCAGTATAAATTGTTACAGATTAGTTAACATTTCTGTAACATTATAGCAAAATTTATATTGCAACTCAACCCAAATCACCAAAATCATTCAATGTAATATCTGGCAAGTCCTGTGTGAACAGTAACTCTAGCAATCACTGGTATTTCACAAATTAAATACCACCATTCCCAATACAATCAATGCAATTCCTACAAGCTTTCTGCGTCGTATTTTTTCTTTAAAGAAAATATAACTTAACACCAAAACAAATACATTTCCAAACGCTTCGATAACAGGGCCATATTTGTAATCCATTCCGCTGTAAGCATAGACTGTCAAAAGCATTGAAATAAATAAAAGCCCATACCCGCCGATTACATAAGGGTTGATATATTCCTTTATTATTGACTGATAATGGACAAATGTGCTTTTTTTCAATAAAACCTGCGATATAGAAGCAATTGCAACGGAAACCAGCATCCCTGTCATAAATGGATTAAATTGCATTCTCCGTTTCCTCCTTCTCGTCAAAATTAATAACAATCGTACCTGCTACCACTAAAAATACACCGATAATATTGTTTATTGTTATCTCATTGTGAAAAAAGACCACAGCCCACACCATTGACCACACCACTGCCATGGAACGGTTTGCATAGGCAATGGAAAGTTCAAAGCGCTTAATTATCTGCTGCCAGAGCATTGCATAAATGCCCAAAACAACAAACTCCATTCCGAAAAAAAACAAAAACCGCATAAAATCGTCCCTGTTTGCCGAAGCATTTTTTGACATAATACTGGAAATTGTATAGATAATCACAACACCTTGCAGCAGCAAAATATTTTTTAATTTTTTCAGCATTGTTCTCTCCTAAATTCTGATTGCTTTCCTGATTCGTTCTTCTTCAATACGATACTGAATATTTCGTGCAAACTACTTCGCGTAAGTTATACTGACGACCATTAAGATTTTGTAACAGTTCAGATAACCCATTGAACTGTTACGTATCCAGCCATTGGAAATCGCTTCGCGATGGGCTGGATACCTCCAACCACTACATTTTATTACGGTCAGCGCAGTAAATGCGCAGACCTACATGAACTGTTACAAGATTTTCCAATTTCTGCACAGCCCATATTGCATAAGCGGGCAATACGTGCTATGCAGAAAGGAAAATCGAATCGTTCGTGAGTATATACTAAAATGCTTCGTGCTCTCCGATTGCAATAATATCCTCATCCAAAAGCCCCTGTTCCTTTAAAACATGGTAATAGTTATAATCCATATAAATTAAATACCCTTGTACAAAATCCAGTAAAAAATAACCCTGTTCTACCATGCTGCCCTCTATCGGCTTTGCCGAAGCAAGCACTACATATACGCAGTGTTCTTCGCGCGCACACCTTGCAAGTTCCTCCGCGTTGTAGGTTTCGCTCCCTTCCATTGCATCATAAAGCGCATTGGAAAAATTCCACTGGGGCTCTAACATATTGCGTCCATACGGTGTAAAAATATCCCCAGAATACTGTCGCAAAAACGGCAGTAGTCCCGCCGGCATTACGGCGATTGGTCTATACTTTTCGAGTTTCATCGTTTCCACGACATCAATTATCTCGGGCGGAATATGATAGGCATTCACCGCGGGAAAATACAATGTATTCTTATAGACCAGCTTCCCATTTGCCGCAATCGCCACAAGCGCCACAAGCAGCACAAGTCCTTTTGCAATCATGGACTTAAAGCGCATCATAAATCGAATAATGCAATAACACACCATAATCCCTATGGGCAGCGTCCACCAGACACGATAGTAGATCTCATTGTCCATTTTCATGCCAATCCATACAAACAATGGGCTGAGAAATACCACTACCAGCGCCGCTGTCAAATACACCAGCGCAATTTTAATTTTTTTGTTCCGCTCCATAACCCAAAGCGCAAGCAGCGTAATTAAAAAAATGGGAATTAGAAAACTTCGGTTATTATAGCGGAGAATATCCTCCATTACTCTGCCCATTTTTTCCCACATTGGCAAATCTCCCCCATTTTCAACTTAACAGCAGATAACATACACCAAGCACCAAACACGGCAGACAGCAGACCATCATCAACACAGCGATCTTGATATCCTTTTTGCGCAGTGCAATCATAATCGCCGCCAGACCGACCACCGTCGGCACCAGCATAAAGGCAATACTTGTGGCAAACACTGCCGAAACAATCACACAAACAAACAATAGCCACACACCTTTGGTTACCTTATCACTGGCAAGATACATAATACACAGAAAGAGCGCCGGAAGCACAATGCCTGCCATAAGCCCTTTTCCCTGCCACGTCCTTGTCATAATAAATGTTTCTGCTGTATAGAGCGAAACATTGCCATACGCAAACCATACAATAATTAGAAGCATAAACACAGGACGGTAATTGCGACGGTTTTTTTTTGCATCTTTATTTTTATAGAGCAGTCGATTGCCGATCTGCCCAAAAATACAATACATAAACAACAGCCAAACGGGTGCAAGAACTGTATGTGCCACCGCAGCAGGGGGGATTCCACTCAGCCGTGACAGCCATGCTTGATATATTGGCGTTGGCGATAGTGCATGGCGTATATCTAGCGGATAAATATACCCCGTATAGGCATCTCGCAGATACATCGTGTCAAACGTATCTGTCAGCACCGCTGTAGCTATATAATATGCGTCATCTCCATCCCAATACGCAAATTGTACTGCATACACCATCTGTGCGCCGATTAGCCCAAAAACCAACAGCCAGCCAATTATTACCAGAAACGGCATTGTGCGAATTTTCTTAATATTTTTTATAAAATCAATAAAAACCTTTCTACCGCTTAACACGGAATACACGATTGCTGCGCCGAAAACTGCTGTATAAATCGCTACGAGCATACGAAAACTTTTTTGCAGCAGGATAAAAGGAATTGCCGTTAATTCAAATAGAAAAAAGCTCACAAACCACCCGCAGGCATATGCCATTGCGGGTGTTCTTTGTGAAGCATTCATGTACTTTACCGGTATCAATCCTAAAAAAAGGGGTGCAGGTAATACCAAAAATAACAGTATCCCCCAATTATACAATTCCACGCGCTAAATTCTCCTACTACAAAATTATCCTTTTTATGATCCTTCTTTCTGGCTAAAATATAATGACAATTCTGCGGCAATATGCTCGCCCAGCACAATATTTCCGTTATCCTTCGGATGCAGCCCGTCACGCAGATAATAGTCCGAAGATTCTTTCGTAGAACAATCCATAAAACCTGTATCATACAAGTCAATAACATGAAATCCAAATTCTTCGGCAAGCTCACGCTCTACTTTCATAAAATCGCCCAGCGTCGGCTGCCCGTTATAATCCGTATAAGCACAGGTTGATTTCTTAGACATATTGTACATTGTCACAAAAAAGACTTCCCTGTCCCCATAGTACTCTTTTAACTGCTTCATAAAATAACGGACAGAACCGCAGTATCCTGCTGTGCTTAATACATCCTTTGCATTGCCAAAACGTTTATTCGAAACATCAGCCAAATAATCATTGACACCCGCAAACACTACAATAATATCCGAGTCCACATTGGTTACATTTCCAAAATTCAGCGCCAGCGAAAACTCCTCGCCGCCATATGCAGAAAACATTCTTCCACCTTTTCCATGATTTAAAACCCGTTGAAAATGAAGATAAGAATTTGCGTAAGTAACATAGCTGACAAAATTGCCATTCTGGTCAACTGCGCTTGTGATTCCTTCGGTAATACTGTCGCCGATAAACACCACATTTTTTTTGGAAAAGTCATACGTATTGTTTTCCAGTATCTGCTTATCCATCTGATTAATTTTAGAAGTCTTATCCTTAGAATTTTTCAGCTTATACAGCCCGTCCCTCGCCTTGACAAAATTTAGCTGCTGCTTTCTTCTCGCCGCTTTCTCTCCCTCGGATAGACGCTCTATTTCATTTAATTCCTGTGTCTGCTCCTCTGTCGATTCTGATTCGGTTTCTGAATTATCGCCGCTTTCTGTTTTTTTATCCGCATCTGTATTCTTATCCTTACCACTATCTGTTCCTTGCTGCTGTGTATCTGTGGTATCACTGCCCTCCAGCTCTGTGCCATCTTGTGCTGATCCATCTTCTGCAGTATTATTTTCTGATATATTACTCTCTGTATTCTCGCTGTTTTCTGTGTTTTGCTCTGTATCGCCAGAAGCCGTTTCCTCCTGCTTTTCTTCTACAGCAGCAGATGAAGTATCCGCCGCCGCCAAATTTTCCCCTGTTCCCAGTGCCGCATTCTGACAACAAATGCAGTCTGTACAGGTACATCCTTCCACACAGCGTGAAATCGCCTGAAGGCTTCCTGCCTCCACACGGACACGCTGACTACAGGCAGTACAAGATACTGCCGCCATTACTGCCGCAAATAACGTCAGTAACCCAGCTTTTTTGTTTCTCATAAAATAACTCCTTTCTAAGAATTAAGCTCTTCTAAGAAACTGTTTTATGTGTCCTTACTATTCACGCCCAGCAGCTTTAAACATTCCGCCTCGTAAAAACGATTATCGGACATATAAAAATCTGCCAGCTCTTTATTTCTTGCGTCTAAAAGCTCATACGCAGCCGTAAGATTCCCGGGATGAAACATCAGTTCCAGTTCCGAAGCCTTTCTGCCCGCATAGCTTTGATACGCCGGAAGCAGTGTTTTCACTACCTCCCATTTCATTTCACAGGTAAAAAAGATGCCGAAAAACACGGGGGATTGTATCCCTCTGCTTTTCAAAAGTACCTGACTTCTACCCGCGTATATTTTTAGGATGCACCATTTTACCAGATTCATTACCGGTACCCTTTTTGGCATTCCCTGCGCATGCACCAAAGGGCTTACTGGATCACAAGGTATCCGGATTTGGCGTATCCTTAGATGTTCAAATTCTTGTTCAGATAATACCTCCAACAGACTATCCAGCACAATTGGTATCATATGATAGTGCTGATGCGAATCTATGGCGGTAATACGATAATTATATTGACTTGTGACTGCCCGAAGTTGTGCGGCAATCTCCAATTTTATCTGCTGTTTCAGGCGATTCCTTTTTGTACTAATTTTTGTAATATTCCATAAAAAAAGCCGAATAAACGATTTGTTAAAAAATCCTTCTTTATCCACCAAAAGCGGCACTTTATCAGCGCCTGCCAATGGCTTCCCCTCCACAAAATTTAAGTGCAGAACACGCCGTATTTCTGCTTTGGGGTCTTCTTTGTCTAATATTTCCAGTGCTTCTCCAAGTGACGGCGTATTCGGAAGAATGCTGATGCTGTTAAGTACACCTTCCCGATGACAAGCCAGTATTTTCTGCGCCTGTTGTGCAGTCACGCCGAAATCATCTGCATGAAACCAGATTTTACCGTTCATTTCTTTCTATGCCTCTTTCTCGCCTCTTTCTCAAACTCCGTCTATGCTCTCGGAAAATATACCGGAAAAACTTAATATTTGTTGTAATATAGCGGTTCCACAGCCGCTTAGGGTCTTGTAGCAGCCGATACAGCCATTCCAGCGACAAACGCTGCATCCACTTAGGAGCACGCTTTATATGCCCTGCTAAATAATCAAATCCGGCGCCTACACCAAACATTACGCCGCTTACTTTATCCTTATGCGCCGCCATCCATTCCTCCTGCTTGGGTGCTCCAAGCCCGACCCATATAAAATCTGGCTGCGCTTTATTTATCTGACAAACTGCCTGCTGTTCCTCCTCGTCGGTCAACGGTCGAAACGGCGGCGAATACATTCCTGCTATCGTTAATGTAGGATAATCCCTCTCTATCGCTGTGCGCATATCTGCAAGTGTTTCCTGCGTAGCGCCGTAGAAATAATGGCGATACCCATATTGCGGCGATACACGAAACAATTCCAGCATTAAATCCGGCCCTGTTACCCTTTGTGCCTGCGCAAATCCTTTCCTCTTGCTATATATTGAAAGCGGCGCACCGTCCGGCAGCGCCATAGCCGCACCGTTTTGTATTGCCCGATATTTTTTGTTTTCATATGCCATTACGGTTGTATGCACGTTAGAAACACAAATATACTTTCCGCGGAGTGCCTCTCTATGTGAATGAATATAATCCAGTGTTTCCTGCATATTCGTTACATTGATTCGCGTCCGCAATATTTCACAATACTGTAATTTACCCATTTTAATATTGCATCATTCCTATTCTATCCAAAAACTGTTACGATTATAGCATCATTTCCCCTAAAACGTCAATATCTTTTGCATACGGCTGCTTAGCGTTACCAAAAGAAACTACCGCGCCCCCTTGCGCCCCAACACTGCAAAAACTGTCATAAATAAAATTTTTATATCCAGCCCCAAAGACCAGTTATCAATATATTCCAAGTCTAACTTGACGATCTCCTCAAAATCCTGTATATCGCTGCGTCCGCTCACCTGCCACATTCCAGTCAGCCCAGGTGTAATACTCATGCGTCTACGATAATATCCATTATATTTCTCAAACTCGTCCTCTGTCGGCGGGCGCGTACCCACCAAACTCATATCTCCAAATAAAATATTTAAAAACTGCGGCGTTTCGTCAATGCTTGTCTTGCGGATAAACTTCCCAACTTTTGTAATCCGTGGATCATCTTCCATCTTAAAGACAAGCCCCTTTGCCTGATTCTGTGCCGCCAGTTCTTTTTTGCGCTCCTCCGCATCAAGATACATTGACCGAAACTTCCATATTTTAAAGCGCCGTCCATTTTTTCCAATCCGTGTCTGTGAAAAAAACACAGGCCCCGGTGAATCTATTTTAATGGCAGCCGCAACAAACGGTGTAATGATTGCCGTCAGCACCAATCCAACCAGCGCCCCCACAATATCAATCACTCGCTTAATTAGAAGCCGCCTTGAATCCATATTTTTTAAAGCAAAAGAAATCACACTGTACCCCGCCATCTGCTGTACATATGTATTTGGATTTGCTCTGCTAAATAAATCGACATTGTAATGGCATACCAGCCCCATTTCCTCAAACCTTTGTACCATATCACGGATCTCAATTACGGGAATCCCTGGAAGGCAGATAAACACTTCATCCACCATCATCTGCACCACAACATCAAACAAATCCTCCTTTGCCGCCACCACAGGAACGCCTTGTATCCTATCATTTATGCGGTTTTCATCATAAACCGCTGCCGCCGTAATCTCATAATACCATTCTGTCCCTTGAATTAAATTGCCCACAACCTCCTTGACATTGATATCCCTTGCCACTACCAGCATTTTATTGCTGCTTGCGCTCCTGCGGTAATATTTCCACATTACTTTTTTCAGCAGCATATGCACACAATACGTTATCAGGGTATTTAAAACTGCAAAAATTCCATAGATTAACCGAGAAAACGCATAAGCCTGCTGTGTCAAATATAAAATCACAACCAGACCAACCACCAAAATACACGTGTAACGCACTGTATAATAAAATTCCTGATAATATCCCCTGTAGAAAAAATTTCTGTTTGCATCTAAAAACAAGCTGTACAGCAAACAGAGCACTACAATATATGTCCCCACCATCATATGGAACTCCACAGGATACTCTTCATAATGTATTACGCGAAACCGGATAAACAAAGACAGCACATAAGAAACAATCACGCTTATCAGATCGACCAGCAAAACACTGTATAATTCTATCATTTTATTCTTTCTTCTGATATTTTCCATCTCATCCTCCAAGCAGTGATAAATGGTATCTCAAGCCACCTTTTTACACTACGGATTATACGCACCAAATCGATTTTTCAGCAGTATTTTCATTAATGCGCTGTTTCCTTTCCAAAAACTGATTTTTGTTGGTGTTTTGCCTTTCTTAGGATATGCCCGCGTTACAGGAATTTCGCAAGCCTGATAACCAAGCTGTGTTGCGCGCACAGACAAATACGCCAAAAGCTCATACCCCATAAAAATATCCCGCAGCGGCGCAACCCGCGGATCTTTTAAATACCGCGCAGAATATGCCCGAAATGCATTTGTCGTATCCGTAAAATGCTGTCCTGCTGTCTTTGAAATTATCGGCGCATGAATCAGTCTTACCGATATATTGCGGATAAACGGCGTATTCACAGCGCGTCCGCCCTCCACAAAGCGCGACCCCTGCACAAAGTCATATCCTTCTTCCAATTTCTGAATAAATGCTGGAACATCTTCGATACTATCCTTATTATTCCCATCAATTGTAATAATACCCCGATAACCTCTTTTTAATGCCCACCAAATTCCCATGCGGAGCTGCGCTCCCTGTTTTCCTGCATCTTTCTTTACTAAAAGCGTATTCACCTTTAACTTGCGCAGTTTCTTTTCCTCCGTACAACCGTCCGTAGAACCACCGTCGCAGATTACAATATCTGCACACTTTGAGATATCATTCTTATATGCGCGATACAGTTCTTTTATAATGCGCTCTCCCTCGTTAATTATTGGTATCAGCACCGCATAATCACATAATTTCGGTGCATATTCCGAACATTCAAAAACGGGAACACCCGGCTGGTTATACTCTATTATCATCCAAAAACCTCCCTAATATAATTAAGCAGCTCCGAAAGCAGTACCAAATCCTGCGTTTTCCCCATCTCAATTGAAATATAGCCCTGATACTGGTTTTCCTTTAAGAAACAGCTTAACTCCTGGTGCAGCCCGCGCCGTTTTTTGGACATCACAATCGGCGCAAGGTGTGGCTCACTAATATGTACATGGTTGATATATGCTGCATTTCCTTCCAATATCTCCACGCGTTCGCCATTCTCCACCATAGTCCCCACATCAAGATTTAATCCAAAGCCTGCTGTTTCGGTTTCACGAATCAGCGCTAACGCCTCCTGCGTTGTATTAATATAGTTGGTATTGTAAATCGGTGGGTTTGCTTCCATACCGATTACAGTCTGGTTTTGCTCTGCATACGCACCAGCCGCCTGAAAAAAAGCAATTCCTTCCTGCCGTTTTGCCAAATCCGCATTTTCGGGAAGCGCCCTGTTTCCTGGACAACCAAAGACAAGATTTTTGCAGTCTATCGCTGCTGCAAAGTCAACTGCCATCTTTGTATAAGTGAGAAGTGCTTCCTGTTCCTGCCTGCTTCCAAACAATTTCTCCGTTCTGCCAAACCATATTGACTGCATAGAACATACTGTGAAACCATATTGCTTCTTTAAGTTCTCTGCCCATTGCCGTGCTTCTGTCAAACACCCATATGGATTCTGAGGAAAAATCCGCGTCGGCGCAATTTCCAGCCCTTTATAATTATATTGCTTCATAAGTTGATAGACCGAAACATCCTGATCCGCCGTCCACGCAATATTCGATATCGCACACTTCATAACTGCACGCTCCCTAAAATTTTATTCTTTTTATGCCCACGAACGATTCGATTTTCCTTTCTGCACAGTACGTATTGCCCGCTTATGCAATATGGGCTGTGCAGAAATTGGTAAATCTTAATGGTCTTCAGTATAACATACTTACCAAAATATTATTTTAACTTGAATACCACAAGGATTAAGAAAACGATGTACTAGTATTCAATATTATTCGTTCTATTGATAGCTTTCAATAAACCGCTTGATATCTTCCAATACGGCTTCCTTGCTGCAAATATAGCCGTCCTTGCCGCCGAATTTCTCTGCATAGCGCGTTCTAAAGTCGTACTTTGCAGTTTCACCATCGAGTTCATTCTGAAATGTTTTACCAGTTATATATTTATAAACTTCTGCTGCGGAAACCGGTTCTGTTGCCATATTCAGCAGTGGAATATTTTCATCCAGCGCTGTCTGGATATCCTCCCATAGGCGGCTCAACGGGTAGAACTGATATTCGTTCCGGCTGTCTGTAAAATCAAGCGCTGTAAAACCAAGCTTCGTAAACATCTGGCGCAGCTTTTCCTTCTCCTCTTTGGATAAATCCTTACATTTATAATAGCCGTTATCCTGCAATTCATAATAATCCTGCAATTCCATTGCGCTAACAGAAAGCTCGGCCATTTTTTCCTTCCGCAGCATATAAGGAATTACATTGATATAATCATAGATAAAATTCTTCTTAATATTTAACCCATACAGTGCCGGAAGACGGATAATCAGCGCATCAGGGTAATTTTTGCGCACCCACGCCTCAAGATAATAGCGATTTAAACCATATGGCTGTACCCCATCGCCGACACTTCCCTTCTCGTCGGTTACAGTCGGACTGTTTTCATCTGCTCCTACAGGATTTTTATAGACATCAATTGTTGATATCAACACCAGTTTTTTCGGATTAATTTTTCGGATATTGCGCTCCGCATTTAAGATTAAGTCTAAATCCTTTTCCGGTGCACTATTTGCCAAATATTTTTCTGCGCGCAGCCCTGCATAAATCAATAAATCCGGCTCCAATCCATACGCCTTCTCAACATTGTTGGAATTGTACACACCTTCAATGCGGTTCCTTGCCCTTACATAAATATTGCTGCCCACAAATCCCGTATATCCCACTAAAATAATCATACAATATCCTCCTTTTCATGATCAAATAAAAAATAATTTATCATTTCTCTTACTGTCAATTGCACAGCAAAACTTACAGCTTGCTTTACAATTTTTCAATGCTTTCAAAGCTATATTTTTTTCTGCGAAATACCAAATCAACCAAAATCTGCAAATACTTAATAATAATTGTCAATATACCAAACAATCCAAAAAACGCAAACGACATAAAGAAAATTGTCGTTGTCCAGCCTGCTACTGGTGTGCTAAACAGATAAATCACCGCGGAATACAATGCCACAAATATTGCTACCAGCATCATAATCACGGTCATTGTCACCGAAAAGCGATACCCTACCTCAGTAAACAAAATCAAGCTGTCCACTGCTAAATCTGTACGATATTTACGCTCTGCCTTATCCTCTCTGCGTCTTGTTTCGCCTACTACCGAATAGCGAATATTGCAGGTTTTCAGCCCGCAGTTGGCATATACTGCTTTTCGGTACGGCACCGATTTATTCATACTGCCAATGCGGTTAATCACCCGCCGGCTTAAAATTCGAAACCGTTCACTGTATAACTTATATGATAAATCACCAAAACGGTTAAATATATTATAAAACAAATTGGAAGAAAACCGCTGCTTTTGATCGGGTGAAGCACTGACAATATCATAACCCTCCAGCGACTTTTTGTAAACCTCCATAATCTGTTCTTTGTCAAAATCCAAAATCGCTGTATCAAATTCCAGCACAAAATCACCAATCGCCAGGTCAATCCCTGCATTCATTGCCACTTCTACGCCATGAAAATAACTCATATTCAGCACAGATATCTGCATGGAATGCGGCTGCTGCATTGTCGTCCATTCTTTCCCAACCCGCCGAATTACTGCCACACTGTTATCCTCGGAATGATCATTGACACAGATAATCTCAGAGTGCTCAAAATGTTCTTCAAGCACCTCCATAACTGTACGCAGAAAGTCCGCTACATATTCCTCTACATTATGCACATAAATCACAGCAGATATAAAATTTTTCTCTTTATTGCGATATGCCCCCATTCAGCACCCCCATATCCTTTTTTCTCCATTATCCAATAAATCCGCTGCACATCCGCAAGACGTCAAGTTTTCAGGCAGTGCTGTCCCAAAGTTTCAATACGCTCTTTATTCCAGCACATCATCTAAATCATACACTGTATTAATCTTTCCAGAAAGGACACCAACGCAAGTCGGATTCACAGAGTAGGTTCGCACTACTGTCGGTCTGGAATCGTCTATCTCTGAACTCATTAAAATCGGTTTCATAGAAAACAGCGATTCCTTGTATTCAAATGCATATTCCTCCCTTAAATATTTCCGCGCCAAATTCGCCATATACGGAAAAGCACTCTCCGGCTTTGCCTTACAATCATTACAATTTCCTAAATGCCTTGGACTACAAAAGTCATTATATATTTCATACCTATCATCGTCCGTCCCACTGCTGTGCTGGCACGCAAATGTTGGTGTCGGGTCATAACTTGTTGCGTGCGGCGTAAACGTTACAGATGTTAAAGAGTGCAGCCCCGTTTTCCCAAACGGCATAATTGAAAAAAACGGTCCATCCATTACCGTAAACCCATACGCTCTCAAAGTGTCATTCACATTGCACAATATAATTTCACACAATTCATACTTAATACGGAACTTCTCATAGCCCAGCATCTCCAAAATCTGATTGGTAGAAGCATATGTGGCATTCAGCAAATAGCCTGTAGAATACTCCTGTATAGTATTTCCCTCACGCACAAAAAGCACATATGCATCCTGCTGCTTTTCTATTTGCATTATTGCCGCACCATAGCGGATTTCTACCCTGTCAGCCATTGCCTCTAACGCGTCAAGAAAATAATCCTTTAAAATCATAGCATCATACGTATACTCCCGCGTTAAAAACGCTCCGTCGCACATCCCATTTTTAAAAAAGCGGTTTGCCGGAAGCTCCTCGCAGGGAATCCCTGCCGCCTGACAAAATTTCTGAAACTGCACACCATCAGACCACGAATATTCACTGGAAGTAGCATACACTTTCTGAAATTCCCGATTAATGCAGAACCCATAATCCTTATTAAACCGTGTAAAATATCCTGCAGATTTCATTGCCGTCGAAAGGGATCGCGGATAGTGATAACCTTGGTGCACCCGCGCCTGATTAATATAGGTTGCTCTGCGAAACGGCGTAGGATCACACTCCAAAACCAACACACTCTGCCCCTTTTTAGCACAATACCGCGCAGCATAAAGCCCATACAAACCCGCGCCGATAACTATTTTATCATATTTTTTCATCGTCCAAACGCTCCTTAGCATCCTCCTCCCGCGACAGCACTTCCCAGAAATAATACCGCGGTCTGCGCTTTGTTTCCATATAATTGCGCCCCACATATTCACCGATAATTCCCAAAGAGAGCAAAATTGCACCCCCTAATACCCATATCGACATTAAAATAGACGACCAACCGCCCACAGTATACCCAAAATAATGTTCATAGATAATGTGAATTATCATAATCAAGCCAACTAACAGCGCCACAATTCCCATCGAAAACACCAGACGAATCGGACGAATACTAAAAGACGTAATCCCATCCGCCGCAAGCGTCAGCATCTTAGACAGCGAATACTTTGACTCCCCCTGCATCCGTCGAAATACCTCAAAATGCACCACAGAAGATTTCAGCCCGATATCTGGAATAATTCCCCGCAAAAATAAATTTACTTCGCTGTATTCCGCCAACGCTTCCAGCGCCTTAACACTCATCAGACGATAATCCGCGGAATTTTCATAAATATTGCAGCCAAGAAAATGCATTACTTTATAAAATATCGTCCCTGACATTCTCTTAAAAAAACCGTCAGTATTCCTTGAATTGCGCACACCATACACAATTTCGCTGCCCTGTACATACTCCGCAATAAACAATTCCATTGCATGAATATCCTGCTGCAAATCAGCATCAATTGTTATGGTATAGTCACAGTATGCCCTCGCAAACATCATTCCTGCAAGAATCGCATTTTGATGCCCGCGGTTATGTGCAAAACGCAACGCAATAATATTTTCATTCTTTTGATAGAACCCCTGCAGCAATTCCCATGTTCGATCCTTAGAGCCATCATCTACAAAAACAATCCGACTTTTGTCCGAGATAATACTGCGGCTCTTTAGTTCCTCCAGCTTGTCCAGCAAAATCCGCGCCGACCGCTCTAAGGCTTCCTCCTCATTGTAGCACGGAACTACAATATATAGTATCCCTTTATTTCTATGACCGTCCACTGTATTAAAGTCCTTTCGCGCTATGTCTTTTTATACTGATTAGATTGTAAACCATAGCAAAATAGTTTGCAATACCCATTTTTCCATTATCAAATTACTTGCACATTTTGATTTCCCAGAATAGCAGCAATATATCATTATTAAACTATTCGCACATTTTCACTACCCAAATATCATTAATTTTCTGTACACAGCCGTTTTCTGGATATAAAGGCATACGCTTATATTGTTCCGTTTCCATTAAGGCCTCTTTTTCTGCCCAATCCAGCTTCGCAAGCTCATAGCCAAGAAATGTTTTAATAAAATTCTCTCGAACGCTGGAAGTAATTAAGCCATTCTCCAACGCAATCCCCGACAATTCCCGCAAATCCTCTGATTCTAAAATATCAATCTCCACACTGCTTGGATTATTCTTATAATAAAACTCTCCCAAAATCGCTACTTTATCATTTTGCTGAAAGCCCTCTGTGGATTCTGCCATACAAAGCACGCGGTTAAAATATGCCTTGACGCGTTCCGTTGCAATATCCGTCCGCAAATATGCCCGGTTTGTCAATAAATAATCCGAATAGCTGCTGAAAAATACTGTTGCAACCGTGATAACTGCCACTGCCTGTGCTGCTACCCGCCGCAGCAGGGACAAATCCGCTGCCTGTTCCCAATCCTGCACACAATATTCCAGCAAAGCAACCACTATCACAAATACTAAAACGTAAGCATACAACATTAACATAGAATAATCAGCTTCCGGCGCCATAAAATAAACAAATGCTGCTGCCAGCGGCACAAAAAGGCAGTATACGATTAAAAGCAGAAATGATAACAAATCTTTATAAAGTTTCCTTTGCACTGTCAAAAGTAAAAACAACAAAACGGCTAAGATACAAGTAATAATATTTGTAGTCTGCGAAAATTTCGATACAAATGCAAATGGTTTCCAGATAAAATATTCCAGAAAACGTTTATAACACCGCCCAATTAGCCGCGGCATTTCCCCAATCGCAATTTGTCCCATATTCCCAATGCCGCCGTATGTTTCATTGTCAATATTGGGATAAATCCAATGTGAAAGCTTCATATAGAGCAGCACGCTTACCCCCAAAACCGCCACACATATAATCCCTTTTTTCAGCATCTCTGGAAATTTCTTTCCGTTAATACTGTCTGAAATCATTCCCATTAACATCAGTGTAATCGCAAAACTGATATAACTTTGATAAGTTCCCAATGTACAAATCAGCAGAACGCCGCAAGGCAGCCAGCCAAACCGATATTTCCGCAGCAGATAAACGCCAAGCGACGCCATAAAAATTCCCATTCCGGATGTATGCGCCATAAACATAAACGCCATTGTACTTGCTACGCTGGGAAACGTTATCATCAGCGCCGGCACAAGTACAGCTCCCGTTACACTTTTGATCTGCATAATTTCCAATATACAACAAGCCGATAACGTTAGGAGGAGCACAAACAAAAGTCCATGTACTGCCGGTATACTGTAAATACTCCCCCATGGATGAATATATTTTAAAAACCACCTGCCAAGATAATCACCACTGCCGAAGCTGTTAAAACTATTTATATCATCCCAGTTTACCAATTTATGGGAAAACATATAAAAATGCGTCAGCCATCCTATAATTATACCAGATATAAAGCAAATTTTCGTGTGTTTTGGTATTTTATTGTTTAACTGCGCCAGTAAATCAAACTTCATTCAAACAATACCTCTCTATATTTTTTCCCTGTTTTCTCCCAGTTAAAGCGCTCAGCATTCGCCTTACCCTTCCGGCATAATGCGGCGACATCTATTTTATGGGAAACAATGTCGATAATCGCCTTCGAAACCTGATTACAGTCTGTCACAGATACGCAGACTGCACCCTCACCCACAACTTCCGGCAGTGAACTTGTGTTCGAGCAGATTACAGGCGTTCCTAACTGCATTGCCTCTATCGGCGGGAATCCAAACCCTTCAATTAATGACAAAAATAAAAACACCGCAGCACCGCCAATCAGACGATACAAGTCCTCGTCCTTTTCTAAATACGAAATACAAGTAATATTCGCTTCTATATTTTGAGGCAGTTGATACTTCGATAAATCCTTTAGTCCAATTATCATTAACGGCAGCGGATTTTCTACTGCACCATAGTATGCAGTATAAGATTCCAAGATATACTCTGCATTTTTGTGCGGAAGTTCTGATGTCATAGCCGCTAAATACCGCTTATCCGTCTGTTTGTAATCCCCCTCTACAATAGGATTGTACCCATTATAAATAACGGTTATCCGCTTGTCCTCTATCTGCGCATATTTCATAATATCCTGTTTGGATGCCTCGGAAATTGTAATCACCTTATCTGCTTTCCTCGCCGAAGCCTTTAAGCGCCAGCAAATATAAAAATTTTCCAATGGATTAAAATATTTCGGGAAATGCTTACGATAATAAAATGGAATCATATCATGGATAATCACATATTCTTTCGTTAAATGCAGCAGCGACGCGTATCCTCTGGGAAATAAAACCTTATCCACGCCTAGTTTCTTTGCTAACACTGAAACCTGAAAAAGTTCCCATAGTACACAAGTTTTTTTATCTAAAGGATTTTTTTTAATTTCTATAAAATGAATCCCTTTAACCCCAAAATCAGGTCTGTTATACGCATTTCCAAACACAATTATCTCATTCTCTGTCCGGTGATTTCCTTTCGCCAATTCCTGTACAAGATGACACGCTAGATTATAAATCCCAATACTCTTCCCCGCACCCTTTACCAGTTTAAAACAGTCTATTACAAGTTTCATCCTTTTCACTCCATATTAATATTTATACCAAAATCTGTAAATAATCTTTATTATATTTCATTCTGCTTATTTTGCCAATCCCTTTCTGGATAATATGTGTTTTATTTTTTATATTATGCTTGTGAATCAACGTTAGGGACTGTCAATAAATAACGCATCCA